>Ga0075419_10000638_pt1 | contig 22373 bp, 19 predicted proteins | sample SoiMetdeltSBSDD3_FD_76900 | JGI IMG/M metagenome (GOLD analysis project Ga0075419, IMG submission 76900) | Bulk soil microbial communities from a Populus tree surrounding site in Tennessee, USA - Soil MetaG P. deltoides SBSDD3 | ecosystem: Environmental > Terrestrial > Soil > Tree plantation... | reverse complement strand
GGGTTCGCTACCAGCGCTTGAACTGGCATGGCGGATTCCAGGCGATTGGCGTCCAGTACGGAACCGGCGCGGCGAGCAATTTCAGCGCGACGATCGACGACCCGACGCCGTTCACCGACCGTTCCAAGCGTCTGCTGGTCACGGGACAGCTGTTGTTTCAGCCAAACGACATCTTCGCGATCATGCCGATTGCGATCTATCAGCGCAGCCGAGACGGCAATCCGGAACACGAATGGGACCGGTGGATCTCGTTCGGCGCCCGGCCCGAGATCTTCTTCACCCGATTCCTCTCATTGGCGGTGGAGGGCGGACTCGATCACACGCGCAGCGGCGCCGGCGAGTACGAAGGTTGGCTGCGCAAGCTCACGATTGCGCCGCAAATCGGCGCCGGCCGCCAGTTCTTCAGCCGGCCGGTGCTCCGCGGATTTGCGACCTATGCGAACTGGTCCGATGGATTACGCGGGTTCGTCGGCGGGACTCCGTTCAGGAATCGGCGCAACGGCCTGACGTACGGAGTTCAACTCGAAACCTGGTGGTGACGCTGGAGGTTGAAATGGCCAGACTGGAGGCGACGATTTCGCCGCTGACGAAGACGACTGCGATATCGCCGCTGACGAAGGCGACTGCGACGGACACGACGTCTGGGAACTACGCACGTCCGCTCGCCATCGTCACCACGTTGTTCTTCATGTGGGGTTTGCTCACCTCTCTGAACGATATCTTGGTCCCACACCTGAAGTCGATCTTCGAACTCGGTTATGCGGGAGCCATGCTGGTCCAGTTTGCGTTCTTCTCGGCCTACTTCCTGTTTTCAATTCCCTGGTCACGGATCGTGACCGCGATCGGGTATCAACGGACCATGGTCGCCGGTCTGATCAGCATGGCGATGGGTGCACTGCTGTTCATTCCCTCGGCAGCGTCGGCGTCGTTCCCGCTGTTTCTGTTCGCGCTGGTTGTTCTTGCTGCGGGCATCACCGGTCTGCAGGTCGCGGCCAACCCCTATGTGGTGGTACTCGGCAAACCGGAGACCGCCTCGAGCCGTCTGGATCTTGCACAGGCCTTCAATTCGCTCGGCACGTCGATCGCCCCAAGTCTCGGCGCACTGTTGATCCTGACCGCGGTGCCCCTGGGCATCGCCCAACTGCAGACACTCTCGCCGGACGCGCTGCATCTCTACCGTGTGCAGCAAGCGGCCAGCCTGCGAATACCTTACCTGGTGATCGGCGGCGCCTTGGCGCTGCTGGCCGTGGTGATCGCGAGGTCGAAGCTGCCGACAATCACCACAGCGGCATCCAGCCTCGGAGAAAGGGTCGGCGATTCAATTTGGAACCATCCGAATCTGATTCTTGGAGCGCTCGGCATCTTCGCGTACGTGGGAGCAGAAGTCTCGATCGGAAGTTTTCTCGTGAACTATCTCGGTCAAGCGAACATCGGAGGACTATCGCCGCAGTCTGCGGCATTCCACGTGTCGTTTTATTGGAGCGGCGCGATGGTCGGGCGCTTTCTCGGCGCCGGGCTGCTGCGTAGGATCAAGGCCGGTCGTCTGCTTGCTGTCTGTGCGGTCTGCACAGCGGTGCTGGTTGGCGTATCCATGCTGACCAGCGGCCGCGTTGCGATGTGGAGCATTCTCGCCGTCGGTTTGTTCAACTCCATCATGTTCCCGACCATCTTCAGTCTCGGCGTCGCCGAGCTCGGCAGTCTGACCGAACGTGGATCCGGCCTTCTCAACATGGCCATTGTCGGCGGCGCGATTCTGCCCGTCATGCAAGGGGTCATCGCCGATCGCATCGGCATTCAGCACGCGTTCTTCGTGCCCGTGATCTGCTACGCGTATATCGTGTTCTATGGGCTGAGCGGCTCCCGACCGAACAGCGAACGGTCCGTCGCTGGCTATGCCGCAGCGCACTCGATGGTGACGTCGCGCAGGTCGTAGAAGACGACCCGCGGTTTCTGGTGGGATTGAGGAGTCGGACATGCTGATCGCAGGCGACATCGGCGGGACGAAAACGGATCTGGCGATCTACTCGAATGAGTCCGGGCCCCGCGCACCGCTCGCGCAAACGGAAGTGCGGAGCGCCGACTATGCCAGTCTGCAGGCCATCGTCGCCGAGTTTCTCGCGAAGGTCGACCTGTCCGTTGACGTCGCCTCGTTCGCGGTCGCCGGTCCGGTGATCGCGGGGCACGTGAAGACCACCAACCTGCCGTGGGTGATGGATGAGGGCACGCTTGCCCAGGACTTGAACCTGAGGGCCGCGCATCTGATGAACGACCTGGAAGCCGTCGCGCGATCCGTGCCCGTCTTGCAGGCGGCCGACCTGGTCACGATCAATGAGGGTCAGCCGGTCGTCAACGGTCCCATCGCGGTCATTGCGCCAGGGACAGGGCTGGGCGAATCGTTTCTCACCTGGAATGGCTCGCAGTACGTGGCGCACGGCTCAGAAGGTGGCCACTCGGATTTCGCGCCGACTGACGAACGGCAGATTCACCTGCTCAAGTACTTGCTGAAGCGCTTCGACCACGTGGGAGTCGAACGTGTCTGTTCCGGAATCGGTGTTCCGAACATCTACGAATATCTGCGCGACGAGGAACAGATCCCCGAGCGGCCTGAGGTTGCCCGAACAATTGCGTCAGCCAAAGACCGTACGAAAGCCATCATTAGCGCCGCCACTGACCCGGACAATCCAAGTGCGCTGTGCCGGGCAACTGTCGACGTGCTCGTGACGATTCTCGCGAGCGAAGCCGGCAATCTATTCTTGAAGGTCCTCGCCACGGGTGGCGTCTACTTGACCGGCGGCATCGCGCTGCACGTGTTGAGCGCGTTGCAGGAACCTCGGTTCATGCAGACCTTCGCCCGAAAGGGACGCTTCAAGACGCTGATGGAGCGCGTTCCGGTTCAGGTCATCACTGCACGCGCCGCCCTGGTTGGCGCGGCCGCATTCGGCCTCGAGAGCCTCAACAGACCGCTGGGAGCCGTACGCGCATGAGCGAGACCTTTCCGATCGTCTACCTGGCCAGGCACGGCGAAACGGCCTGGACGCTTACCGGTCAACACACCGGGCGCACCGACCTTCCGCTCACCGAACGTGGAGAGGACATGGCGCGGCGGCTTGGCGAGCGGTTGAACGGACGCACATTCGCGAAGGTGTTCACGAGTCCATGTCGTCGCGCAGTGCAGACCTGCAACCTGGCCGGGTTCGGTGCGGTGGCTGAAATCGATCGCGACCTGGTCGAATGGAATTACGGCGACTACGAAGGCCGCCGCTCGAGCGAGATCCTCGCCGAACGCCCAGGATGGCAACTGTTCCGAGATGGCTGTCCGGGGGGCGAGTCGCCCGATGACGTGGCGGCGCGGGCAGATCGTGTCGTACGACGAGTAAGCGGAGTCGGCGCGGACGTGTTGCTGTTTTCAAGTGGCCACTTCTTGCGAATGCTGGCCGCGCGGTGGATTCAAGCCGAGCCAATGGTTGGGCGTTCGTTGATGCTGAGCACGGCGAGCCTGAGCAGCCTGAGCCATGAGCACAGTTCGGACCCCGCGATTCGCCTGTGGAACGACACGGCTCACATCCCGACGCCAAACGGGACGGAACGTCGTGTGCTCGAACAGCGGCAGGTATACAGATAACCTTGAGAATCGGGCTCCGTCTCGTTTCGGCATCCAGTACAGGGCGCTAAGCTGAGATCGATGTCAGGTCCACGCCGTTTGGGGTGCGCTGAAACCTGGGCCAGTAACCAGAGAACCTCGAGCGTCGCGGATCTGCCCGGGCTGAGGATCTGGGTCCACTCCATGCCGTTCGGAGCTGGGGACGCCGGAGGCGACGTGCACTACGTCTCCGTCTGTCCCAGTTGCATCGTCTCTCGCATAGCCCTTGCCGATGTGAGCGGCCACGGGAGCGCCGTCGCATCGTTGAGTGCCAAGCTTCAGGAATTGATGCAGACGCATCTCACGGCGTTGGAGCAGGCAAGTCTCATGCGCGATCTCAACGACGCGGTCAGGATGGACCTGGACGGGGTTCATTACGCGACGATGGTGGCGGTCGGCTTCCATGCCCGCAGGGGACTCCTCGTGGCGACGAATGCCGGCCACCCGCCAGCGTTCTGGTATCGAAGAAATCGCGATGAATGGGCCTGGTTGGAACCGCGACACACCGAGGAGACTGCGGCCGTCAGGGGCACTCCACTCGGCCTGCTGCCGAACGTCTCCTACGAACGGACGATCGTCAAGCCGGAACCTGGCGACCTCCTCGTCCTGTACTCGGACGGTGTTTCGGAGGCCACGAACCCGGCGGGCAAAGACCTGGGACGACCCGAACTCATGGAGCTGGCCCGAGCGCTGGATCCGGTTTCGGCCGAAACGTTCGGCATGCAGCTCGTTCAGGCTGTTGGCGAGTTTCGCGGCGGTATCGTCGCAGAAGATGATGAGACCATCATCGTATTGGAAAGGGTTTGAAGGGTTACCGTCGTACAGCGGTTTCGGCGAGTCGTGCGTCGAGCTTCGGTGTGCGCGCCGATTCGTGGTGGCTCACAATCAGACGCGAGCCCCGCTGTCCCGTGAGAAACGTCCACGCCCACTGTCGCAACACACTCACCCGCAGCGCAGGCGCGGCGAGATACATCAGGTGGATGGTCATCCACGCGAACCAGGCAAGCAGCCCTTTCAGATGCAACGATCCAGTTTGCAGGACGGCGTAGCCCAGACCGACAACGGCCATATTGCCCTTGTCGAAGTATCGAAACGGCCGCGGCTCCGGCTGGCCTGTGACCCGGCGCTGAATCAGCCTGCCCGCGTAACGCCCCTGCTGCATGGCGACCTGCGCGACGCCGGCGAGCGGCTTCCCGTCCTGATTGAGCGTCGCCGTGTCGCCCAGCACGAAGATCTCAGGGTGTCCGGGCACGGTGAGATCCTGCTGAATCTTCACGCGCCCGGCGCGGTCGGTCTCCACGTTGAGCCATCGTCCCGCGGGCGACGGCGCCACGCCCGCCGTCCAGATCACGGTCTTACTGAGGATGCGTTCGCCATTCACGACGACGCCGTCTTCGTCGATGAGGTCCACGGCATGTCCCAGCCGGACCTCGACACCCAGGCGTTCTAACCGCTGCTTGGCAGCTGCCGACACATCTTCCGCAAATGTGCCGAGCACCCTGCTCGCCATATCGACCAGCACAATGCGAGCTGATGTCGGATCGATGCGGCGGAACTGACTGCGCAGGCTCTTGCGGACCAGGACAGCGAGCGCACCCGCCATCTCGACGCCGGTGGGTCCGCCACCGACGAGCACGAACGTCAGCAGGTCGCGATGCGCGAGCGGATCTTCCTCAGCTTCCGCCTGCTCGAATGCCTGCAGGATCCTGTTGCGGATCGCCTCCGCGTCCGCGGCGGTCTTCAGACCCGGCGCGTACTGCTCGAACTCTTGATGACCGAAGTAGCTGTGAGTAGCGCCGGTGGCGAGGATCAGGTAGTCGTATTCGATGGGAACTCTCTCGCGATCCGGACTGTTGACGAACACCTGTTTTCGATCCTTGTCGACGCCAACGACCTCGCCCATGAGGACTGTCGTATTCTGCTGGCGATGCAGGATCTCGCGAATCGGCGAGGCGATCTGCGTTGGCGACAACGTACAGATCGCGACCTGGTAGAGCAGCGGCTGGAAGAGATGATGGTTGGTTCGATCGATCAAGAGGATTCGAACCGGTGCGTGGCGCAGCGCCTTCGCGGCTGCGAGTCCGGCAAATCCCCCGCCGACAATGACGACAAGCGGCATGCGATCAGCCATGCCGAGTGGTGTAGCAAAGCCGCGGCCACGTTCAAGCGCACGCATACGGCGATGCGGCGCCGACTGATCACGTCGAATGATTGCCCCGGTACACCGCGGCGCCCGACAGTGTGTGAGGGCACACAGAGGGTGCCTCACGTGTCAGGCGAGGCTCAGGAGTAGAAAGACAAGTGGAAGGTAGAGGATGGAGGCGAACAGGAGCCGGCGAGCCGACGATCCTGATCGCCTCGAGACGAATTGCAGACCGCCGGTGAGGAAGCCGAGGCCCGCCAGAAGGATCCCGCCGGTGCGAAGAACACCGGCACCGCCTGTCAGCGCCGGCAGCAGGCTCACGAACACGAGCGCGATGAGCGGCAGCAGTGTTTGCACGATGACGGCTGGGACGCGCGCCCGACCCCGAGGAAGCACCTTGTATCCGGCGCGGTCATAGTCGTCCCGGTACATCCATGCGATCGCCATGAAGTGGGGAAACTGCCACAGGAACACGATCGCAAACAGCAGCCACGCCTCCGCGCTCAGAGCGCCTCGCGCCGCTGCCCACCCAATCAGCGGCGGCATGGCGCCGGGAATGGCCCCGATCATCATGCACAGCGGCGTCCGTCGCTTGAGGGGCGTGTAGACGAGCAAGTAACTCGCGAGTGTGATCGCGGCCAGCAGCGCGGCGAGCATACCCGACGTCACCACGAGATACGCCGTGCCCGCGAGCGAGACGAGCGTTCCAAACGCCAGCGCCCGGCCTGGTTCGACGCGTCCAGCCGCGATCGGGCGCCGCCCCGTTCGACGCATTTGTGCGTCGAAGCGTCGCTCCATCCACTGGTTGAGTGCGCCGGCACCCGCGGCCACCAGCATCGTGCCGAAGACCACATTTAACAGCGCAGTCCACGGGAAGCTCGAATGCGACGGCGGCGCCGCGCTGCAAAAGGCGACGGCTACCGTGATGGCGATCAGAAGGTTGACGTCGGGCTTCGTCAGCGCCCAGTACTCCGACCACGCAACCGCATCTGCGCGCTCACGTGGCTGCGGGACCGCGAAGGGACGCGCCGGAAGAACGGGCTTGGTAGCCATCTCAGACCGCTTCCAGTGCTCGCGGCGACAACAAGCGCGTGGCCACGATCGTTCCGGCCGTCAAGTACACGAGCGTCACCACTGTCCACATCAACGCACCGGCGATCTCCTGATCTTCGAGCACCGACAGGCTCGTGTGCCCGGGCATCGATAGGTACGAGGAGTAAGCGATGCGTTCGGAGAACACCAGAAAGGCAGAGAGAATGTCGCACGGCAGCATGGCCAGAAACAGGTAGAGCACCGTCGACCATCGCGGCGCCGGCACGCTCGGCCAGGGCTGCACGACCGGCCACCAGAACAACAACCCGGTCACCACGAACGACGCCTTCGCGACCGCATGCCACGCGTGCGACTGCATGGTGAGCGTCAGCGCCGCCGGCACGTGCCACACCACCAACGCCATCGTCGCGGCGATCCAGCACCACAGCGGCGCGACGAGCGCCGTTCCAAGTCGATACGTGGCCGGCCGACGGAGCGCGCGACCGGCTCCGTCGGAGAGGCTCGACGGCAGCGCGTGTGCCAGCGCGATCAGCGGCTGACCCAACAGGATCAACGGCGCCGCAATCGACATCAGCAACAGATGCTGAATCATGTGAACGGCCAGGAAGTGGTGATCGTAGGCGGCGATACGTGAAGCCAATGCCAGCCAGATCGCAAATAGTCCGAGCAGAAAGCTTCCGGCGTGCCACGGCTGAACGATTCGTGTGGACGTCGACCGAAGCGCAAACCAGCCTCGGAGGTAGACGACGGCGCTGACCGCGAGCGCGGTCAGCGCGACGGGAGACACTTACCGTCCTCCCCCGGGCCGGCGATCGGCGCCGTCGTTGGTCACGAGCCCGCGCGAAGCATCGGTGGCGGGCGCCTGCCCGGGAGGACGCAGTCGCTGCAGGAAGGCGACCAGCGCTGTGGTCTCAGCGGGACTCAAATTCTTCCCGTAAGCGGGCATGTTGCCGCCGCCCTGGATCACCTGTCGAATGAGCTGGTCCTGCGTCAATCGCACGGCGACCCCGTCGAGCGCAGGTCCGCGCTCGCCCCCGGTGTCACCGAGCGCATGGCAGTTGCGACACTGTTTCGCCTGAAACACGAGCGCGCCTTGCCGCTCGAGCGCCGTCGTCCCTTTCAGCATCTGCTGCGGGATCGGATCGCCGCTCCACGCGTTCATGTGGGGACTCCACGGAGCCACCTCGGCGAGACGCGTGAACGTCGAGAGCGCGACGGCGATTAGGAGGACGGTCATCACCGCAATCGGTCTACGTCGCCAGCTCTTTTCCCCTTCTCCCGAGAGGAACGGAAGCAACAGTAGCGCGACGATAATCACGACCGGTCCGATGAGGAGAGCCGGCGTCTCCATCGATGGCGGCAACAGCGAGAGCACCGCGTAGAGCCACAGGAAGAAGTAGTCCGGCTTCGGAACTGTCTGAATGATCGTCGGATCAGGCTGACCGGTCGGACCGAACGGCCCGTAGTACACCGCGCACGCGGTGACTGCCAGCAGCACACCGGCGGCGAAGAATGCGTCCTTCCATGCCGCGTACGGCAGGAAGGGCGCGCCATCGGTCTTCGTCAACTCGTGGTATTCGCCGATGTAGGTCGCCCGCTTGACGATCCGTCCGGGCATCGGCCACTCGTTGATGCCAAGCTTCAGCACCATCAGCACATGGAGGCAGACGAACCCGATGAGGAGCCCTGGCACCACGAAGACGTGCAGGGCAAAAAAGCGCGAGAGCGTCGCGCCGGCGATGATCGGTCCGCCGAGCATCAGCTTCACGACGGCATCGCCGACTACTGGTACGCGGCTGGCGATCGAGGCACCGATGCCGAGCCCCCAGTAGGCATCCTGATCGAAGCGCAGCACCTGTCCGGTGAACGCCATGCCGAGCGTCATCAACAGCAGCAAGACGCCTACGATCCAGGTGAGCTCGCGCGGAAACTTGTACGCGCCAAACAGGAACACCTGCATCATGTGGATGAGCACGATCGCCACCATGAAGTTCGAGCCCCATCCGTGCAGGGCACGGATGAACCACCCGAGGCTCACGTCATGGTTCAAGGCCTGCAGGCTGCTCCACGCTTCTCCGGCCGAGGGCACGTAGACAAGGGCCAGCAGGATCCCGGTGACGAACTGCAGCGCGAACACGACGAGGGCCGCGCTGCCGAAGACGTACCACCAGCTCGCGGTGTTCTTTGGCACCGGATGTTCGACCGCTTCTCGGATCGGCGCGGCGAGCTGCACGCGCGCGTCGAGCCACTCGCCAATCTTCGTGATGACGCTCATGACGGTTTTCCGCAGCCGCGACAACCCGAGTCGAGCGCCGCGCTCCGTTTGTCCGCCGCAGTCGTGCCGCCTGGCCTGCCCGGCGTAGCTTCAGCGGAGCCGGGGGTCGGCAGCTCGCCGGCGTGAATCGTGATCTCGCCCTTCTCAATCTTGATCGGATACTCGAACAAGCCGCGCTCCGGCGGCCCTGACGCACGCGAGCCGTCGCGGTAGTAGGCGCCGCCGTGGCACGGACACATGAAGAGGCCCGACTGTGGGAACCAGCGGACCGGGCATCCCAGATGAGCGCAGTTGACCGCAAACACCTGGAACTGCTCGTCTTTGATCCGGCGGACCCAGCACGCAGTGTCCGCGGTCTTGCCGTCCGTCGGTGTCACGAACGGATTGCGGAACGTGGCCAGGCGCGTCTCGCCTTCCGGAAAATCGCCGACGCGACCGAGCGAGACCCAGGAGAGGTAGCCGTTCGCGCGGCTGCGTGAGATCGACGAGGCCACGTATTGCACGATCGGCACGGCGAGTGCAGTGGCCACGACCCCGTTGAACAGGATCCCGATCTTCATGAACAACCCGCGGCGACTGATTCCGGTTTCATTCGACACGTCTGACTCCTAACGTTCTCCGCCTTGCGACACGGAATATGGCTGCCCGGGGCTCGGGGAGCGGCGCGACGCCAGCCAGGCCACGACGTCCGTGACGTCCTGGTCGGTCATCGGCTTGCCCGGCACGTAGCCGCGCCAGTCCGGTGCGCCCAGTTCGGGGCGTCCGGCAATCACGATCGTTCGCAGTCCCTGATCGCTCACGAGCGCGAGCAACGAATCGTTCGTGATCGCGCTGCCTTTCGGTCCGCCGCGCCCGTTCCGACCGTGACACGATTCACAGAACGTTCCGAATGCTGCTTGCCCTCGAGCCGCGTCACCGGGGGATGTCGGGGCGTACGACGGCGCGTGTGCACCGTCGAGGATGCCCGGACGGCTCCATCGCGACCGGATTTCGCGCGTCACTACGTCGATTTGCTTGTCGGTCAGCGTGCCGCCGGCGCTCTGCGCGAACGCGGGCATCGACGTTCCACGCACTCCGTTGGCGATCACCTTGCGCATCGCCGCGTCATCGACGAGAGCGAGATACACCGGGTCAGCCAATGAGATGGCCACGCCTCCGCGTCCGCTCGTACCGTGACACGCGGCGCAGTTGTCTGAGTACAGCGTGTCGAACGCCACGACCTCGTGTGGGGCGAGGACCTCTGACTCTTTGCGTGGCTGGCCCGGAGGAGTTCCGCAACCCGACAGCAGCGTCAGTCCCAGCGTCGTGGATACACAGAGCGATCGAACTGGATTCACGACCGTTCGCCTCCACTGCGATGTGGCAGCATCAGTCCCGGGGCTTCAACGCCCGAGCGCAGCGCGAACGACACGTTCTCGCGGGTCGCCATACGCGTCTGGCGGACGACGACCAGACCCGCGACAATGCCGAAGGCGCACTGAGAGACCATGAACCAGGGCCAGTTGATTCGGCTTTCCATCAGAGGATTGACCAGACCGAGGATCGAGTACAGCAGCCCCGACCACAGGATCGGGGCGATCACGCCGCCGAGCACGATCGGCCGTCGCGGCAACATCGGCAGCATCGCACCGTAGAGCAGACCCACGAGGGTCGACCCGAGCCCGTGCAGCCCGACGGCAATCGCGAAGCTGTCGGCGTGAAACGAGTAGAGACGCTCGGGTGAAAGTGCGACCGACTGCGCGTAGACGGACGCCGAGAGCAGGTTGATGGGATACCAGATGCTCCCCGCGCTCACCAGGCCGTAGCCGCATGCGACCACGGCCATCGCGACGCTGCCCGCCCATCCGCCCTTGACGCCTGCCGAGACCGGGTAGGTGTGAACCGGCAGCCAGGCGCGCACCTGCTCTTCGGCAACCGGCACGCGCTCGACGACCCGCCGGCGAGTTGTAATGCGGACGTCGTCCGCCACCACCGGCACGGCGATCTCGCGCTCGCGAGGCAGGACTTCGCGAAACCAGCCGACGCAACCGGCAAACGCGAGCACAGTTCCGAGGACGCTCATCGACACGTCGGTCAGAAGGCCGGCGAACATCAACGTGAACCCGGCGGCCAGGACGAGGGGCCAGGCGGTCGGAGCGGGCATCTCGATCTCGCGCATCTCACTCCTCAGCGGCCGATGACGTAGACGACGGTGAACACGACGACCCACACGGCGTCGACAAAGTGCCAGTACAGCGCCAGGACGTCGACGCGAGAGGCATGACTGCGCCGAACACGACCAGCCACGCCGAAGGCGAGGACGAGCGTGAGCATGATCAGACCGACGGTGACGTGAAATGCGTGCAGACCGACGAGCGAGTAATAGGTCGTGCCAAACAGGTTGGTGGAGATCGTCAGGCCATGCTCGTCGATCAATCGGTACCACTCTCGTGCGGTGCCGAACATGAACAAGCCGCCGAGGACGATGGTGAGCAGCCACCAGCCGAGAAACGCGCGACGCCGGTCGCGCTCGAGCGACTTGCCGGCGTAGTGGATCGTGATGCTGCTCGACAGCAGACAGATCGTGAAGAAGACGGGGACCTCGAGCACCTCGCGCGGCGTCGGTCCACTGAGGCTCTTGCCGATGTAGAAGAGATACGCCACCACGAAGATCGTGAATATCGCTGACTCCGCCACGATCAGGCACGCCATGCCGACCGTGCCGCGAGACGGGAGGGTCCATGTCGCGGCGGGACGGAGTGTCGGCTCGACGATCGGAGTTGCCAGGGTGCTCATCGGTCGCTCCGTTCACTCGTAGCGGCTGTCCGGATCTTCCGGATGCTTCAGATCCCACAACGGCCGGCGGCTGGCGACGATGGGAATCGTGGCGAAGTTGTACGCGGGTGGCGGTGAGCTGACGGACCATTCGAGCGTCCAGGCGTCCCACGGATCGTTGCCGGCCCGCTTACCCTTCCAATAGGACACGACCAGATTCCAGACGAAGATCAGAATCGCGATCGCCTGGATGAAGGCTCCAATCGACACGAGCAGGTTCAAGGTGTCCCACCCGCGGCCCGGGTCGTAGGTGTAGATGCGTCGCGGCATGCCGAGCATGCCGGGGATGTGCATCAGATCGAACGTCATGTGGAAACCGATGACGAACAGCCAGAAGTGCCACTTGCCCAGCGTCTCGCTCATCAGCCGCCCGGTGACCTTCGGATACCAGTAATAGAACGCCGCGAATACCGCGAACAGAATTCCGCCGACGATCACGTAATGGAAGTGGGCCACCACGAAGTACGACAGGCTCAGCTGCCAGTCGAACGGGACCGCGGCCTGAATGATCCCTGTCAGCCCGGCAATCAGGAACTGGAAGAGGAACGCGATCGAGAAGAGCATCGGCGTCTTGAACTGAATCCGGCCGCCCCACATCGTCCCAAGCCAGTTGAAGATCTTGATCCCCGTCGGCACGCCGACCGCCATGGTGGTGATCGCAAAGAAGCTGTTGGCGTACGAGTTCATGCCAATCGTGAACATGTGGTGCGCCCACACGCTCATGCTGACGAAGGCGATGCAGACCGTCGCCGCCACCATGACCGGATAGCCGAAGATCGGTTTGCGAGAGAAGACCGGAATGATCTCCGACATGAACGCGAACGCCGGGATCACGAGGATGTAGACTTCCGGGTGTCCGAAGATCCAGAAGAAGTGCATCCAGAGCGTGGCGGATCCGCCGGCCTGCGTGTCGAAGAAGTGACCGCCGAGATAGCGATCGACGAGCAGCATCAGCTGGGCGGCCGAGAGCGGCGTGATTCCGATCAACGCGAGTCCGGACATGGTCAGGTACAGCCAGGACAGCAGCGGCATGCGGCCAAGGGTCATGCCGGGGCAGCGCATGCAGAGGATCGTGGCGATCAGGTTGACGGCGGTACCGATGCTGCCGAAACCGGAGACCAGAACGGCAATCGTCCAGTAGTCGGCGCTCGAACCGGGCGAGAATGCGCGCGCGGTCAATGGGGCATAGGCCCACCACCCCATATCCGGCGCACTGCCCGCGCCATACAAGCCGCTGCCGCCGAGAAAGCTGAAATACAGCAGGAACCCGCTGAGCGCGCTGAGCCAGAAGCTGAAGGCATTCAGGCGCGGAAACGCCATGTCGCGCGCGCCGATCATCAGCGGCACCAGGTAGTTGCCGATCCCGAACAGGATCGGCATGGCGAAGAAGAAGATCATCGTGGTGCCATGCATCGTGAACATCCGGTTGAAGACCTGCGGCGACACGAAGTCGTTGTGCGGGAACATCAACTGGATGCGGATGATGAGCGCTTCGCCCCCGGCGATGACCAGAAACAGCAGTGCGTAGAAGATGTACAGGAGTCCAATGCGCTTGTGATCGACGGTCGTCACCCAGTCGTGTAGCGTCTCGACCCACGGCCGGCGCTCGGCCCTCATGTCTGGAATCGCCATCACATCGGACGACATCGCGGTCTCCTGAGTGCTCCGTCCTAGCGGAGCGTCGCCATGTAGCGCACGAGCGCGTCCAGGTCGGCGTCGTTGAGCTTCATGGCTGGCATCAACGATCCGGGCTTGACTGCGTCAGGGTTCTCGATCCACCGGCGCAGGTTATCCGACGTGTTCGCAACCGCGCCGGACGCGAGTGTCTTGCGGCTCATGAGGTGCGTCAGATCCGGACCGTACTGTCCGTTGGCGACGGTGCCGGCGATCGCGTGACAGTTGATGCACGCGGTCGTTTCAAAGACGCGCTTCCCCGCCAGTACGGCCTCGTCCTGAGTTGCGTGCTGTTGCTGCGTGCGAACCCATGCGTCGAAGTCTTCGGTGCTGTCGACCGTCACGCTCAGCAGCATCTTGCCGTGCTGCGTGCCGCAGTACTGCGCGCACTGGCCGAGGAACACCCCAGTGCGGCGAGGGTCCATCCACATCGTGTTGGGATGATTCGGAATCAAGTCGGTCTTGCCGCCCAGCTGCGGAATCCAGAAGCTGTGGTCGGTGTCGGCCGAGAGCAGCTTGAGGAACGTCGGGCGCGGATGTGCGGGATCGCTCACCGGGATGTGCAGCTCGTTGGCGGTAACGATGCCGAGCGCCGGGTAGCGGAACTCCCACCAGAACTGATGCCCGATCACGGTGACGTCGAGCGCGTTTGCAGGCTTGACCGCGTCCTGAACCGCGTGAATCACCCGGGCCGTGGTCAGGAACAACACGATGACGATCAGGATCGGAATGACGGTCCAGGCCAGCTCGATCTGGGTGCTCCCATAAACCTGCGCCGGCTCACGGTCCGCGTCGTCGCGCGTCGCTCGAAACTTCAACACCGCGTAGACGAGCAGCCCGCCGACCACAGCGAAGATGACGCCCGTGATCGCAAGCACGAACATGGACAGGTCGAAGATCGACTGGGCCGGGGTGGTTTCTGGCGCGAAGATACTCGAGAGGCCGGTTGACGAAACCATCTGACAGCTCCAGGGTCGACTCGGAACGTCTCGCTGACGGGCGAATCAGATCGCCGGTCCGCCGACTTCACGAGCCGTGCCATCGCCACAGTGGCTCGATCTACTTGCGATTGGGAGTCGCAGGGTGGGTGTCGGATGCTGCGTCCGCGCGACGTTGCGTGATGACACACAGTGACGCTGCGTCGCTCCAGACAGTGGCGTCCCGCCGCACACTCGAGATCAGCGCCGATTGGCGCGGCGCTGCTGGAGCCGCGAAATGATGTCGCGGCGAAGAGAGGCTTCGGACACGTTTCGGAAGGCGCCGACGACAAACAGGCTCGATTCGCCGCCGGCGTCATGCGTGGTGACCAGAATCTCGACGTAGTGACTGCCCTGCCCGCCGATTGAGACACCGACCACTTCGTGCAGAACGACTTCTTCGGAAGCCGCTTGGCGAGCGATTCGCATGACATCCGGAAGGTCTAGTGAGGGCTTCAGGTCAGTCATCTATTGCGCTCGGTCTGTTGGGAGGATGTCACGAACCCTGGCAGTTATGTCGAGACAGGAGACAGCTTGGTTTACTCGCTGCCTCGTCTTGCTACTGGGTTGACAGGTCCAGCCGCGATGCGGCGCTCCAGACCGACGATATCGACCGTATCACGTCGCTCACGCACTGTGACCACCACGGGCGTCATCCAGTCGGTGTGTCCGGCACTGATCGTTTTGATCGACGCTACCGCGTAGCGGAAGCCGGACCCGTCGGGCGGTCCCCACGCACTGTCGGGGATGGCCAGACGCGGAGTGTCGAAGTCGGACTCCTCACCGACAGGTCGTTGATCGCCGGTGGTGTTGTCGAGCGCTGCCCAACGAGCCTTGTATGTGACTTCCTGGGCAATTCGCAGGCGCGTCGCGGCGTTGTCGAATGTCAACTCACGACCTGTGGAGGCGCTCACAATCTTGAAGCTGTCGAGTGGATTGGCCTGGACCAGCCAATACGCCACGACCTTGTCGCGGCGTTTGATGATCACGTCGGTGAGATACCGCGCCGCAGCAGGATCCGACAGCTCACCCGTCTCGACGATCGCCTTGATCATCTGGTCGGTGAAACGCGAGGCGATCCTGGCGGCCCAGAACGCGTCGGCCGCATCCATCTGGTCGAATGCCGGCTGCGGGTACTCCGTCTTCCACCGGGCCGGGTCGAAGAAATCGGCCTCGATGTTGCCGAGCGACGGATCGCTCGGATACTTCACTGACATCCAGTCGCGCCGCCACAGGCCGAACGAGAAGAGCCCTTTGGCGATCTTGTCGCGCTCAATCAGGTATTCGTTGCCGCCACGAGGCTGCTGTGCCGAGGTGCTGCCGCTGCCGAGATTCGATCCGAAGTCCTGCAGATAATGCCGGATGTAACGGCGGCCGTTTTCCTCGACGTACGTATCGATGCTGTTGATCGATCGCGCGTCGTCGTGATTCAACCAGGCGGCAAACACGCGCATTCCGCGCAGCTCGCGGCGCCGCTCGTGTGGATAGATGTCGTTGGGGTCGTCGGGCCGGGTGCCAGTGTATCGGTATTGGCCGACCACTTTACCGGGCACATAGCGGCTCGCCAGCGCGCGAATCCCACCCTGAGCGTTCCGCGGCGTGTTCTTGAGCCACTGGCGGACATCGTCCATGTCAATCGACCGCTTCTCGCCATTCACGGTTCGGATCGTGGCGCCTGGCGCGATGTCCAGTCCCGACAGGTCGAACGTGACGATGAAATCCTCCGGCACGTGATAGCCGATGGCGTGAAAGATCTTGGTTGAAATGATTTCGACCGACGAGGGGAGCTCGGGAAAGTCCGCTGGGTCGAGCTTGATCAGATAGGTATCACCGCGCGAATCCTTGACCGTGAACTTCGGCGTGATGCCGGAGTCGGGGCGGCCGGTGATGTGCCAGATCCCCGGCGCTGGACCATCGACCTGGTTGGGGCCGCGAACGATTTCGTCGACCGTCATGTCGTGCTGACCCAGACGGTTGGTGAACCAGCTCGAATCAGGCATCTCGCCGAGCGTGTTCACATTGAGCGCCGGGCCGCGCGACTTCACCGTCTCGCCGAACGTCTCGTTCACGAACTCATAGCTCTTCGAGAGGTCGAACTCCGCAACCGGAGGAATGTTGCGCATGTCGTCGTCCCGCCACATCGGATCATCGGGATAGAAACGCTGCTGCGAGTGCTGTGCAGCGTTCTTGTCACGTGACTCGGGTTGTTGTGCGTCGACGATCGACGTCATCGCCCAACACCCGATCGCGATCAGTGAAGACGCCAGCGCCAGCGCGCGGGCCCGAGGACCGGGGAAGCTCTCAGAAGACATGTTCGAACCTCAGGAGCGGGATGAAGCCCTCGCGACTGAACGCCAGGTCCAGCCGTGCGACGAAGGCGCGGTTGCTGTGAAACCGGAACCCTATGCCGTACGACACGTCGAGATCGCCGAGTGAGAGGTCCCGCCGCTCGGCGGCCACCGTGCCGGCGTCGACGAACAGCGCGCCATCGAGCGCCCACCACGCTTCCCATCGGTACTCGGCCGAGAGGAGGAGGCTGTTGCGATCCTGGAACCGGAACTCGCGAAAGCCCCGAAGCGCCTGCGCGCCGCCTAGCGTGGGTTGAAAGTAGAAAGGTACGTCCTGCCCCGAGTCTGCGTCGGTGAAGTTCGCGCGCGCATGAAGCGCGACCGTTCGATAGCGATCAGGGATGGGCACGTACTGCTGAAGGTCGACCGCGACGCGACGGAAGCTGAAGGCGTCGAGATCCTGGTCCTGATAGTCCGAGAACTGGACGCCGTAGCGCCCTCCGCCCTTCGGATGCAGCGGGTTGTCGCGCCAGTCGAAGGCGACCGAGGCGTCGCTGCGAAGGAAATCTGGCTGTTGCTGATAGCCGGGGATCGTCGCCGGATTGAATAACTGTTCGGTGGAAGGAAAGCGGTTGTCCGTGCCGGCACCGATCGTGGGATTGAGATACGCGAACCCGCCGCCGATCTCGAGCAGTTCGGCTATTTTCCATCGCGCCGCCGCCCCCGCCTCCGTACTTCGCAGGAGATAGTTCGTCCGGTTCTCTTCCAGACTGTTCTGGCCGAACCCGAAGAAGTCTTCCTGGGGATACTCGTACCGCTGCGCATGCAGGAACACATCGAGGGGGGCGCCTCCGACACGATAGAAGTTGACCGCTGTGGAGGCCCGCCAGTATGAGCGCGTGCTGTACGCGCCGAGGAGATCGAGCTCGACCCGATTCGCTCGGTCCGGGTCGGTGGCGGGGCGAACCGTTCCGAGCGTGCGCGTGTACCTGGTGCCGAACCCCGTCCCGGCGCCGGCGGGAAATCCGCCGCTCGCCAGTTGCAGGCCATGCCACTCCTGGAAGATGAACGGCAGCGCGCCGTTTTCCTGGTCGTACCGATACAAGGCGCGTTCGACCCTCCCGCGTTGCGGCGGTGAGGTTTCGGTCGCCTTCTTGTCGCGCTCGGCCGCGAGCAGCCCCGCCCGTGAACCCGAAGAATCCTGGCTCTGATCTTGGGCGGAGACTGGTGCGACAACCGTCAACAGCAGAAGAATCCCGATCAGCGTTCGACCCCTCATCGCTCCACCTCGCCGTCGGCACAGTGCAACTCGTGGACCATGTGGGGGAACGGTTATTTCCCGCACGGAGAGTGTCAATGCGGTGTGGCATCGATGGTGAGATGTTCGTCCACACGCAGTCGTGTGTCGTTGCGGACAGGGGAGCGCGAGCACAGCTCGCCCAAGCAGGGGACGTCCAGGTGTCCCCTCGATCCGGTTGCCGTTGGAGGCGGATGACGTGCAGGGCCGGGGGGCGGTGAACGCTCCGCCTGATCATCGACCCGGCCCTGCCTGATGCGTTCGGCGAGCTGCAGTTGCTGGACATCCCGGGCCGCTGGGGCCGCATGGACGCATTCGGCCTGGCCCGCGCGTCTTTCAGTTCTCGAGCCCGTACTTTTTGAGCCGGTTGTACAGCTGGGTGCGCGTGATCCCAAGCTGCTTGGCGGCTCTCACCTTGTTGCCACGGACTTCGCGCAAGGCTTGTTCAATGGCCTGGCGCTCGAGGACCCCCAGATCGGTGCTGCTCAACGGTGGCACATCCTCCTTGACTGACAATGAGAGGTGCTCGACGTCGATGCGCGGCCCTTCGCACATGATCGCCGCCCGCTCGACCACATTGCGTAGCTCGCGGACATTGCCCGGCCAGTCGTGACGGCACAACGCCGCCAGTGCCGCGGGCGTCAATTCCACTGCGGCGCCACAAAACTCGCGGAGAAAGCTGGCGGCGAGGAGCCGAATGTCCTCGCGCCGCTCCCGCAGGGGCGGAATGCGAATGTCGAAGACGTTCAGGCGGTAATAGAGGTCGACACGGAATTCTCCACGCTCAACCGCCTCGTGCAGATTGCGGTTGGTGGCGGCGATGACGCGAACGTTGACGTGGACCGGGCGCGTGCCGCCCAGCCGCAGGAACTCCCGCTCCTGGAGCACGCGCAGGAACTTCGCCTGCGCCGCTCGCGTCATCTCGGTGACCTCGTCGAGGAACAGCACGCCGCCGGCGGCCAATTCGATCTGGCCCGGCTTCGGCTGTTGCGCGTCCGTGAACGCCCCGCGTTCGAATCCGAAGAGCTCGGACTCGAGGAGCTGCTCCGGCAACGCCGCGCAATTGATCGCGATGAACGGGCCGTGCCGCCGCGGCGACTGTGCGTGGATGAACCGAGCGACAATTTCCTTGCCGGTGCCGGACTCGCCCTGCACGCAGGTCGTGACTTCGGTCGCCGCGACCTGACTGGCCAGTTTCAACACCGCACGCCATGGCGGACTGGTGCCGATTGTTGTGCCTTCCGGCAGCGCCTCGTGCGAATGCGCCGCCGACCGCAATCGCGGTTGTCCATGACGGATGGGTGGAACGCTCTCGCGAATACTCCGTTCCAGGGCGGCGCGGATGCGGTCCAACAGCACGTCATTCGTGAACGGCTTGGTCAAGAATTCGAACGCCGCGGACTTCATCGCTCGGACGGTCATGGGTACGTCTGCCTTGCCGGTGATAAAGATGATGGGCATATCCGTTCGCTCGGCGAGACGCTGCTGAAGTTCGGGGCCTGTCAACCCCGGAAGCGTCATGTCGAGCACGACGCAGCACGGGGTCGTCCGGTGGTGATGCGACAGGAATTCTTCGGCTGACGCGAACGTTTTCGGCTGCCAGCCTGCGCTTCTGATGAGCAGCTCCAGCGACTCGCGTACGTCGTCGACGACGACGAAAACCGTGGACGTGACATTTTCGAGTCCACCGCGCCAAACTGATTCGGCTCGGAGACCGCGAGCACTGTCGAGGACGTTATGTGCGAAGTTGGCCTCCATACAAACTCCTTCGTTAATCAGCGGCGTCGTTTCAGCACCAGGTCGCCCCTGCCCACGGCAGGGGACGGCCGTTTCGATGGAGTGTGCAGGCGTGTACTGTCATCGCCAACCCCACATGAAGTGAATTGTGGCGACTGCCGTTCGCGTTCCGGGCAGCCGTCAAGTGAACGGCCACTCGGTTCGCGCGAGAACCTCCACGAGCCGGGTTTTCGTAGAACTGTGATCGGTTTTCATGATCCGCTGAGATCGAAGCTTGCTCGATCGAGAGGGCAAACCGAACGCCAGGTCGAAGACGATGCTCCTGACCTTCATCTCGCAGCCCGCGATCACCGCGATTGGCGGCAATTTCGTGTGAATGCCAGGATCTGCGATCACGCACCTGCCAAACGCATGACCTGCCCGGCGCAACGGATTCTCGTCGGCCACGAAACTTCGATGTCAGCGTGCGCTGTGGTAGCGTGGCTCAGCTCTCCGGACGAGGCATGGTCGGAGGCAACGTTTCCGCCTGCAAGAGGAGGGCGAGGACGCAATGCAGCTCGAAGCGTTGCAGGAAATCGCGCTTCGCGTCTCTGGTGAGCGCACTGTCGACGGAGTGCTCCGCCAGATTGTCGACGGGCTGGCACACCAGCCGGGCGTGGCCTTAGCTCGAGTGTGGGTGGTATCGCCAGGCGATCTCTGCGACTCGTGTTACCTCCGGTCGTCGTGTGCCGATCAGACGGCCTGCCTTCACCTCGCCGCCAGTGCCGGTGCTTCGCTCGCGGGTGAGAGCTGGTCTCGAACTGATGGACAGTTCCGCCGCATTCCCTTTGGACACGTGAAAGTGGGTGCGATCGCGGCGAACCGAACCGGACTGCTGCTCACTGATCCCTCGTCGGAGCAATGGGCCCGCCCCGAATGGGTTCGACACGAATCCATTCAGAGTTTTGCCGGTCAGCCGTTGGTGTTTCGGGACGAAACGCTCGGCGCGCTCGCGGTCTTCCGCCGGCAATCCATCAACGAGCAGGAATTCCGTTGGCTCCGTATGTTTGCGGATCAGGCTGCGTCGGCGATTGCGAACGCACGCGCCTTTTCAGAATTGGACAGGCTGCGGCAGCAGCTCGAATTCCACAACGCCTATCTGAAAGAAGAAGTACAAACAGCCCTCGCTTTTGGCAGCATCGTGGGACGGAGCGGTGTGGTGCACCGGGTGCTCGAACAGGTGGACGATGTCGCACGTACTGATGCGACGGTACTCATTCTTGGAGAGTCGGGTACCGGAAAGGAATTGCTCGCCAACGAGATTCACCACCGCGGACGACGCGCCCAGCGCAACTTTGTGCGGGTAAACTGCAGTGCGATTCCACGGGACGTGTTCGAGAGTGAGTTCTTTGGGCATGTGCGTGGCGCCTTTACCGGCGCGCTGCGCGACAGACCAGGGCGTTTTCAGGTCGCCGACGGAGGCACGATCTTCCTCGATGAAATTGGTGAGTTGCCGCTCGACATGCAGCCAAAGCTGCTCCGCGTACTGCAGGAAGGGCAGTACGAGCGTGTTGGCGAGGACGTGACGCGAAAGGTGGATGTACGGGTAGTCGCCGCCACGAATCAAGATCTGCAAGCAGAGACGCGCGCCCGTCGATTTCGACAGGATCTCTTCTATCGGTTGAACGTGTTTCCGATCGAGTTACCACCTCTCCGGGCGAGGAAGGACGATATCCCACTATTGGCGGCGCATTTCGTGGCTCAGGCATCACAGAAACATGGAGTTCCGTCGTTGCGCCTGACCAAGGAGGACGGTGAACGACTTCAGCGATACGAGTGGCCTGGCAACATCCGAGAGCTCCAAAACGTCATCGAACGCGCTGTCATCCTCTCGAGAGGCGAGCGACTCCAGCTGGATCTCGCACTCGCCGGCGTTCCTGCCGCGATGGTGTCGCTCCTCCCCTCTTCGTCCATCGACACGGATGACTCGATTCTGACCGAGCGCGAGTGGCGCGACTGCGAACGCACCAACCTGTTGAAGGCGCTACGACGCGCTGAAGGTCGAATCTATGGCGCGGGCGGTGCTGCCGAACTCCTTGGTCTCAAGCCGACGACGCTCACCTCTCGACTGCGCGCCCTCAAGATCGACATTCCAAGCCGCTAATCTCGCTGTCCGTCTCATCTCTGAGCGAACGACATCTCGTGGTGCGACGACTTCTCGTAGCGCATTGGTCCGCGAAACGGCGCGAAGCACGCCGGTCGTCGACTGTCCGTGGCATTCGTGAGCAGGTTCAATATCACCTGCTGCGCAGTTGAATGCGATCGCCGACCACAACCGGAAGATTATTGGCGAGTTCCGGATAAAGCGTGAGCATCCGCCATCGCTACCTTATCCGCAGCGCGGCATGGAGTGCGTCCAGGAGCGCCGATTCGCTGAAGGGCTTGAACAGGCATTCGACGGCTCCATCCGATAGCAGGCGGGCTCGAATCGCTTTG
>Ga0075419_10000635_pt1 | contig 22415 bp, 18 predicted proteins | sample SoiMetdeltSBSDD3_FD_76900 | JGI IMG/M metagenome (GOLD analysis project Ga0075419, IMG submission 76900) | Bulk soil microbial communities from a Populus tree surrounding site in Tennessee, USA - Soil MetaG P. deltoides SBSDD3 | ecosystem: Environmental > Terrestrial > Soil > Tree plantation... | reverse complement strand
TAAATTAATAGAAGCCTTTTTCAAAAGCATGGAAATGGACCTGAGTCAGAAAACGTATGATAACAGGTACTTCAGCGAATATATTTATGGCTCAGCCGAAGTGGTGGGTCTTATGTGCCTGTCGGTTTTTTGTGAGGGGAAGAAACATCTTTATGAAAAATTAAAAGTGCCGGCCCGGGCATTAGGGGCCGCGTTTCAGAAAGTAAATTTTTTACGGGATATAAAGGCTGATTATAACGGTTTATCCAGAATGTATTTTCCCGGCTGTGATTTCAATAATTTTACAGGACGTGATAAACAGGAAATTGAAGCAGATATCTATAAGGATTTCCGAACAGCATATGCCGGTATTGTAAAACTGCCATTGAAGTCAAGATTTGGCGTGTATGTTGCTTATAAATACTATCTATCACTGTTTAAGAAGATCAGAAGCCTGGAACCGGCAAGGGTATTAGAAGCAAGGATAAGAATTCCTGATTATAAAAAAGCGATGATCGTTTTGAGAGCCGGCGTAAAAAATCATTTGGGATTGATAGGATGAACGAAGAAGATAAAATCATATTAGTGAATGAACATGATGACATGGTTGGCGTCATGTATAAAATGGAAGCGCATAAACAAGGGCTGCTCCATCGTGCATTTAGTGTTTTTATTTTTAACAGGAAAGGAGAAATGCTGTTGCAACAAAGGGCGCTGACCAAATATCATAGCGGAGGCCTCTGGACAAATGCCTGCTGCAGTCATCCGATGCCTGGGGAAAAAACTATAGATGCGGCGGAACGAAGATTAACAGAAGAGCTCGGTTTTAAAACACCACTTGAAAAAATATTTGACTTTGTTTACAGGGCAGAATTTGATAATGGCTTAACAGAGCATGAGTTCGATCATGTTTTTGCCGGTGAATACGAAGGTAAATTACATGTTGATCCCGATGAGGTGAAGGATTTTTGTTACAAAGGGATTGCAGAGATAAGGAACATGTTGCAGGAGCATCCAAAAAAATTCACAGCCTGGTTTGCGATTGCCTTTCCGAAAATCGAAGATTGGTGGAAAGACCGGTATGCAAATCCCACAATCGCGACAATATGAGAATCGCTTTAACAAAATATTTTATTGCTTCAAAATTCCCCCATAGGGGCCAGAAATGACTTGGCTGTTTTACATATTAATTCTCATCGCCACCTTTATTATTATGGAGGGCATTACATGGTTGACGCATCGCTATGTAATGCATGGGCTCCTTTGGTATTTACATAAAGATCATCACCAGGTGCAGCCGGGGTTTTTTGAAAAGAATGATGCGTTCTTTATCATTTTCGCCGTGCCAAGCGTCCTGTTGATTTATTTTGGCACATATAATAATGTATGGTGGATGCAGTCGATCGGCTTTGGTATCATGGCCTATGGCATCGGTTATTTCTTAGTGCATGATGTGATCATACATCAGCGTTTTAAATGGTTTACCCGCAGCAACAGCAGTTATGTCAGGGCAATCCGCTGGGCGCATAAAATGCATCACAAACATTTGGATCGTCATGACGGGGAAAGCTTTGGGATGTTGCTCGTTCATAAAAAATATTGGGATAAAATAAGAAGAGATAAAAAACTTATGAAACCCCCAACCCCTAAAGGGGAGTTACAGAATTTCATATAGCTCAATAGTCTTTAATTCTTGGTTATTGAAATAAATTTATAGATGTCGCAATCTAAGTTTTCCTTTAGGGGACAGGCGTATGATTTTATTTTCCTTGGAGCAGGTTGTGCTTCATTAAGCATTGTGATGCGAATGATCAAAAGCGGAAAGTTCGCCGATAAAAAGATTTTGCTCATCGACAAAGAACCCAAAACAAAAAATGATCGCACCTGGTGTTTTTGGGAAAATCAGGCAGGTTTTTTTGAAGAGATCGTTTATAAAAGATGGAACAGGCTTTCTTTTTTTAGTGATGACTATTCAGACGCGATGGATATTTCTCCTTATCAATACAAAATGATAAGAGGGATCGATTTTTATAACTATTGTTTCGAAGAAATAAGCAGGCATTCCAATATTCAAATACGCTATGGAGAAGCCGCGATCATAAATGAGCCGGGTCCGGCGATCCGCCTTGATGGCGAAGAGATACCTGTCAGTAATGGAGTTGTTTTCAATTCTTTTTATAAAGAAACGACCGGCACGAATAATAAAGAGATCCATTTGCTTCAACATTTCAAAGGATGGATAATTGAGACGCAATTACCGGTCTTCGATCCTTCCACTGCCACTTTTATGGATTTCAGGGTAGAGCAAAAGCGGGGGACGGCCTTCGCCTATGTTTTGCCATTTACATCGAATAACGCACTGGTTGAATATACTTTGTTTACTGAAAAGCTTCTGACTGATGAAGAATATGAGAAGGAGTTGAGGTCATACATCGCTCAATTCCTGAACCTCCAGGAATACAAGGTTGTAGAAACAGAGTCCGGCGTCATACCGATGACGACAAAAGGGTTTCAATTCAATAAGAATTCTATTTACAATATCGGTACTGCCGGCGGGCAGACAAAAGCATCAAGCGGATATACTTTTCAATTTATACAAAAACAATCCGGATTACTTGTCGAATGCCTGGTGAACAACAGGCCATTATCGGAAGCTTCGTCAACGCCCAACCGCTTTCTTTTTTACGATAAGGTACTCCTGGACGTATTGCATAATAAACGGGTGAGTGGTAAAGAAATATTCACCACTCTTTTCAAAAAGAATGAACCGCTGCAGGTTTTGAGATTTTTGGATAATGAAAGTTCGATAGGTGAAGAACTAAAGATCATTTCAACACTTCCCACTATTCCATTTATAAAAGCGGCAATCAATCAATTTTGATATTGAAGAGCACCGCTGAGGTTCTACTGATCAGGATCCAGTTGCATAAACTCTCTCTTCACAGCTTTCAGCATACTGAACAATTGTGCAATCTGTATCAACAATAATATAGCTAATGCAAGTATTACATACCAGGGCAAGCGCACAGTCTTTACTCCTGTAATATTTTGGAATTTTTCAATATGGTAACCAGTAAGAGCAGAGCCAATGGCCATTCCTGCAATTAAAAAGGAAAGCAGTGAAAAAAATACCTTTAAAAACATGATCCGCATGGTGGAATAGCCCACTTTAAAATTTTCGAGTATAGCGGCCGGGATAATCAACACCAACGCAATCCAACTCCAGTGCTTGTTGAACCACGCATCATTTAATGAAAGACTAAGTATTAACACCAACACGATGGAAAGTAATCCCCATGGGAATAGTAAGAAAGAAGATGCTTTGCTTGATGGTATTGCCATGATCAGAAGTTTTGCTTGGCAGAAAGATAAAAATAATTTGCTGATGATTGCATACTTTTAGTAAACATACTTACAGGTGTTATGTTCTAAATCGGGTAAATTGTCGCACTATTTAAAACTTGGTTGTTATGAAAGTTGTTACAGGTAAGAAAGAATTTTTTCCGGGTATTGGAAAAGTCAGTTATCAGGGACCGCAGTCAGATAACTCACTTGCATATCGCTGGTACGATGAAAATAGAATGGTGGGTGGCAAGTCAATGAAAGATTGGTTACGTTTTGCCTGTGCTTACTGGCACAGCTTCTGTGGCAGTGGCGCCGATCCGTTTGGCGAGCCCACACATTTATTTTCATGGAACGAAAGATCAGACGCTGTTGAAAGGGCAAAAGATAAAGCTGATGCAGCATTTGAATTCATTACCAAACTGGGTTTGCCATACTATTGTTTTCATGATCTGGATGCCATTGATTATACAAATGATGTAAAAGAGAATGACCGGCGTTTACAGGCAATCACAGATTATTTAAAAGAGAAACAGGCAGCCAGCGGTGTAAAGCTGCTGTGGGGTACAGCCAATTTATTTTCACACAGGAGATACATGAATGGCGCCGCAACAAATCCTGATTTTCATGTGCTGGCACACGGCGCTGCCCAGGTGAAAGCAGCCCTGGACGCCACCATTGCACTGGGCGGCGAGAATTATGTTTTTTGGGGTGGAAGAGAGGGTTATATGAGCTTGTTAAATACGGATATGAAAAGAGAAAAGGAACATTTTGCGATGTTTCTCCATAAGGCAAAAGATTATGCAAGAGCAAACGGATTTAAAGGAACATTTTTTATAGAACCTAAACCCTGTGAGCCAAGTAAGCATCAATACGATTATGATTGCGAAACGGTGATCGGTTTCTTACGACAATACGATCTGTTGAATGATTTCAAAATAAATGTTGAGGTAAACCATGCAACTTTAGCCGGTCATACTTTCACTCATGAATTGCAGGTGGCAGCCGATGCAGGTTTATTAGGAAGTATCGATGCGAACCGCGGTGATTATCAAAATGGATGGGATACCGATCAATTTCCAAATAATATCAATGAACTGGCGGAAGCAATGCTTGTTATCTTAGAAGCCGGCGGACTCGCAGGTGGAGGCATCAACTTCGATGCGAAGATCCGCAGGAATTCAACAGATCCTGAAGACCTGTTTCATGCTCATATTGGTGGCATGGATGCGTTTGCAAGGGCATTGATCATTGCCGATAATATTTTACAAAAATCAGATTACAAAAAGATCAGGAAGGATCGTTATGCATCTTTTGATAAAGCACAGGGAAAAGAATTTGAAGAAGGAAAATTATCATTGGAAGATCTGAGAACCTACGCAATTGCCAATGGGGAACCCATGATGAAAAGTGGTAAACAAGAGTACCTTGAAAATATTATCAACCGGCACATCTGATAAATAATAATGATAAGTATCAATGGAACGATTAGCTGGGGTATTATTGGTTGCGGTGATGTATGCGAAGTAAAAAGCGGTCCTGCATTTAATAAAGTAGCTAATTCAAAATTGGTGGCGGTAATGCGCCGTGATCAAGACAAGGCAAAGGACTTTGCACGGCGTCATGGTGTGCCTAAATATTACAGCGATGCAGTTAAATTGATCGATGATCATGAAGTGAACGCCATCTATATCGCCACGCCGCCTTCCTCTCATGAGACGTATGTTGAAATGGCATTAAAAGCTGGCAAACCGGTTTATGTCGAAAAACCGGTTACCGTCAATTCAGCATCGTTGCAGCGAATGATGGCAATGGAAGAAACGTATCAGGGTAAAGTGTGCGTGGCGCATTATCGCAGGGGATTGTCGTTGTTTAAAAAAGTAAAACAGCTGGTACAGGATAACGCGTTAGGAAAAATAAAATTGATTTTATTAAAAACATTACAGCCACCGTCAAGTAAAATCATAGCAAAAACCGCGGACAACTGGCGCATCAATCCTGAAATCTCCGGAGGGGGATTATTTCATGATCTGTCGCCGCACCAACTCGATATAATATATTGGGTATTTGGTGAACCCGTGGAAACACATGTAATCACTGCCAACCAGGGAAAACTATACAATGCTCCGGATATTACAATTGTCAATATTTTATTTCCAAACGATATTTATTTCAATGGGGTTTGGAATTTTGGTGTGAACGAAGCGGCAACTGAAGACCTGTGTGAGATCATAGGAGAGAAAGGAACACTTCGTTTTAGTTTTTTCCGTGTCAGCAAAATTGAATTGATTACAGAGACGGGAGTACAAGCTATGGACATGGAATACCCTATAAATATCCAGGAGCCGCATATAAATAATGTAGTACGATTTTTTCGTGGCGAAGGGGACAATCCCTGCACATTGAAAGATGCATTGGTGACGATGCGGATAATGGATAACGCGATCTGAAATAATTTTAGAGCCTACAAGGATAGCTTGACTTTTTTACCGCTCTTAATGGCTTCATAGATCGCATCGATGATCTTCAGATCTTTCAAGCCTTCTTCTCCATCAACGGGCACCGGCGCTTGTTTCCCCTCGAGAATGATGCCTGCCATTTCTTCCATTTGCACAGTTTGATGTGTAACATGCGGATGGGTTAATTCCCCTTTGTTCGTTTTCCCTTTTATAGGTCCATAATTTGTCGATGGCAACATTTCTGCAAATCCTTTTTCAGCATTTAAGAAAAAGCGATCGAGATTATTCATGCTATAAGTAGATAAACAGGAAGCCACCGCTCCGCTGGGAAAACCTAATTGAAATTGTATTGTTTCGTCGACACCTTCTTTGAATTTTTCCTTATCGGTTTTTGTTTCCTGTGCAGTAACCCAGACCGGTTCTTCACCTACCATATACCTTGCACCATTGATAGAGTAGATCCCAATATCCATCATAGCGCCGCCACCAGCCAGTTCTTTTTTCAGTCTCCACTGCGTTGGATCACCAATGCGAAAACCAGAGAGCCCCTGGAAGAATAATATTTTTCCAAACTCACCATCCTTCCTCATGCGGATGATCTCAAGTGTTTTTGGTTCGAAGTGCATGCGATAACCGACAAGCAATTTTACATTTGCTTTTTTGCACGCATCCACCATTTCCTTACCTTCTTTGGCATTTATCGCCATTGGCTTTTCGCAGATCACATGCTTCCCGGCTCTAGCAACCCTGATCGCTTCATCTTTATGCAAGGCGTTTGGCGTAATGATATATACCGCGTCAATATCCGGGTTGTCCTTTATGTTATCGAAATTCTCATAGTTGTAGCAATTCTTTTCAGGGATGCCGTACTTGCTTTGCCAGGTTGTTATTTTGGATGGCGTTCCGCTTATCACTCCCACCAATTTTGCTTTAGTGCAATCTTTCATGGCATCAGCTACACGGGAACCATAGCTACCAAGTCCCATGATAGCAACACGTAATACCGGGCTATTAGAAGGGTAATCGTTTATTTGTTTAACGCTTTCGAAATATTTCTGCTTTGATAATAAAGGCAGGGAAAATGCAGATGCTGTTATGGTTTGTAAAAATTTACGACGTGAGTTCATGTTATAATTTTTTGATCAGTAAAAATTTTATACAACGGATTCATCTCTTTTAAAACTTCCCAGGCAATTATTTAACGTCTTCCATTCATACACTCGCCCTATACCGGCACAGCCGACGGCTCAAGACAACTAAAAACTATTTTATAAAATTCAGGATGCGACTGCCAGGTTTTTCCGGTGACGATCTTCCCGTCTTTCACTGCTTCATCCGGAGTGATATAATGACCACCGCAGGCTTCTACCTCAGACTTTACATGTTCGTAACAGGCAATATTTTTTTGATCAACCAACCCGGCAGTTACTAATATCTGTACTCCATGGCAGATAGCGAAAATATATTTGTTGCTTTTATGAAATTCCTTCACGATCTTAATGACTCTTGCATCATTGCGTAAATATTCCGGTGCTCTGCCTCCCGGCATGATTACCGCCTCATACTCTGCAGGGTTTACTTCATTAAAGGAAATGTGCGATTCAATAATATAGCCCTTCCTTTCGACATAAGTATCCCATCCGGGTTCAAAGTCATGTATTACCAGGTTCATTCTTTTGACAGACGGTGCCGCTATTACCGGGATATAGCCCTCTTCTCTTAGGCGATGGGATGCATAAAGGATCTCAAAACTTTCACCTGCATCACCGGTAATGATCAGTATCTTCTTTCCTGTTGCCATAAAAAACGATTTTATAAATTAAAAAATAGCGGAAACTCTTACAAAACTTTCAAAAATGCCTTAGCGAATCGCTTTCCCATTGCCCTTTGCCCTTTCGAATTAAAATGTAAATGATCACCCTTGTCTTTTAAATCCTTTGTTGAAATAACACTGCAATTCCTGTCTTCGGCCGCATATTCATGTATTGCGTTATTTATTAAGCTAAAGTTAACTGGATTATCAGAAAAAGAACCGAGTTCTCCGACCATAACGGGTAATTCATTATTTCCAACGGCTGCTCTGAATTTTGAAAATAATTCGCCCATCCTTTTTTTGTAATGAGGAATATTTTTTTCATTGGCATCACTTTCACCCTGGTGCCAGAGAATACCTTTAATGACGCCGAACTTTTTTCCTATTTCTACGTGCTTCCAAAAATTTGATAGTAATGCAACACCTCTATGAGTGGAATCACCCAGCCATTGGCTTATTGCGCTTCCACCTACCGCAGTTGGAACTATTAATAATGAAATGCTATCGGGGATTTCTTTGATCAGGGTTCTTGCAAACATTACTCCGCAATCCAGTCCTGTCAAGTTTGGTTCGTAAAAATGCAACGGCTCTTTAGCAACAACCATTCGTCCGGCATTATTAACGGATAAGATTCTTTTATTTGGCACCGTATCTTCTTTCTCAACAATACCACGTCCAGCCATATTTGACTGACCTGCCATAATAAACACCCAAACATTTTCTTTCTTTGGTATCGTCATCATTTCTTCGCTTTGTTTTGGAAAGTAAGTTGTTCTTTCAACTACGGTCTTTTGACTGCAAGAGATCGCAATAACAAGTACCATTATGTGAAACGTGAAAAGTGAAATGTGAAAATGGCTTGACGCTTCACTTTTCACTTTTGACGAAACAATTCGCGCTTTCACCTGGAAATATTTTAGTATAACAAAAATGGCTATTCAAAGAACGGCACTCCCTGTACCGCATATTTCTTCATTCCTTCTTCATTTATCTCTACGCCTATTCCTGGTTTTTCTGAAAGTGTAATGAAACTATCTTTCACCCATTCACCGTCATATTTTACAATTTCTTTGAACATTGGATCGGTATGGAAATAAGATTGCCATTCCAAAATAAGGAAGTTCGGTACTGATGCACACACATGACAGGCCGCCATGGCACCAAGAAATGATGCGACCATATGAGGTGCAAAAGGTGTATAATATAAGTTAGCGAGATTGGCGATCCGTTGTCCCTCTCCAAGACCGCCTGCTTTTTGCAGATCAGGCATTACTATATCAACAGCTCCTATTTCCAACATTCGTCTAAACCCATGAGCCAGGTAATGATTCTCACCCGCCGCAATCGGAGTGCTTGTTGATTCGGTAATCAATTTATAAGCTTCCACATTCTCAGCCGGTATGGGTTCTTCCAACCATAGAAGGTTCAACGGCTCCATTCGTTTTGCTACCGCCTGCGCCGTGGGTGCATCATATCTTCCGTGCATATCAACCAGTATGTCTATTTTCGGACCAACTGCTTCGCGGGCAGCAGCAATTTGATCATACATTCTTTGTAACTCACCGGGGCTCGCTGTCCAGTTATAAAAATCATATTTATTGGGATCATTGGCCTGGTCAAGATCAAACTTCATGGCATTAAAACCCATGTCTCGTGCTTTCTTTGCGGACTCAGCAAAATCTTTGGGTTGGGGCAAATTGCGCTGATACAAAGCCGTGTCGCAATACACTCTTATCTTATCACGGAACTTTCCACCGAGTAATTGATATACCGGCAAGTTCAATGCTTTGCCAGCAATATCCCACAACGCAGTTTCAATAGCAGAGAGCACCGCCACATACATTCCTGATTGAGCACCCTGGAAAAACCCTGATCGACGAATATTTTCAAAAAGCCGGTGAACATTCAATGGATTCTGATTTCTTATCCTGTTCCCAAAATTCTTTACCAAATGATAGGTTCCGGGGATTGCATCCACTCCCTCACCACACCCCCAGATATCCTGGTTGGTGTAAATTTTCACAAACAAGCTTCCACGCAAATAACCACATTTTACATCCGTGATCTTAAGGTCAGAAGGTGCAGATCTCTTTGAGGTTTTATCAATTGCCTGCTCGTATCCTTGTCCAAAAGATGATAATGGTGCAAAAGGCGCCATCGCGGCAGCAATGGCAGCTTTTGTTATAAACGATCTTCGTGATGATGAGGCTTTCATTGTTAATTATTAATTGTTAATTATTAATTGTTCTACCAGGTTCTGCCTTTCAAAAATTCCTGTATCTGTGATCTTGGTACTGGTAGCTTATCGATATGTTCATTTAACCATCGTGAAAAATCTCTTTCGATCTCATCACTCCACCGGGTGTCGATCTGGCCGGGAGTATATTTTCCTTCACGTAATCGCTGGTGGCCAAACATATCTCTTAGTCTTACTATCTCCGAGGTTTTCACAACACGTTCCAAAAGATGCGGTGGAATAAAAATTACACCACCATCTCTTCCAAGCACAGCGTCGCCGGGCATTACGGTGGCAAGGCCAATTCTTGTTGGCTGATTGATGGCAACCAATGTTGTGTTCAGCTGGCCCGCAGGGTTATTTAAATGATGAGACGGATGATAGCTGCGAAAAAAAGAAGTGAAGGAACCTAATTCTTTTAATCCATTAATATCTCTTATAGCGCCGTCATAGACGATACCATTCCCGGTCTTTGCAAAAATTGAATTGCCAAGATTGTCACCAATCGTCGGTCCGTCATTATGTGCACCAAACTGATCGGCCACATACACATCTCGTTTCACCAACAAATCGAGTGGCCAGGAGTTTTGAGATTTTATCCGCCCGCCTTTTGAGTGTCCGAAACTATCGATCATCCTGTGAATATCCGGTCGACCCGGCATAAACGTGGCAGTCACTGCACGCCCAACCAAAACACTATCAGGATTGATCATTTGCCATCCGTCTGCATATTGAAATTTATAATTTTCATTACGCAATACTGCCCAGGCTTCCTCAAGCGTAACTAATTTCAGGCGATCAAGTAAACTATCCGGAACTTTTGGCCGGCCGTCAGCAAAACGCTCACCTTTCCATTCGGGAGTTAATGCCATCAATTGTTCTTTACCGATCTGTATCTGTTGACTCTTCACTTCCTGAAATAAGACCAGGATGAAAAGAAAGAGTGTCCATATTATTTTTTTCATGATAAAGAATTATTGTGTGATGATTTGTTTTTCAAATTGTTTTTTGCCTTCTCTTTCTATTGGTTTACGATGATGCCACCAGCTTGCCAACGTTGATCCGGTTACATTCATCAATGAACCAAAAATGGCCGGAGCTAAACCCACTGTTGCCATTTTTCCCATATTTAATGCAAGACCCGATGCAAGCCCACCATTTTGCATTCCTACCTCTATTGAAATTGTACGACAATCTTTTTCCTGGAAACCCATTAATCTTGCAGACCAATAGCCGAGGAGGAAACCACCAACATTGTGAATGAATACAGCTAATAAAAGAAGTAACCCCACCTGTAGTAAGCTATTTCTTCCTGCAGCAATAAATATTATGATAATAAACATAATGCCACCCATTGAAAAGAAAGGCATCGCTTTGTCCAGCCATTTGAATTTTCCATGCAGGAAATAATTAAAGACCAGGCCGGCTGCAATCGGGATCAGTACGATCTTAGTAATATCCCAAACCATTTTCCAGAATGCTATTTCGATGAAAGTACCGCCGAGCAATTTCATTAGCAATGGCGTCAATAATGGCGCGAGTAATGTGGCCATGCTCGTAATGCAAACCGATAAAGCAAGATTTGCTTTTGCCAGGTAGGCCATTACATTGGATGCAAGCCCGCTGGGTGCACAACCAATAAGGATAACACCGGCTGCTATTTCCCCAGGAAAATTGAATGTTTTTGCAATTGAAAAACCAAGAAGCGGCATAATGGTGAACTGGCAAATCAAACCGGCCACTACCGTTTTTGGAGATTTAAGAACTTCAGCAAAATCTTTCCAGCTAAGCTCAGTTCCCATACCAAACATGATGATCTGCAACAAGGGTATGGTTAGCTTTGATAATTTAAAATCACCAACAGTAACAAAATATTGCGGATTGTATAAGGCCATGCAAACCGCGGCAATGATGCTGACTGTATAGGAAAACCCTTTTAGAAGATGATGCCCTCTGAACGCGACAGCAAGGCTTACAAAAAATGCGGTCAACATCCAACCAGCTGTATCATGGTTTTGTTTGTAGGTAAAAAACACAAATAATAGTGCAAGCAAAGCAGCGAGTCCATAAAATAAATTATAAACCGATTTTTTTTTCTCTGCCATTCGTTTTGATTTGATCGTAAATGAATTTTGTTAACTGAATATCCTGTCATGTGAACGTTTTAAATCCCACTGGGTAGTTGGTTCGAAATAAGTTTTATCAGAAGCATGAAGGTGTTGCTTCACTACTTCCTCATTCAATTCAATTCCAAGACCCGGCGCACTAAGAGGAAGATTTGCAAAACCCTTAGTGATCAGTTTTCTTCCATCAGTAGTTTTTACTAAGCTTTCCCACCATGGCAGATCAACGGAATGATGTTCTAATGCCAGAAAATTTTGAGTAGCTGCTGCACAATGAACGCAAGCCATGAATGAGACGGGAGTACCTGCCTGGTGCATCGCCATCGCAATACCATGTTCCTCTGCATAGTCACCAATTCTTTTTGTTTCCAGCAAACCTCCTGAAGAAGCCAGATCCGGGTGAACAATATCAACAGCCTGCGCATCAATAAGTGGTTTAAAATATTTGAGCAAGTAAATATCCTCACCTGTTAACACCGGCGTTTCCAATGCGTCAGACATTTTTTTGTATTGATCTGTATATTCCCATGAAACGATATCTTCCAGCCATGCAAGCCGGTATTTTTCCAATGCTCTTCCAAGACGTATTCCATTGTTGTAATCAAAATGTCCGTAGTGATCGGTGGAAAGCGGAATTTCATAACCCACCATGCTCCGTACATTTTCAACAATTTTTTGTAGCTCCTCCAATCCTTTGTCGGTGATCTGTATTTGTGTAAACGGGTGTAATGTATTTCCATACGACATCATATTGGTTTGATCGCCCCATTGCGCCAGGTTACCTTGCGCATTCTGCCAGAACTTATCATTTACCAGCATACCCGGCTTTCCTTTTAATTCGCCAATAGATACATCCATTTTTAACCAGGTGTATCCTTGATCTTCGGTTCGATACCTGATCAATTTCTTTTGCTCTTCTGGTGAATTCGACTCCGGTGTATCTGCATACATTCTTATTTTGTCACGATAACGACCACCGAGCAATTGCCAGCAAGGAACATTGTATGCCTTACCGCATATATCCCATAAAGCCATTTCTACTGCACAAACACCACCGGCTTGTCTTGCCTGTCCGCCAAACTGCTTTATCTTTTTAAATATCAATTCCACATTACAAGGGTTTTCCCCGAGTATCCTGCTCTTAAGTAATAATGCATAACGTACATCAGCCGCATCTCTCACTTCACCTAGCCCATAAATACCCTGATTCGTATCAATGCGAATAATGGCTGTACCACCCATTACAGCGGTAAGACAATAGCGCATATCCGTTATTTTTAGATCAGAAGGTGCACCATAGCGTGTTACTTTCTGAGTGCTTTGCGCAACTATATCTTCAATTGGGGCAAACATAAAGGCACTGCCTAATGCAATGCCACCTATTGCTGATTTTTTAAAAAATGAGCGACGACTATTGTCATTTTCCTCGTTTTCATTGGTTACATCAGGAACTTCCACAGTGTCCCGATCTTTTAAACCAAGCTTTTTCAAATATTTTTCTGAAGGTGTCATGTCTTTAGTTTTAATGTTATTAAAAAAGTTGTTTGTTGCTGGTTGCTGGTAACTGGTAACCACCAACCAATAGCCAGTAACAGGTTACCAGTTTCTCTCTCTCATGAATTTGTCAAGTTCCTGCCTGGTCATAGGAAGCTTACCCGGATTCTCGTCAAGCCATTTCAAAAAATCTTTTTTGATCTCATCTGTCCATTGAGTATCGATCTGTCCGGGTGTATATTTCCCTTCACGCAAACGCTGATGACCAAACTGGTCTCTCAATGAAATAAATTCCGCCTGCAACACTACTGTATCTAAAAGGTGTGCAGGAATAAAAACTATCCCATATTTTTTTGCCAATACAGCATCACCGGGTAAAACAGTTGCACGACCAATGCGAATAGGGACATTGATGCCAGCAAGCATCATTTGTTGTATATAGGAAGGATCATTTCCTTTTGTCCATGAATTAAATCCTTTGATCTCATCCAATCCTTCTACATCTCTTACAGAGCCATAAAAAATAACGCCGCGATGTGATTTGGCATAGATGGCATTGCCAAGATTATCGCCGATCAAGGTACCGTCTGCAATTTTTCCATAGCTATCGGCTACATATATATCACCATCTTTCAATACATCGATCGGCCATGAATTAGTAGCGCCAATTCGTTTTTCATTTTTGCCAATTTCTTTTATGACTTTATCAACATCGGGCCGGAGAGGCATATATTGTGCAGTTACTACCCGGCCCGTCATTACTGAATCGGGAAATTGTATCATCCAATCTCCTTCAAATTGATTTTGATATCCTTTATTACGTAATACTCCCCATGCTTCTTCCAAATGCACTTTCTTTAATCTTTCCAGCATCGCCTCGGAGACTTTTGGTCTTCCGTCAGCAAAACGCTCGCCTTTCCATTCAGGGGTGTATCCTTTGATCTGGTCAGGGGTTAATGTTACCTGTTGTGCGCTTACAGTTATCGCAAACAATAACATCATCATCACGTGCAGCGTTATGTTTCTCATATTTTCAAAGTTTTATTTCGTTGAAAGGTTTTGTTATTAAAGATTAGCGATCTCGGCAAATTCCGGAGCCAGTTTGGTGCTTAATCGTTCAAAAATTTTAAAATATTTCATATAAGCATTGTGATTTTGTTTTTCAGGTAAGTATTCATCTGGTAACACAACCGTTTTGGCTGCTTCATCTAAGTTTTTATAAATACCCATTTCAGTTGCGGCGACGAGAAAGGCTCCAAAACTTACACTATGAAAATTTTGCCTTAAATGAACCGGCTTATCAAATACGTCTGCGATCATTTGTGTGCAAAATGGGATATTCGCAAAACTTCCATTGACAGAAAGTTGTTTGATGCCACGATTCTCTTCTAATGTTTTACCAATACTGTAGATCTCATAAAGTATTCCTTCAATAGTAGCTCTTATAAAATGTTTTCTTTCGTGAGTTATGTTCAATCCAAAGTAAACTCCTCTTGCATTGGCGTTCCATATCGGCGCTCTTTCTCCTAACAAGTAGGGGAGAAATATTAATCCTTGCGAACCAGGGGGAACTTTTGATGCTTCGGTGATCAGGTCCTGCATGCTGAATTCGATATCAAAAGGATTTTTAAAATCGCCGAATTGCCTGGTGAACCATTCGAAGATCACTCCGCCGTTATTTGTTGGCCCGCCGGATACATAACGACCTTCAGTTAATAAGTAATTAAAGAAACGTTGCTTTTCATCTTTCAACACTTTATCGCCCATCATTCTTACCGCACCGCTGTCTTCAATTGTTATTGTTGCTTTGCCCTCATTTTTTACACCATCGCCAAGTATAGCCATACATCCATCACTTGAACCAACAATTATTTTTGTATCAGCAGAAAGCCCAAGAGAGCTTTGATATGCTTTTTTTAATTTTCCTAAAGGAGTAAACACAGGAACCAAATCAGGTAACATAGCAGAGGTAATGCCTGCAAATTTCAATGCTTCTGCATCCCATTTTATCTTATGAATGTTCAATAACCCGGTGGCAGAAGCGATACTATAATCAATGATATATTCATCCGTCAATTGTTTGATGATATAACTCTTGATCGATAAAAACTTGCTTGTTTGTTTGAATCTTTCTTTATCATTATTTTTTATCCAGGCGATCTTCATTAATGGCGACATAGGATGCAGGGGTGTTCCGGTTGCTGTGTAAATAGTTTTACCCAACGCGGATGCTTTTAATTTCTGTGCTTCTTTCTTCGCCCTGTTATCTGACCATGTAATGGCATTGCCAAGCGGATTACCATTTTTGTCAACCGCTAACACACTATGCATCGATGCACTAAAACAGATCGAGGCAACTTTATATTTTTTCGGGTGAATATGCTCATTCAATAGATTTTTTAATGCATATAACATGGTGATGAACATTTGATCTGGATCCTGCTCGCTGTAATCGGGCTCGGTGTGAAAAGTGGGATAGTAACCCCGTTGAGAACCGATCACATTACCGTTAAGATCAAATGCAAAAACCCTGACCGCATTTGTCCCCAGTTCGATGGTGATTATACATTTCATAATATGGAAATTAATCTCTTGATAAATTATTTTTTCTGAACTCACTGGGCGTGTAGCCTGTAAGCTTTTTAAATGTTGTTGAAAAATGCTGTGATGAGTAAAAACCAGTATCCAAAGCGATATCTGTTATGCTCACATCTGCTTTCTTCAATGATTTGATCGCTTCTGAGATCCGGATATTGATCAGGTAGTTCAAAGGCGTAAAACCTGTAAAATTTTTTACCCTCTCATTGAATAAAGTCGTTCCCATGCCGGCAATAGCAGCCATTTCTTCCACGGTCCACTGGTACGAAAGATTTTGCCGCAATGCTTGTTCTAATTGCATGAACACTTTTGGAAAATCTCTTGCCCGGTTATTTTGTTTAGTAAGATGTCTTGTAATGATGATGAATAGTTCATCGATCAGTTGATTCACTCTTGTTGTATAGCCGATCTCCTGGTTATTGATCTCGTCATAGATATAACGAAGTATTCTTCCGGCTTCTGATAATTTCGAAAGCACAGGGATATTATTCATCAGCAAAACTTTATTGATAGCCTGGCTTTCTGTTTCAGAAAGGCTGCTCCATTTTCCCAGGTCGGCGTTTTCTTTTTTGTGTGCTTTCACATGTATCCAGGAAATACTCCCGATCTCTAACACCCCTTTTTCATTTCCAAATTTTGTGTCAGGCATTATCAATGCCACATCTGATGGATAAAGGATGAACGATTCGTCATTAATACTCCATTCAAATTTCCCGTCATTGATAAAATAAATTCGGATACATTCAGAAACAGATTGGGGAAACGAGTTAAGATGAATAGCCTGATTCTTTTTTGCACCAAGTTCAACAATGTGCGGGAACAATTGAAGTTCCGCTGAAAGCTCTTGTTGAAGTAAAAATTGGGGCATGCGATCGTTAAGTTAAGCAATCGGTCTTTGTGCCATAAAGAAATGAATTTATCCGGTTCCAACCTGTACAAAATTCATCACTGTTATTTTTTGGAAGTTTTTATTGGAATAGGAAGATACTTTAGTTTTTGGATCATTCACGGTGATCCTGTTTTACGAGACTGCTATTGTTCATCAAAACAAACTTGCCATTATGAAAGTAAATGCAAAGCTGTGGTGTGATCCCGGCTTCATGAAGCTAATGCTGTCGGTGTTGGCTTTTTCTTTTTTTACAGGATCCAAAGCGCAAACTGTCACAGGAACTGTTTCTGATGAAACCGGAAAATCTTTACCAGGTGTTTCAGTTAGTGTTAAGGGAACATCAGGTGGCACAGCGACTGATGCTGCAGGCAAATACGTTGTACAAGCTTCTTCAACAGCAACAATTGTGTTTAGCTATGTTGGCTATACAACACTTGAAGTGGCCGTGTCAGGTCGTACTGTTGTGAATGTATCATTATCGCCTGAAGGCCGCAGCCTTGGTGAAGTTGTTGTTACTACCGCTCTTGGTATCACAAAAGAATCAAGACGCTTAGGCTATGCTACTACGAATGTAAAACCGGAAGAACTTACTGTTAACCGGACACCCAATGTGATGAATGCATTGCAGGGTAAAATATCTGGGGTAAATATTTCTTCATTAGGTACAGGTCCTGGTGGTACTTCAAAGATCCGTATTCGGGGTCAGTCAGCTATCACCGGTGGTGGTAGCCCGCTCATTGTGATCAATGGTGTTCCAATTGATAACAGCAACTTTAATAATAATACGGTAGGTGTAACAGGCGGTGGTGTATTTGCAGATGGTGGTGATGGCTTATCGAGCATCAACCCTGATGACATCGAAAGCATGACTGTATTGAAAGGTGCTCCTGCTGCTGCATTGTATGGTAACCGTGCTGCAAACGGAGTTATCATGATCACGACAAAAACAAAAGGCAAAGGCAAAGGAATTGGCGTCACGATCAATACGAATTATACCCATGAAACGCCATTGGATTATACGGATTATCAAAAAGAATACGGACAGGGTGAAAATGGAATTCGCCCACAAACACCTAATCCAACATCAGGTCAATGGTCCTTTGGTGAAAAGATCCAGCCGGGAATGACTCATACATTATTTAATAATCTTACAGTCCCATATGTAGCACAGGGCAGTCGCATAAAAGAATTTTACCGGAATGGACAAAATTTTTCTACAACAGTAACCATGGAAGCTGCCGGTGAAAAAGGAGGAGTACATCTTTCATTGAATAATACAGAAAACTTAGGTATTACACCTAACAATAGGCTAAGAAGAAAAGTAGTGAACCTTGGTTTTAATTATACACTTTCTGAAAAATTCAGTTTTGCCGGAAACGTTAACTATTCAAGAGAGAACAATGAGAATCCTCCCAATATTGCTAACCAGGACAACTCAATGCCTACTACGTTAATGGCAATGGCTAATACAATGCCCTTAGAGGTACTTAATGCGAACAAGTATAACGCACAAGGCAATGAGTACATCTATTCAAGATTCATGAACCGTACCAATCCTTATTGGGTATTGGCAGAACAATTTCATCTAATAAAAAGAGACAGGATATATGGAAACATCTCCGTGAAGTATAATATTCTTCCATGGTGGTGGATACAGGGTCGTGCCGGTATGGATTATTTCAGCCGCGATGAGGATGTAAATAATTTTCCAACTGGTCATGCTTCCCGTGCCGCAGCGCCGGTTGGATATGTGAATGGTGTATTTACACAGGAATCACGCCGTAACAGAGAAACTAATTTTGATTTCCTAACGAGTGCGTCAAAAACTTTTGATGATTTTGAAGCCACATTAACTGCGGGTGGTAACCAACGACGCAATCGTCTTGATGTGAACAATGTACAGGTTACTGATTTTGTTGTAAGAGGTCTTTATACAGTACAAAACGGAAGATCAAAAAATCCGACCTACAGCTTAACTGAATTTGGTGTCAACTCATTATATGGTTCTGCTGAGATCGGATGGCTTAGAACTATTTATATCAACGGATCAATAAGAAAAGACTGGTTCTCGACACTCTCTGAAGAAAATAGGGGTATCATTTACCCATCTGTTTCTGGTTCTTATATTTTCTCTGAAACATTAAAAAGCAAGTTTGATTGGTTGTCTTACGGAAAGATAAGAGTTGGCTACGCCGAAGTAGGTGGCGATGGAGATGTTGGTGCTTCTGCTGACCAATTATTTTATAGCATTAATTCTAATCCAATTAATAATCCATTAGGTGTAGCAGTTACAGTTGGAAGCAGTGGCGCTACGTTGCCTAATGCCGGGCTGCAACCAATGAGAATTAAAGAAGTTGAAGCTGGCTTGGAATTAAAATTATTTAAGAACAGGGTTGGGCTGGATTTCTCTATTTATAAAAAGACAACTTTTGACCAGATATTCTCTGTTCAAATATCAGATGCTTCAGGTTTTACCAATACACGTATCAATAGCGGAGAAAGCTATAATAAGGGTTTTGAAGCTTTGTTAACTGTTTCACCTTTTATAACTAAAAACTTCAGATGGGATTTTACCGCCAATACTGCATTCAATAAAACTAAAGTGATCAGTATGAGTACGACCACTCCAGGTGAAAGAGCTACGCTTGGCACACACCCATTCAATGGAGAAGTGAGAGTAGTAGTAGGCCAGGAGTTGGCGCAAATTGCAGGGTTTGGTTATTTAAGAGATGCGAAAGGGCAGATGGTGTTCTCAAGTCTTGGTATACCAGTACGTACTCCTGATTTTGTTTTATTCGGAAGTGGTTTGCCGAAATGGACAGGAGGTTTCCTCAATAATTTCAATTTTAAAGGGATCAATCTTTCTGTATTTATTGATTACAAACTTGGCAATAAAGTTTTATCAGGAACAAATTTCAATGCTGTTCGTCATGGCTTACATAAAAGAACATTGCAAGGACGTACAACAGGATTTGTTGTTGGCGAGGGTGTGAACCAGCAAGGCGGTGTTAATTCAGCACAGGCGCCTGTACAAACTTATTGGGAGCATTTACGTACACAACAAATCGTTGAGTCAATTATTTATGATGCAGGTTACTGGAAACTTCGCCAGATCGCACTGGGATATGATTTTACAAGATACATTCCTGCCAGGTGGCCGATCAAAGGTCTTAAGATCGATTTTGTAGCCAACAATGTATTAATTATTAAGAAGTGGATCGATAATATAGATCCTGAAACGGTAGGTTATGGTGTTGATAATATGCTCGGTTTAGAGTCACCAGGAGTACCTACTACAAGAGGATTAGGTGTGAACGTAAACATCAAATTTTAAAGCAAACACTCATGAAAAAAATATTTAATTATAGTTTATTCATCTTGCTTGTTGGCGTTGTTGCTTCGTGCACGAAGGGGCTGGCAGATCTTAATAAGAATAAAGTAAACCCGACAACGCTTGATGCTGCATTTCTTTTAAACAATGCGATCATCAATACTTCTTACCCAACAAGAACAGTCATATATGAAATGTGCATTGTACAACAAATGGTCACTCCAAATGGTGGTGTTTTAGCAGGCGGCAATTTCAATGTGGATAGTCGCGATGCCACCAATGCTTCAACATGGAGTGCATATTATCAAAATGTCATCAAGTATACTCATGACGCGATGGTAAAAACAAAGGATGTTCCGGCAAGAGCCAACATGTATAACATGGCCCGCATATGGCAGGCCTTTGCATTTATGATACTTACCGACACATACGGAGCCATACCATATACAGAGGGTGGTGCGGGTTATACTGACCAGATATTTTTTCCAAAGTATGATCAGCAACAGGATATTTATCCAAAGCTTATCCAGGAATTTACCGATGCTGCGGCTGCACTCAATGCATCAGGAACAATCGAAACTTCAGATGTTTTATATGCAGGCAATATTGCGAAGTGGAAAAAATTTGCTTATTCGTTACTATTAAGAGCAGGCATGCGTTTAAGTAAGATCGATGCGGCAAAAGCTCAATCAGCTGTACAAGCTGCATTTGCTGCCGGAGTTATAACTGATAATGCGGATAATGCTTACTTGAGACATGATGCAAATTATCTTAACCCCATCGGTAATATGCTCAACAGTACAGAAGCTGCTAACTGGTATTTGGCAAAACCTTTTGTTGATACTTTAAAAAATAATAATGATCCAAGATTATCTGCTATAGCTATTCGCTATGTTGGTGCTACGTCAGGCCCAACACAAACCGTAGCGAATGGTAACACCACTGCAGCAGTACAGATCGGGATGCCAATGGGATATGATAATGGAACAATACCAGCCCGTGCAACCGCTGATGGCCTCGCCAGCTTTTATGATTACAGCCAGGCCGACAGGAGAAGAATAGCAAAAACAACGGCACCGATGTTTTTTGTAACAGCGGCCCAAACAAATTTATTATTAGCCGAAGCAAGATTCAGAGGCTGGATCACAACCGGAACAGCAGCTCAATATTTTTCTGATGGAATAAGAGCCAACATGGATCAGATGGCAACATATGATGCAGGTGCCGCAGTATCTGCTGGGGCAAGAGACACGTATGTTGCTGCCAATCCTCTTACAGCAGGCAAAGAGTTGAACCAGATCAATACACAATATTGGATCGCTTCTGTTTTTAACGGTCCTGAAGCATTTGCAAATTTCAGACGTTCAGGTTTTCCTGCGTTGACTCCTAATCCCTATAACCAACCAAATAATCCTGACGTGCCGAACGGAACGTTTATCAGGAGGATTGGTTATCCAACATCTGAGTTATCTGTGAATACCGCTAATGTGAATGCAGCGATCGCGACAATGGGACCGGATAAATTAAGTACACGGTTGTGGTGGGATAAACCATAAATAGATTGGCAGAAGAAGGATTAACAAGCAGTCATAAAACCTTTGTTTCTACAAAGGTTTTATTTTCATAACTCGTCAATTAAATTTGACAAAAGCTTTCATAAATAGCAGGAAATATCTTTAATTACAGTGATATGGCACAAAAACTTCGCAGCCATGATTGGTTTGGCAGAACAGATAAGGACGGGATCATTTACCGTAGCTGGATGAAGAACCAGGGCATGCCGTCAGATCTTTTTGATGGAAGACCGGTGATCGGCATCTGCAACACATTCAGCGAACTTACTCCCTGCAATGCGCATTTTCGTGAACATGCGGAATCAGTGAAGCGTGGTGTGTTGGACGCGGGTGGCTTTCCCGTTGAATTTCCAATAATGAGTCTCGGCGAAACATTGCTGAAACCTACTGCCATGTTGTTTCGCAATCTTGCCAGCATGGATGCCGAAGAAAGCATTCGTGGCAACCCTATCGACGGTGTTGTATTGCTTACTGGTTGTGATAAAACAACTCCGTCAACCGTAATGGGGGCTGCAAGTGTTGGGTTGCCAACGATAGTTGTTCCCGGCGGGCCAATGCTGAATGGAAGATATAAAGG
>Ga0075419_10000634_pt1 | contig 22419 bp, 14 predicted proteins | sample SoiMetdeltSBSDD3_FD_76900 | JGI IMG/M metagenome (GOLD analysis project Ga0075419, IMG submission 76900) | Bulk soil microbial communities from a Populus tree surrounding site in Tennessee, USA - Soil MetaG P. deltoides SBSDD3 | ecosystem: Environmental > Terrestrial > Soil > Tree plantation... | reverse complement strand
GTACCGGGCGTGCAGTTCATAAAGTACTCGGTTTTGATCGACAGCAGGTAGCCGTAGTCCGCGTAGTAGTTCACCCGGGCCCAGGCGCAGAGGCCGTCGTTCCGCGCGTCGTTCACGGCGAGCGTGCCGCCGATCCTGGTGTACGGGTAGTCGGAGTAGTCGTACGCCTCGCCCCAGGTCTTGGAGCGCAGCAAACCGTTGATGTAGAACGACTGCTGGCCGATCACGACGTGGCCGTTGTCGGCGTGGGCGGGAGCAGTGAACACGATGGTCGCCAAGCCGGCGATCAGCAACGTAAACAGGATGGACAGCGAGCGCTTCACGAGACCCCCCATGGTTGACCGCAACGCCCATGAATATAGTTGTCCGTCACAAGTCCTTGTCATTGCCGAACGCGGATGACCGGCTCGACGGCGTGGTCTATCACTCGCTGCGCCGACGGCCTGCGCCGACTGTCTCCCGGATACATCTATACATGGACATTGGTCGAGCATTAGCGTCGGGGCACCTTCCCTGTCTGAGGAGGAAGTCCCGTGAGACGACTCCACCGTGTGATTCTCGCCGCAACTATCGGGATCGTTACCGCCGTCGCCACTGCGGCGGTCGGCAGCGTCGGTGCGCAGGGGCGTGACAACCTGCGCACGTTGACCCTCGACGGCGAGTCCGAGCAGGTCCGGCTCAACAACACCGACCAGTCCTTCCAAATCAGCCCCGATGGGGGGCGCAGCTGGAGCCGCTCGATGCCGCAGGCCCGACAGATCCACCTGCGCTCGGGCAGTGTCGATCCATTGCAGACAGTGCGGGCCGCGGGTGACGGCGGCGCCTACATCGTGCAGTTCTTCGCGGCGCCGTTGGACAGCCAGCGTCGTGACCTGCGCCGGCTCGGGGTAAGACTCGGCGCCTACCTGCCGGACTTCGCCTACGTGGCACGGATGGATGCGGCATCGGCGAAGGCCGTGGCGAGCCGTCCGTACGTCCGCTGGGTCGGCGGGTATCTCGCGAGCGAAAAGATTGCGCCCGAGGTGACCGCCGGACGGGTGCGCATCGCTTTGGTGAACCGGGATCTGGTCGACCAGGGCGGGCTCATCAACCGCATCGAGGCGCTGGGCGGCACGGTTCACCTGGCATCCGCCAGTCGGGCCGTAGTCGAGGCCACTGTGGACGATGCTCAGCTGCGGGCGATCGCCGGCGATGCCGCCGTGCTGGCGATCGACGCCTGGGCGGCGCCGGCGCCCGACATGAACAACGCCCGCGAGGACGGCGGCGCGAATCTCATCGAAGCCGCCCGCGGGTACCGTGGCCAGGGCGTGCGGGCCGAGGTCATGGACGGCGGCCTCCGCACGACGCACCAGGAGTTCGCCGCGCGGCCGCCGATCCTTCACGGCCCCAACACCACCGACACCAGCCACGGTACGTCGACCTACGGGCAGATCTTCGCCCAGGGCGTCTCGGCCCAGCACCGTGGGATGCTGCCCGAGGCCCAGGGCATCATCGCCGCCTACACCCAGGTCAGTGACCGTTATGCGCACACCGCGCAGCTGGTCAACCCGTCAGGCGCCTACCGTGCGGTGTTCCAGAGCAACAGCTGGGGTGACGGGCTGACCACGAGCTACACCACGATCTCGGCGGACATGGACGACATCGTGTTCGACCACGACATTCTGATCTGCCAGTCACAAAGCAACGCCGGCACGCGCAGCTCGCGACCGCAGGCGTGGGCCAAGAATCTCGTGTCCGTGGGCGGGCAGTTCCACTTCAACACGCTGTCGCGGACCGACGATCGATGGAACGGCGGCGCGAGCATCGGCCCGGCCGCGGATGGCCGGATCAAGCCAGACCTGTCCAACTACTACGACCAGATCAACACCACGTCGAGTACCAGCAACACCTCCTACACGTCGTCGTTCGGCGGCACGAGCGGAGCCACGCCGATCACGTGTGGCAACTTCGGCCTGCTGTTCCAGATGTGGGCCGACGGCGTGTTCGCCGGTGGGCCCGGCCTCGGCCGCGACGTGTTCGGCTCACGGCCGCACGCGGCCACGGCCAAGGCAATGATGATCAACCAGGCCAACCAGTACTCCTTCAGCGGGACGGCCGCCGACCTGACTCGAGTCCACCAGGGCTGGGGTACCGCAAGCGTTGGCAACCTCTACAACCAGGCCCAGGCCAACGGGTGGAGGCTGCCGGTACTCGTCAACGAGACCGATCTGTTGACCGTCGGGCAGCGCCGGACATATACCGTAGCCACCGACGGCACCCAGCCGTTGAAGGCGACCCTCGTCTGGACGGACCCAGCCGGTTCGCCGTCGGCATCCAAAGCGCAGGTAAACGACCTGACCCTGCGGGTCATCGCACCCGGCGGCACCGTCTACTGGGGAAACAACGGCCTGGCCGCTGGGAACTGGTCCACGGCCGGCGGGGTCGCGAACACCGTCGACACCGTGGAGAACGTCTTCGTCCAGAACCCGGCCGCCGGGACCTGGACCATCGAGGTCTCCGCAGACGCGGTCAACAGCGACGGCCACGTCGAGACCCCGGCTACGGACGTCGACTACGCCCTCGTCGTGACCGCCAAGGCTGGGACTCCACCAACCACGGTCTACTCCGACACGTTCGAGACGGCCACCGGCTGGACCACCAACCCCAATGGCACCGACACCGCCACCACTGGCCAGTGGGAGCGCGGCGACCCCGAGGCCACCACCTCCAGTGGCCCCAAGCAGCTCGGCACCACCGTCAGCGGAGTCAACGACCTGGTGACCGGCCGGTTGGCCGGCGCGAGCGCCGGCGAGTTCGACATCGACGCCGGTACGACCAGCATTCGGTCACCCGCGATCACACTACCGCCGGGTGGCACGCTGAACCTGTCCATGTCCTGGTATCTCGCCCACGGCTCGAACTCCTCGAGCGCCGACTTCTTCAGCATCTCAATTGTCCATAGTGGAGGTACGATGTCGGTGTTCACCCAGGCCGGCGCGGCCACGAACCGCGATGGCTCCTGGGTGGCCGGCAGCTGGAACATCAGCGCCTTCGCGGGCCAGTCCATTCAGATCCTCGTCCAAGCAGCCGACGCATCAGGCGCGAGCCTGGTCGAGGCCGGAGTGGACGACGTGAGGATCACCCGGCAGACCTAGTGGTGACACGGGCGCTGACCGTCCTACCTGGACGGTCAGCGCCGCTCCCGACTGGCATCACGGTAGTCCGGCCAGCAGACTGGAGGCCATGCCGCCGTTGACTCGAGGAGTTCGCCTGCAAGACCGGTTCGAACTTACGGAACGTATCGGCCTGGGCGGAATGTCCGAAGTGTGGCGTGCTACCGATACCATCCTCGGCCGGACCGTGGCGGTCAAGGTGCTCTCCTCTCCGGTCGCCGCCGACCCGGTACTGCACGCGGCCACCTGGCGCGAGGCACGGGCCGCAGCGCGACTGGCTCACCCCAACGTCACGCAGGTGTACGACTACGGCGAAGCGTCACTGCCCGGCGGCACGGTGCCGTACCTCGTCATGGAGCTTGTCGAGGGCCGCAGCCTGGCTGAGCGGCTGACCGCCGGGCCGCTGCTGTGGCCCGAGGCGGCCGCGATCGGAGCCCAGGTCGCCGCCGCACTCGCCGCCGCACACCGGCTCGGGGTCGTACACCGTGACATCAAGCCCGGCAACGTGATGCTCGGTCGCGGCGGCGCGAAAGTACTCGACTTCGGGGTCGCCGCGCTCGCCGGCGCCGGTGGGGACACCGGCTGGCTGGTCGGTACACCCGCCTACGCCGCACCGGAAGCGCTGTACCCCGGCCCCGTTTCTCCGGCCGGTGACGTGTATGCCTTGGGTGCGCTGCTGTACGAGATGCTGACCGGACGCCCACCCGTTGTTGCCCGCACGTGGGCCGACGCCGAGGCGGTTCACCGGGCCGGCGCGCCGGTACCGGCCCTCGACGTGCCGGGCCTGCCGCGGGCGGTCGACCGGCTCGTGCAGCGCTGCCTGTCCATGGATCCCGCCGAGCGCCCCACCGCGGAGGTAGCCGCGGTCGCGCTCGCGTCGGCCTCCGGGCTACCCGATCCGACCGAGACACTGCCCCCGGTCGACCCGGACGACCGACCGGCCGAGACGAACTACGCGGTCGGATCCGCGGCCCTCCCCCACCCACCGACAATGGTCGAGCGCGCACCGGCGTACGAGCCGGCCGAGCCCGCCCGGCTCAACCCGCTGCTGCTGCTCGGCGTGGTAGCCGCGACGGCGACACTGGTGATCGCGGCGATGCTCGTCGTCGCGGCGTTGCGCCCGGCGGGTGACCGCGACGGTACGGGTGCCCCCGGACCAACAACCGCGGCGACCTCCGGCGCGCCGACGACCAGCGGAGCAGCGCCGCAGAGCCGGGAGGAGATCGTCACAGCGTTCGAGGCGCTGCTGGACACGGCCGACATCGACGGCGACGACGACGAGGAGCTGCGGCACAAACTCGACGACCTGCGCGACGCCCGCGGTCAGGGCAACAAGGTACGGGACGCGGCCCGTGAGCTGGTCGACAAGCTCGAGGAGTTTATGGAGGAGGGCCGTATCGACACCGCCACCGGCGAACAGCTCATTGCCCTGCTCCAGCCGCTGACCGGCGGCAGAGACGGCAACGGGTAGCCGGCTCCGGGCTGCGGAGACGGCTCCGTCGTACGATCGTCGACCATGAAGGTTGTCGTGTTCGGCGCCACTGGCATGATCGGTCAGGGTGTGCTGCGCGAGTGCCTGCTCGACCCGCGGGTGAGCGAGGTGCTCACGGTTGGGCGCAAGGCGACCGGGCGGGCGCACGAGAAGCTGCGAGAGATCGTGCCGGTCGACCTATATGATCTGTCCACGGTGGAGGATCAGCTCACCGGTGTGAACGCGTGTTTCTTCTGCCTGGGCGTGTCATCGGCGGGAATGAGCGAGGCCGACTACCGCCGCATCACCCACGACCTGACGATCTCGGCGGCCACGACGCTGGCCCGGCTCAATCCCGGTATGACATTCACCTATGTGTCAGGCGTGGGCACGGACGCCAACGGACGCAGTATGTGGTCGCAGGTCAAGGGACAGACCGAGAACGACCTGCTGGCCATGGACCTGGACGCGTACATGTTCCGACCCGGCTACATCCAGCCGAGCCACGGTGAGAAGTCGCGCACCCGTTTGTACGCCATGCTGTACGTGGTGGCCAGGCCGCTCTATCCGGTGCTGAGGCGGCTTGCGCCCAACGCGGTGACCACCACCGAGGACATCGCCCGCGCGATGGTCAACCTGGCCGCAGACGCCGGTACCCAGAAACGAGTCCTGGAGCCTGCGGACATCAACCGGGAATCCTCCCGATAGTCGGGCTACACCAGCTCCGGTACGCGCAGGTGCGCGACCGCCAGCTCGAACTCTGCCACCTCGAGCACCTGGGCGCCGGCCTGTCCGGCCACCTGGCTGCGCAGCTCGTTGGCGCGGGCCCGGGTCTGCGCGAGGGTTTGGGCGCCATCGTAGATCACTGTCGATACAGCGCGACCGGCCTCCCGGTTGACCAGCAGACTGGCGCTGCAGAAACCGGGTAACTCATCCAGCACCGGTACGATCGCGCGGAAGGACTGGACCGAGTCGTCGATCGATGCTGGGTCACCCTGCAGCCACGACGCTCGCGCCATGGCACCCTCCATCGAGTGGTGGTCCCGGTGCATGAGCGCGATCTCCCACTCGTCTACGGTGAGTGCCGACCCGCCGACCTCGGCGACGAAACGTTCCCGAAGCGGCCGTACCGTTTCGGTCGTGGCCCGCATGGCCTCCTCGTTCTGCCATGAGGACGTGGTGATGCAGCGACCGGTCGCACGATCTACGAGTAGGGACAGGCCCGCACAGCCCGGCAGGCGCATGAGCTGGGGCATCACTTCGTCTTTGACGAACCTGATGCCACGCTCGATCGCTGCGGGCGGCGTGGTGATAGCGGTAGAACGGGCATACATAGTCCACCCCCGTATGACTGGTCCGTGGCGGCACCACCAGCGCTGCCACCGTTGAGACCAACTCTTCTCGCGTTACGGAACGCCCGCAGGCGGTCGGCGAAGTGCCCGATTCATGGCTTAGGGTCATCTTTGCGCAGTAGCTGTCGGCGAGGCCGCGAACTAGGCGAGCGTCGGGGTGATCCCTGATCCCAATGTCGACTTCCGATGTCAGTCGTCCACAATCCCCAAGCTGTCGTACCACTGGTTGAGCTCGACCGTGCCCCAGATGTACGCGGCGACACCCAGCGCCCAGCTGACCACCAGCGTGATGATCTGCACCCGGTGTCCACCCTTGGCTCTCCAGATGATGAAGAACGACAGACAGAGGGCGAACAGCAGCGCCTCCACGCAACCGCCCAGGTACCAGCCCGCCGCAGCCATACCCACACCGGCATTGTTGATTGCCTTCGTGGTGGACCAGAACCACCAGAAGATCGCCCCGCTCACGATGTGCCCGGCGACGACCGGCAAAGCAGTCAGCACCACCCGCAATGTGGCGGACAGATCGTCACCGCGATCCGGTCGGCGGGCCAGAATCGCATCCTCCCACCGTTCATTGACCGCCATCGGCCTACTCTACGGGTCAACGGCGCACGATGGCGCGGTGATGGTGTGTGACTGTGAACCCCGTCAATTCGTCCGCCGACCGGTCGTGGCCGCCACCTCGCGGTCGAGCTGGGCCGGCGTCGCCGGCCTCCTCCGCCGACGCAGACATTGCCCATCCCCGACATCGTGACGCCAACAAGTCGATGTCGGCCTGGTCGCGGTCACTCCGTAGCGGGGTCGTGCCAGCTATCGCGGCCGGGCAGTACCCGGTCGGCTTCTTTGGGGCCCCAGGTGCCGCGGGCGTACGGGTGAACCGGTGTGGCGTCGCCCAGCACCGGGTCGACGATCTTCCAGGCGGCCTCGACGGTTTCCTGCTTGGCGAACTGACTCCTGTCCCCATCCAGTGCGGCGCCGATCAGCCGGTCGTAGGCGCGCATGTCGCTACCAGGCCGTTGGGCGAACGTCAGGTCATCCATCTGCGGTTCCCAGCCGGCGCCGGGCTTCTTGCCCGCCAGCAGCAGGGAGACAGCGGCTTCGGGCCAGACCCGGAACCGCAGCTCGTTGTTGTGCGGCAGCGGGGCGAGCCCGAAGATGTCGCGGGGCGGATGGCGGAACCGGATGGTGACATCGGTGGCGGTGACCGGCATGGTCTTGCCAGCCCGGATAACGATCGGCACATCTGCCCATCGCCAAGAGTCCGACATCAGCTGGACGGCGACGAAGGTCTCCACTGTGGAGTCCGGGTCGACGCCCTCGACGTCGTGATAGCCCTCGTACTGGCCGCGGACCGTGTGCTCGGGGGTGAGTGGTGTAAGTGAGTTCACCAACCGCGCTTTGGCGTCTCGCCAGTTGGAGAGGCCCTCCCCCTCCGGCGGGTCGGCCATGACCGTAGCCAGTACCTGCAGAAGGTGATTCTGCAGTACGTCGCGGATCGCTCCGGTGTGGTCGTAGAAGCTACCGCGGTCGGAGACGTCGAACGCCTCGGCCATGGTGATCTGAATCGACTCCACGTGGGTGCGGTTCAAGAGCGGCTCGAGGATCGCATTGGCGAACCGACCGAAAAGCACGTTCTCCACCGGCTCGAACGCCAGCCAGTCATCGACCCGGAAGATCGTGTCCTCGGCGAAGTACTGATGCATGGTGGCGTTTAGTTGCTTGCAGGAGGCCAGGTCGGAGCCGAACGGCTTCTCCACCATCACCCGGGCTCCCGCCGCCCGGCCGGCCTTGGCGATGCCCTCGGCGATCCGCCCGAACAGGAACGCCGGCACCTCCATGTAGTACAGCACTTCCTGACCCGGGCCCGCGGCCTCGGACATGGCCCGGTAGGTAGCGTCGTCGTCCAGGTCGCCGTCCACGTACCGCAGCAGGCTGAGCATCTTGGTGGCCGCGGGGGTGGTGGGGTCCATGTGGTTGAGCTTCAGCGAGGCGGTGGCGTAGTCGCGGAACTGCGCCAGCTTCCAGCCGCTCTTGGCCACCCCGACCACGGGGAAGTCGAGCACGCCCCGCTCGACCAGCCCGACCAGAGCCGGGAACGTCTCGAGCTTGGCCAGGTCTCCGGTTGCCCCGAAGATCACCAACGCGTCGCAGCGCTTTCCTGCCATGTCGGTTCCTCCGCAACGATGTGGGCTTTCCGTCCCGTCAGGTTCTATGGTGGCTGGCGGGAAAGAAGCATCGGTTGTTGCTGTCGGGCAGTACGGGCACGGTGATGTCCTCGGCATCACCCGGTTATCGCGACTAGCCGGCAGTCGTTCAACCGAGCAGCCTTGATGAGATCGGCCCGCCCACGCCAGGTCGCTGATACCGGAACTCGAGCATGGAAATCACCCCGGACTGACCACCGGCCCGACGCGTCCAGCGCCGTGGTCGAGTTGGTAGTCGAGGTTCATTGCCGCGCTGATGAGCGCGAGATGGCTGAACGCCTGTGGGAAGTTGCCGATCTGCTCGCCGGTGGGTCCGATCTCCTCGGAGAAAAGACCGACGTGGTTGCTGTAGGTCAGCATCTTTTCGAACGCCAGTCGCGCGTCATCGAGCCGACCGGATCGGGCCAGCGCGTCGACGTACCAGAAGGAGCACATCGAGAACGTACCCTCGGAGCCGCGGAGTCCGTCGGGTGAGGCGCTGGGGTTGTACCGGTAGACGAGGCTGTCGGAGACGAGCTCCTCGTCCATCGCACGCAAGGTGGATTGCCACATCGGATCGTCCGGCGAGATGAATCCGACCAGTGGCATGTACAACAACGAGGCATCCAGGACCTCGGTGTCGTAGTGCTGCACGAAGGCTTCACGTTTGGGGTCGAACCCGCGTTCCATCACCTGGCGGTAGACCATGTCCCGCATGGTGGTCCATTTGGTGGTGTCGGCGGGGCGGCCTCGGCGCCGGGCCAGACGTATCGCGCGGTCGAAAGCGACCCACGCCATAACCTTGCCGTACACGAAGTTCTGCCGACCGCCGCGGGTCTCCCAGATCCCGTCCTCGGGCTGATCCCAGTGCCCACACAACCAGTCCACAATGGACGCCACGTTGGTCCAGCCGTCATGGCCCATCGTCAACTCATTGATGTCGGCAAGGTGGATCGAGTCCAACGCCTCGCCGTAGATGTCCAGTTGCAACTGCGTCGCGGCGCCATTGCCGATCCGCACCGGACTGGATCCCTTGTACCCTTCGAAATGCTCCAGAATCTCCTCGTTCAGATCGGCCGAGCCATCGACCCGGTACATGATCTGCAGCGGCTGTTGTTGGACGCCGGCCTCGTGGACGCGGCCGTTGAGCCAACGCAGAAATGCCTGAGCCTCCTCGGTGAACCCGAGCCCGAGCAGGGCGTAGACGGAAAATGACGCATCGCGGACCCACGTGAACCGGTAGTCCCAGTTGCGTTCGCCGCCGACCTGCTCGGGCAGGCCAGCGGTCGGCGCGGCAACTAGTGCACCCGTCGGGGCATACGTCATCAGCTTCAGCGTCATCGCCGACCGTTCTATCTGCTCCCGCCACCGGCCGGTGTAGCGAGAGCGGCCGATCCAGGCGCGCCAGAAGTCGCGGGTCTGCTCGAACATCCGCTGGATCGCCTCCGGCGTGACCGCCTGGGGTGGTCCACTCGGGCTGGTCTCCAGCACCATCCCGCCGATCTCACCGACGGATAGGACAGGCCGGACCTGAATCCCATTGCCGGCCTGCTCCACATCACCCACCTGCGCCATTGCGCCATGGCGTGCGGTCGAAACGTTCACTGTCATGCCGCTGCTGCGGAAGACGACGCCGTCGTCGTTCAGTTCGGTTTCGTGCTGGTCGCGGCCGAAGTTGAATCGCGGCTGGCAGTCCAGCTCGAAGCGCATCTGACCGCGCACCACCCGAATCATCCGTACCAGGCGATGCCGATCGGTAACCCTGTCCCCCGCGATCGGCATGAAGTCGATGACCTCACCTACACCATCAGCGCTCAGGAACCGGGTGATCAAGATCGGCGTCCCCGGCAGGTACAACTGCCGGGACACGTAGTCGGTGTCGATCGGCCTGATCCGGAAATGACCGCCCTTCCGCGCATCCAGCAACGACGCGAAGATGGCTGGCGAGTCGAATCGCGGTGCGCAGAACCAGTCGATCGTGCCGTCGTTGGCCACCAGAGCAGCGGTTTGCAGATCGCCGATCAGCCCATGATCCTCGATAGCCGGGTACGCGGTCATGACAACGGTTCCCCCTCGGACGCAGTGGCTGTAGTCGTGACTTCCCCCGTGCCACGGCCGTGCTGCGGCCGCCACACGCCATCCACCCACCATCGTGTAACACTCTTGTCGCCGACGGGCCGAATCGCCGGCATTGGTCCAGCACCCTAGTAAAATCAACCTTCGAGTTCGATACCACAGCCTGGGGCTGGATCCACTTGATCAGCGGCGGATCCGTCGAAACCGCTGCGAGGGCGGCCGCGGTTGCGCAGCATGTCAGGGTGAGGGCTGTCGACCCACGGCTGCACCGATACTCCCGGGCTACCCGCACCTATCTCGCGGTGTGCGTCGTGCTGGGGATGGGCTGGGCCGTACTGGCGTTGGCGCAGGCGACCCTGCTCGCCGACGGCTTGACCGGCGGCGGCGGCCTGGCCGGGCTGCGTCCGGTACTGGTTCCGCTGGCGCTGGTGGTGGCGGCTCGCGCCGCGATCGCCTGGGCGCAGGACGTCACCGCACACCGCGCAGCCGCCTCGGCCAAGTCCGAGTTGCGCGAGCGGTTGCTCACCCACGTTGTCCGGCTCGGGCCGGGGTGGCTGACCGGCGAGCGTAGCGGAGCACTGGCAACTCTGGCCACCAAGGGAATAGACGCGCTCGAGGGGTACTTCGCCCGATACCTGCCGCAGCTCGTCCTGGCCATCATCGTGCCGGTGGTGGTGCTCGCCCGGGTGCTCCCGGCCGACTTGATAGCCGGCGTGACGATTCTGGTGACCCTGCCACTCATCCCTCTGTTCATGGTGCTCATCGGTCTCGGTACAGCAGAGGCGAGCCGCCGGCAGTTCCGCTACCTGGAAAAGCTGTCGCACCATTTTCTCGACGTGGTGGTCGGCCTGGCCACGCTGCGGGTCTTCGGCCGCGCCAGAGCGCAGACGCAGACCATCGCCGCCGTCACCGACCAGTACCGGCGGCTGACCATGCGCACGCTGCGGCTCGCCTTCGTCTCCGGGCTGGTGCTGGAGTTGCTCGCCACGCTGTCCGTCGCGTTGGTCGCCGTCGGCATCGGTTTGCGTCTCGTCGACGGGTCGCTCGATCTGCGTACCGCGTTTCTTGTGCTCATCCTCGCCCCGGAGGCATATCTGCCGCTGCGAACGCTGGGAAGTCAATATCACGCGAGCGCCGAGGGGTTGGCGGCCGCCGCCGAGGTCTTCGCGGTGGTGGAGCGGCCACCGCCGCGCCGCGGAGTCGAGACCGCGATCCCGGCTAGCGCCACCATCACGCTCGATCGGGTGAGCGTGCGGTACGCGGACCGGGACACCTTGGGGTTGGCGGACTTCTCGCTCACTCTCGCGCCCGGTGAAGTAGTCGCCCTCACCGGGCCGAGCGGCGTCGGCAAGTCGACGGTACTGGCTGTGTTGCTCGGATTCGTCACTCCCGCGTCGGGGTCGGTCCGCATCGGAACACAGCACCTGTCCGATGTGGACATCGAGGTATGGCGCCAAAGTATCGCCTGGCTGCCGCAGGCTCCTCGGCTCGTCGCCGGTAGCGTGGGCGACAACATTCGGTTGGGCCGACCGGACGCCAGTGACATTGCCGTACGCGAGGTCGCGAACTCATTCGTGGACGAGCTGCCGGACGGGCTCGACACCATCGTGGGCGACGATGGGCGCGGTGTCTCGGCCGGCCAACGCCAGCGGATCGCGCTTGCCCGGGCCTTCCTTCGCGGGGCTCCGGTACTACTGCTGGACGAGCCGACGGCCAACCTGGACGCGGACGCCGAGGCGCGTGCGGTGGCTGCGATTCGGAGGGCCGCTGCCGGACGGACCGTCCTGCTCGTCGCCCACCGCCCGGCGGTACTGGCGCTGGCCGACCGCGTGATCGTGCTCGAGGCGCCCGGTCCGCCCCGGCACAGCGACGACGCCGCGTTGGCCGCGACATGAGCCCGGCCATGCATCAGCGTCCTAAAGGGACGATCTGGCGGCTGCTGGCAACCGCCCGGCCGGTGCTGCCGCGGCTCGTCCTGGCCACGCTCGCCGGGGCGTTGGCCGCGGCCTGCGGGATCGGCCTGATGGCGACGGCGGCGTGGCTTCTGTCCCGCGCGGCCCAGCACCCGCCGGTCCTGGCACTCGGCGTGGCCGTGGTGGCCGTACGGGGGTTCGGACTCTTCCGCGGATTTGCCCGCTACGCCGAGCGGCTCGGTGGCCACGACGCCGCCCTGCGGGTGCTGGGGATCCTGCGGAGCCAGTCCTACGCCGGGCTCGTCAAGCAGGTGCCGGGTGCGGCGATATCCCGCGGCGACACCCTGCAGCGGTTCGCCTCTGACGTCGACTCCGGTCAGGACATCCTGGTACGGGTACTGCTCCCCTATGCGGCGGCTCTGCTGGCTGGCTGTGGTGCGGTGGTCCTGGTGGCTGCTCTGCTACCCGCCGGTGGGGTGACACTCGCCGCGATGCTCGTCGTCGTCTGCTTTGCCGCCCCCGCGGCACAACAGGCGCTCGCCCGACGCGCACAAGTCCGGACGGCGCCGCTTCGCGCCGAGATGATGAGCCAGACGGTGGAGCTGCTGCACGCACTGCCGGATCTGACTGCGTACGGCGCGGCGCGCGGTCGGCTGGACCGCCTCGAGGACGTCGACCGGCGGCTGAGGGCCGCCCACGCTCGCACCAGCACCGGCGTGGGGGTCGGCAACGCCGTAGTGGTACTCGCCGGTGGCGCCTGCGTGTGGGGGGCCCTCGCGCTGGGCGCATCGGCGGTGGCCACCGGACGCCTCGACGAGGTGACCCTGGCCGTCGTCGTGTTGACTCCGCTGGCCGTCCTGGACGTCGTCGCCGGCCTACCCGAAGCTGCGAGCACCTTCACCGTTGCCCGCCAGGCGTTACTGCGGGTCCATGCGATCGCGGACCATCCTGACCCGACCCCCGATCGGGCCGTGCCCGAGCCGCTTCCCACCGGTCCGTACCACCTGCGGGTCGAGAACGTCACCGCCCGATGGGTGCATCATGGGCCACCGGCACTCGCCGGGTTGAGCCTCGACCTGCCACCGGGCCGCCGGATCGCGGTGGTGGGACCGAGCGGCTGCGGCAAGACGACCCTGGCGTGCCTGCTGGTGCGGTTTCTCGACCCGGTCGCCGGGCGGATCAGCCTCAACGGACTGGACCTGCGCGACCTGGCCGGCGATGACGTGCGACGCGTGGTGAGCCTGATGGACGAACAGGTCCACTGCTTCGACACCACGATCGAGGGCAACCTGCGAGTGGGCCGGCGAGACGCCACCGAGTCCGAGCTCTGGGGCGCGTTGCGGCAGGCGCGCCTGGCCGAATGGGTGTCCGGTCTTCCGCTGGGGCTGCGGACGCTGGTCGGGGAACACGGCTCCCGGCTCTCGGGCGGGCAACGCCGACGGCTGGCTCTGGCCCGCGTCCTGCTCGCCGACACCCCGGTACTGGTACTGGACGAGCCCACCGAACACCTCGACGACGATACCGCCGCGGCGCTGACCGCAGACCTGCTGGCGGCCGCGTCCGATCGGACCGTTGTGCTCATCACGCACCGCGGCTTTGGACTGTCCGATGTGGACGAGGTGGTGCGGCTCACGGCCGAGTGACGCTCTGTCCCGTGCCGGCCCGGCGGCGGAACACACGGTAGGCCCATCCCTGGTAGAGCAGCACGACGGGGAAGAGCACCGCTAACACGACCGTCAGGACTCCGAGCGAGTACGGCGCGGACGACACGTTGTGGATGGTGAGGTTGTTGGCGGCGTCGAGGCTGGACACCATCACGTTCGGGTACATGCCGGTGAAGATGCTCAGCACCATCCCGGCCAACGTGACCGCCGTCGCTACGAAGGCCCACCCCCAGCGCCGCCGAACCACCAGCCAACCAGCGGCGAGCACCGCGGCGATGGTGGCAAGCGCCACAATGGACGGCAGGATGCCGCCGCCAACGGCCAGGTAGGTCCACACAATCATGGTGATGACCAGGAGGATCACCAGCGGCACGAGTACGCGGGCGACCCGGGCCGCCCGCATGTGCGGTGCACCATCCACCTTGGTACCGAGGAAGATGGCACCGTGCAGCAGTGTCGTCGCGAGGAATGCGATCCCGGTAACGACGGAGTAGAACGGGAGCAGGTCCCAGAAGCTGCCGACGAACTCCTGACTCGCGTCGATCGGCAGCCCGTACCCGAAGTCGGCCAGGGCGACGCCGAACATTAGTGGCAGCACCAGGCTGGAGGCTGTCAGTACGACGCTCCACCGTCGGCGCCAGCGCGCGCTGTCCCGCTTGTGCCGGTACTCGATCGCCACTCCTCGCAGGATCAGGCCGACGAGCGCCAGAATCAACGCGAGATAGAGCCCGGAGAACGCCGTGGCGTACCAGCCCGGAAACGCTGCGAACATGGCCGCTCCGGCGGTGATGAGCCAGACCTCGTTTCCGTCCCACACCGGACCGATGGTGTGTATGACCTCCCTTCGGCCGGCGTCGTCCCTGCCGACGACGCCGTGCAGGGCTCCCACACCGAAGTCGAAGCCTTCGAGCACCATGAAGCCGGCCCACAAGACGGCGATGACGATGAACCAGAAAGTAGTCATGACTGTCCTCAGTAGATGAACTCAGGTTCGCGAGCGGGCTCGGCACCGGGCGGCGGCTCGGGTGCCAGCTGTTTGCGGGCGTAGTGCGTCATCAGGATCGTGCACACGATGGCGAGGATGCCGTACAGCACGAAGAAGACGATGATGCTGGTGACGATGGTGGCCGTACCCACCGATGGTGAGACGCCGTCCTTGGTGAGCTGCAACCCCTGCACGATCCATGGCTGGCGGCCGTTCTCAGTGAGCATCCAGCCGGAGATGTTGAGGATGAACGGAAGCGGTGCCAGCCAGACGGCCAGGCGCAAGAACCAACGTGTCCGGCCGAGCCGACCGCGCCACAGCAGGACAGCACCGATCAGCGAGAAGAGAACCACCAGCGATCCCCCGTACGCCATCACGCGCATCGACCAGTACTGGATGAACACGTTCGGCACGTATTCGCCCGGTCCGTACTTCTGCTCGTACTCCGCCTGAAGCTCGTTGAGCCCTTGCACCGACCCGTTCCAGGTGCCGGTGGCGAGCAGGGAGAGCAGGTGCGGTACCTCGATGATCTGCTTTGGGGTTTGGTCGTTCTTCCCGCCACCGATCTGGAACAGCGAGAACGAACACGGTCCGCAGGTGTTCCAGTTGGCCTCGGCCGCGGCGATCTTCATGGGCTGGTATGTGGTCTCGACTACTCCGAGATGGCTGCCAACCGCCAGGCTGAGCAGCGCCGAGGGCACGAGCACGATCAACGCCAGGCGGGCCGACCGGCCGAACACCTCGGGGCTCGTGCGGCGCCGCAGGTGCCAGGCCGAGACACCGAGCATCACCATGGAGGCGGTGACCAGCGAGGCCAGCAGCACGTGCACGTAGGCCCATAAGAAGACCGTGTTGGTGAGTACCGCCCCGATGTCGTTGAGCTGCGCCCGTCCGGTCGTGGGATCGAGCTCGTACCCGACCGGACGCTGCATCCATGAGTTGGCCGCCATGATGAACGCCGCGGACAGCGCGCTACCAACCGCGACGGCCCAGATGGTCGCGAGGTGGACCCGCTTGGAGAGCCGGTTCCAACCGAAGATCCATAGACCGAGGAAGACCGATTCCAGGAAGAATGCGGCGAGCCCTTCCATCGCGAGCGGGGCGCCGAACACATCTCCGACGAAGCGCGAGTACGCCGACCAGTTCATGCCGAACTGGAACTCCTGCACGAGTCCCGTCACCACACCGACCGCGATGTTGATGACGAGTAGCGTGCCGAAGAACTTGGTCAGGCGCAGATCCTCGGGGTGCCCCTTGCGGTGCCATGAGGTCTGCAACAACGCGGTGAGGAAGCTCAGACCGATCGTGAGCGGCACGAACAGGAAGTGATAGATGGAGGTCATGGCGAACTGAAGCCGTGCCAGGTCGACGTTGCTCATTCGCTTCCGCTCCCTTCCGCGGCGGCGCCGCCAGTGACCGTCACGGAACGACGGTTGAGCCAACGCTGGATGGTGAGTGTGATGGTGCCGGCGATCAGCAGCATCGACACGTTCACGCTGAGGACGGCGAGCGCTCCGCCGGCCTTGCAGAATTGGTCGACGGCGAACGCGACACCCTCCCGTCGCCGAGGGTTACTGTGCGCTCGTCCACGTCGGTGGAGACCACCTCGGCCTGCACCAGATCGAGGCTGGGTTGGCCCCGGAAGACCTCGGTGTGGTCGAACATTATGTCCCGGCCGGCGAGTTCGGCCGTGATCAGGGTGACCCGCACCCGCTCCTCCCCGCCCAGCAGCTTGGCGCAAGCCACACCGGCGAAGCCACCGCCTACGACAAGGACGTGGGTTCGCGTGGGCTCGTCCATTACTACATACTTGCCCCGGCAGCGGGCGGGTGTCGGCTAATCGGCGAATACAACACCACCGCGCTCGTGAGCACGTCCAATGTGGACAGGCAGCGGTATTCTACGCTACGTAGAATCGTCGCGGGCCAGTTTCCCGTGGTACCGGAGACGTGAACCATGATCCTCTCGCATGATGTGGTCATGGCCACTGCACGAGACATCATGCATGCAGGCGTCGAATGCGTACCCGAACACGAGACGCTGGACCGCGCCGCCGAAATGATGCGCGACCTCAACGTCGGTTCGCTGCCGATTTGTAGCGAGGACAACAAGCTGACCGGCATCCTCACCGACCGCGACATCGTCGTCAAGTGCATCGCGACAGGCCACGACCCGGCCGCGATGACGGCCGGCGAACTTGCCGGCGGTCCGCCCGTCTGGGTCAACGCCGGAGCGGACGAGGACGAGGTGCTCAGCCTGATGGAGGGCAACAAGATCCGCCGCGTACCGGTGATCGACGAGCACATGCTGGTCGGAATGATCAGCGAGGCCGACCTGGCTCAGCACCTGTCCGAGGACAAGCTGGCTCACTTCGTCTCGACGATCACGCAAGCGCCTCCGAGCAGCGGGCAGCAGACCCACTAGCGGCCTTGTTCACTGGGTACGGTCGAACGACGCTTCCTCGGGCAACTGGCGCACGAAGGGCAGGTAAGGATCGAGCTCCCCCTGCTCGAAGCGGGACGTGCCGATGACGTGCCAGAACTGGTTGGACACATCGCCGCTGACCTTGTACCGCCCGTCGGGGCTCAGCGCCGCCCACCCCTCACGGGTACCGACAAGCGTGAGGTGCAGCCGGGCGTGACCCGGCTGAGCGATGTCCCACAGGCGGACCGTTCCGTCGTCGCCGGCGCTCGCGAGCGTCGCACCATCCGGGCTGAATGCCAGCGCCCACACGCGTCGAGTGTGAGCGGTCAGCGCGGTAACCTCCTCACCTGTCGCGGTGTTCCACAGCCGGACGAGCAGATCGTCGCCCCCGGTAGCGACGATCGCACCGTCGAGGCTGAACGCGACTGCGGACAGCCGGCCTTCGTGGCCGAGAAGGGTGTGCAGCTGCTCACCCGCCGGGGACCAGACAACGGCGGTCCCGTCGTTGCTGGCACTGGCGAAGCGCGTTCCGTCGGGGCTGAACGCCACCGACTGCACCCGGTCCTTGTGGTGCTCGATGCTCATTCGGCACCCGCCGGTCGCAGTCTCCCAAAGCCGGATCGTCGCGTCTTCGGATCCGGTCAACACGCTCGAGCCGTCCGGGCTGAACGCCACGGAGCGAACCCGGCCGCGGTGCCCGGCTAGCGTCGCGATGTTGCGTCCCGTGGTCCGGAACCACAGCCGAACCGTATCGTCGTCGTTGGCGGTCGCGATGATGTCGCCATCCGGGCTGAAGCTCTGCGCCCATACGTGGTCGGTTTCGACGTTGAGCTGACGCTCGTCGGTGGACGTATCGGCGTTCCACAGGTGCACGCCGCCGTCGCCCGCGACCGCGGCTAGCAACGGGCTACCGGGGCAGAACGTGACTGAGCCGAACTGTTCGGTCGTGGAGGTCAGCGTGCGAACGACCCGGGCGGTTGCCGGATCCCACAGCCGGACCACGCCGTCGTTGCCGCAGGCCGCGAACATCGAGCCGTTGTCGCGGAAACTCAACGAGGTCACCCGCCGCCCGTGCCCGCGCAGCGTCGCCTCACATTGGCCGGTCTGAGTGTTCCAGAGCCGGGTCGTGCCGTCGTTGCTGCTCGTCGCCAACTGGTTGCCAATAGGCCGGAACACGACTGGCCATACCGACGCCCGGTGAGCGACCAGCTCGTGCCGGAGCTGGCGTTGGTCGGTGTCCCACAGCCGCACGACGCCGTCGCTGTCCGATGTGGCTAGTGTCGAACCGTCGGGGCTGAACCGGACACTGTAGACAGCGCCCGTGTGACGGCGCATCGCGTGCGCGGACTTGCCGGAGGCGGTATCCCACAGCCGAACCGAGCCCTGAGTGTCGCCGCTGGCCAGCAGCTTGCCGTCGGGATGGAAGTGCAGGGAGTAGACGTGTCCGTCGTGACCGTGCAGCTCCCGCAGCAGCCGGCCAGTGGCCGCGTCGCGCAGCTCCAGCGCGCCGCCATGCCCGCCGGTCGCGAAGAACCCCTCCGAGCCGTGGAAGGTCATGCGGTAGACGAGGTCCCGACAAAGCTCCTCGTAACGGAGGGTCCCGCTGTCGAGCTCCCATGCCCGCAGAACTCCCTCGTTGTCCGCTACCACCAGCGTCGCGTGAGTGAGGTCGAACGAGGCCGCCCAGATCGGTGCGGCATGCCCGGCGAGCTCACGCACGACCTCGCCCGTCTGCGGGTCGACGATACGCATCACGCCGTTGGCATCGCCGGCGGCGATCAGCGCCCAGTCGGATAGACGCCGGTAACCGCTCGCGATCATCGGCCAGACCCACTTCGAGAATCCGGGTACGGTCGCGCGGTGCTCGCCGGTGTCCGCGTCCCACAGGCGTACGGTCAGGTCGGCGGCGCCGGTGATGAACTGATGTGTGGTCTGGTCGTAGAGCACCGAGTAGACCCGCCCGCGATGGCCTTGCAACGTCCGGACCGGCAGCCCGGTCGAGGCGTCGCACACGAGCACACCGCCGTCATCGGTGCCGATCGCCAAGGTCGCGCCGTCCGGACTGTACGCGACCGGCGACGGAATCCGGCCAGTCTCGAAGCCGAAGGAAACACCGACGGCGGGTGGTGCGAAGCCGGGCACCACAGGGTGGAGTTGCCCGGGCGCCTGTACGGCACCGCGCAGCTCCGGAGCGTCCTCTAGCGCCGGATCCAGGTCCACATTGATCAGTGCGGCTCGCCGCCATGTGCTGCCGGCGAAGTCGATACCACGCAGATCTGTCTTCAGCAGCCGAGCACCCGTGAGGTTCGCCTCGGCGAGGTTGGCCCGGGCCAGATCCGCCTTCTCCAGCCGCGCGCCGGTGAGGTTGGCGCCGTGCAGCGTCGCCCCGCGCAGGACCGTGTCCACCATCCGGGTCGAACTGAGGTCCGCTCCAGTCAGATTGGCGTTCTCGAAGTGCCGGCCGGACAGGTCCTCCCCGCGTAGCACGGCGTTGCGCAGGTCCGCGTGGACCGGCAGCCGCAGCCTGGCCGTGAGCCGGAGCGCGTTCGAGTGCGCCATCTCACCGGCACCCGGCCGGGCCAGTACGTCGGTCGCCCAGGCGGTGCATTTCCCGGTATCGGCCAGATCGCAGATGAATTCGACGAGCAGCTGTGACAGCGATCGTTGGTACAGCAGGGCTGGCGTTTCGTCATTGTCGAGCTGCTCGGCGATGACGGTCGCCACCAGCCACTCCATGACCGACGTGTGGATGAAACCGAAGAGGCCCGCGTCAGTGCGGATGAGCAGACTGCCGGCGCCGATGGCCTGCACGGCTTGGTCGCGGGACAGCCTCGCCCGGGCGATGTCGGTGAGTGTCGCCGCCACATCTATGATCTCGGCCCGGCGGATGTACGTTTCGTTTGTCTCCCACAACCGGACCGCGAGCCGGGTCACGGCCTCCGTGAGCTGTTGGCGATCCAGATGGGGCGGCATACCGGGCACGCCCTGACCGCGTGCCACTTCGAAGCCGAGCCAGGAGTCCAGGATTTCCCGGTACAGGTCCGCCGCGCTGATCGCATGGCCAGCTTGGGCCACCGCCTGCAGGCGCTCGTCGGACAGGTTCGCGATGAACCCGAGCATGCGCGGGTTGCGCGACAGACCGAGCAGATCCTGGACGCTGCCAAGGAGCTCGAGTCGCCGCCTCGCACGCCCCGAGTCGCCGCCGTAGCGATGCAACAGATAGGTGTACACCTGGTCCTCTGTAAAGTCCTCGACAGAGATGGCTCGGCGGTGCGGCAGCATCCCCACCCGCTCGCCGAGTGCGGTGAGCACCTGTGACGTCGTCTTGAAGTGCTGGGTCCGACTCGTCACGACGATCTTCGCCTGACCCTCCGCGGCGCGCAGCAGGGTTTCGAGGTGATCCGCCGCCCGGTCGTAGCTCACCCGCGCCACGAGCTCGTCGAAGCCGTCGAAGAGGAGGACGATGCGTCCCTGGCGCAGCATGTAGCGGAAGGCCTTGAGGTCTATGAGACCCTCGCCGTGATTGGCGAGGTGGGCCGCGACGAGTCCGTCGACCGAGTGCGCCTTGTCGAGCGCCTTGAGCTGCACGAAGATCGGGATCAAGTCCGGAGCCACTGTGGGCAACCGACGGGCGAGCTCACGCAGCGCGAAGGTCTTCCCCCGCCCGAAGTCACCCAGCAGCAGAATGAACCGTCCGTCCGGCTCGGCCAGTGTGTCGAGCAGCTCGGCGACCAGATCGTCGCGAACGGTCGCGTCGGGCCCGACCAAGTGAACGAACCGCTGGTTGACGTAGAGGCCAGGGGGATACACCGGATCAGACTGCAGGCGGTTGGTTTGCGCGGCGATGTAGTCGCGCAGATCGAGCAACCCCTGGAACTCGGCCAGGCTCACCACGCGGACGCCGCGGCGGTACGCCTCCTCGTAGACCGCCCGCGCGATGCGCTGTCCATCGTAGACAAACTCTGAGGGGATGTCCGGGTTGCCGGCGTGCACCTGACGGACGAACTCGTCGACGTGCTCCGGTGCGGGTGTGCCCACGTACGCGGCGACCCGCTGCTGCCGCGTTATCCCATCCTCGTGGTACGTGACGAAGAGGTGGGGCGAAGGTGTGGCCACGTAGCGCACGCGTACCCGCTCATGGCGGGCTTCGCAGACCTCCGCGAGGCGACCCAGCAGCTGCCGAGTCGGATCGCTGGCCGGCTCGAGCGTTGGCGCGTCTACATCGGACGGTCCGCTGGCGCTGTCGAGCGTCGGCGCAAGTGTGCGTTGGCTTGGTACCTGACCCATGGCGCCGGCCCCGGCGAGCGTCGCGCTCGTGCGGTCCCACTCGTGGCGTTCGTCCTCGCCGACGACGTACGTGGCGTCGCGACCGAGCACCCATCGCCGCAGTCCTGTGGCACTCAGGCCCAGCAGCTGTGCCTCCCCGTGGGGGTAGGTCGTGACCGGGACAGCGGATGGCTGACGCGATGGTGCCACGCCGCAGAGCAGCAGATTGAGCGCGGGCGCGACGAACCGCTGGAACGTCTCCCCGTCGCGCAGCGAATCGCCGTCGGGCGCGTGCGCCATCAGCCCGAGCCGTAGCCACTCCGCCTGGTGGTACTCCTGCAGGCTCTGCGCGAACCAGGCAGCCTGCGCCTCGCCGATCGAACCGTAGCGATCCTCCGCGCGATGGCTCTGCGCGATCGTTGAGTTCAGACCGGCGACGACCACCTGCAGGTCCGGCAACGCGAATAGCGTCCACGGCTGCTCGCTGTCGAAGATGGGATCGGGGAGTCCATTGTAGAGCGAGTCGAACAGGAGGCCGTAGTGCCGCCACTTCGGCCAGTAGGGTGGCCGCGGCTCTACCTGATCCGCCTCGCAGTTGGCGAAATAGGCAAGGCTTGCCGCGACGTTGACGTCTCGGCAACCCGGCACGACGAGCAGCCGGTGCTGCTCGAGACCGAGCAACACGCGTAGCCCGGTGAGGAACAACCGCGCTTCCTCGAACTCCCGTGGGCTACCCGACTCAGTGAGATCGCCCGCGACGACGACGAGATCGGGCGGGGGTGCGCCGTCGTCGGTGAGCCTCGTCAGTCCGCTCATGATTCGTTCCTGCCGCTGGGCCGGCGCCGCCGGCTCGCTAGGCCCGGTCGAGCCGCTACCGAACCGCGGCCCGTCGAGATGCAGGATCGACAGGCCAGTTGGCCTTCCAGCACG
>Ga0075419_10000632_pt1 | contig 22548 bp, 32 predicted proteins | sample SoiMetdeltSBSDD3_FD_76900 | JGI IMG/M metagenome (GOLD analysis project Ga0075419, IMG submission 76900) | Bulk soil microbial communities from a Populus tree surrounding site in Tennessee, USA - Soil MetaG P. deltoides SBSDD3 | ecosystem: Environmental > Terrestrial > Soil > Tree plantation... | reverse complement strand
CGTCGCGCAGCGCATCGCGCTCATGCTGCATCAGGCCGAAAATGCGGCCACAACCGGCGAGGCCGAGATGTACTCGACGCGCGCCGAGGAACTGCTGCTGAAGTACGAGCTCGATCGCGCGTCTGTCTTCCAGACGCTCGCCGACGCGCAGACCGCGCTTCGGGCCGAGAAGATCATCAAGAGTGAACTCAACTTCACGGGTATCTACGCGGCCGCATTGACGTCGATGACGTGCACCATCGTCGAGGCACTCGGCAGCGTTCGAGTGATCGAGGTGATACCCAGCACCAAGACGAAGAAGCGTCTGTGGTTCATCGGCTTCGAGGCCGACGTGCGGGGCGCTGCGCTGCTCGCCACGTCGCTCGTGATCCGGTGTCAGTTGGCGCTCGAGCGCTGGTGGAAGGACGTTCACGCCGCCGCGTTGACCCCGATGCAGAAGTTCAAGGAGCGTCGTGAGTTCATCTGCGCGTTTGGTGACGGAGCGACGTTGCGCATCGAGCGAGCGCGACTGGCGAAACTCGTCACGGCTGGACCGTCCACCGCGCTGGTGCTCCGTGATCGACGAGGCGCGGTCAACGAGTTCATGTCGCAGTTCGATCTCGAGACCAACCGCGTCGGTGGTTGGCTCGTGGGCAGCGGCGACGCCACGAGTGCCGGTCACGCGGCCGGACTCGTGTCCAACACGCACGACACGGGCGTCAACGGCGGACGTCGCGCGATCGAGGGAGTGCGGTAGTGGCTGTCACGGTAACGTACACGATCGATGATCCCGTGAGTTTCGGATTATCCGTTCTCATTCCCACGGTCATCGCGGTGAGCGTGTGGCTCGCCGGGAACAAGAACGTGTGGAGCTGGCCTCTCGGCATTAGCGTGCAGTTGCTGAGCGGCATCTACGCGTTCGTCACTCATGACTGGGGTTGGCTCATCAGTCCGCTCGTGGTGGGGCCGGTGTTCATCCGCAACTGGGTTAAGTGGAACCGTGAGTCTCATCAGGACGATCAATCGACCGTTAAGAAAAATGAGGTAAAGGCGAAGGTAGATCTTAACTAATGACTAATAGTGGGGACTACACCGAGCAGTTGCGTATCCAGGCGATCCAGGCGCGCAACGCCGAGCAGGCGCGCAACCAGCAGATCAAGGAGGCCAGGGATGCGGCCCGTGCGCAACGCAACACCGCTCGCCGTGAGGCCCGCGCAGAGAAGGCACTGGAAGCCGGTGACGTACGTCGTGCCGCGCAGCGCGTGCGTGACCAGGCGGTGATCGACGCGAACGAGGCACGACGCCAGTTGATTCAAGAGAAGAGAAAGTCGGTGAAGGATCGAAACCAGGCACTCAAAGACATCACTAAGAGTAAGAACAAGAGCATCAAAGAGACCAAGAAGTTGCCACCGGCCGAACGTAAGAAGGCCATCAAGCAGATCAACAAGAATGCCGCTAAGAGCCAACGCAACGTGAAGAAGGGTAAGTGAGAACGTAGCGAACTGGACAAGCCTAGCGAAACCTAGTATGATTTATTCAGGAGCAACGGAACGACAACTAGGAGAGTATTAATGACCACCGAGACGAGGACCAACGGCGTGACGCCGGTCGGAAGTGACATTCACGACATGCTGGGAGAGATCAACGAGCAGGTCATGAAGCAGGCAGTGGGACTGTCTCGAGGACGTCAGCAGCGACTGAGCGAGACGATTTTCGCCCTGTATCGCGCGCTGCTCGACGTCGCCGAGCGACCGGATGAGCCGATCGACTGCGAGGCCGTCACCTTCCATCGACGCTGGCAGTCCGGAATGACGAGCTACTTGTACGCGGCGATCAAGTGCACCGACGGGTACTGGTATATCACCGGCAGCGACAAGCGCTACACCTGGGAGAGCCTACTCGACTTCATCGGTGACGAGATCAAGTCGCTCAAGTACCTACAAGAGTGCTCCCGTGAGGACGAGTCCAGTGGCGCAGACGGCTGAGTTTGACGTCGCGGTGACGACGCACGACGGCCTCAGGCGCGGCGTAACGGCGCTCCAGTATCGACGCGTAGTCGTACTGGTTGACGACCAAACCAGCGCGCTAGAGGCCAGTCTGGCGGCGTTGCAACTAGCGTCCTGCGGCGACGATGTCGTCGCGACGGACGTACTGTGGCGACTGTAGGAGGAATAGCATGAGTGTGGAACTGACCGACGCGGCGCACGTCGTGGATGTGATTAAGGATCCAAGTGTTCACATCTACTGGGCGCCGGGCGACGCGACACGGTACCGCGTTGCGTTGATCAACACCGTGAACTACGGCGTGTTTGACGCGCTGAGTCGCGAAAATGACTTCACAGCGCTGCTCGTTGTTCTTGGTGATGACGTACGAGGTCTCGTGATCTTGAAGCCAAAGAGCAACGACGACCTGTGGACTCATCAACGCTTCCTGAGTCGATTCGGTCCTGACTACGCCGGTTGGTGGGCGGGAGTTCGACCGCTGCTGGCGGGGCTGTACTGGACAACCCCCGAGCACGCGTCGTTGAGTTACGATCCGAGTGACGCCGTCGCAATCGGTAGGCTGCTAAAGAAGAGTGAGTCGTAGTGCGTGAGATAGCAGCGACAGCCGTCCGTCGCGTTCGAGCGTGCCTCGTGCGTGACCATCATGATGGGTCAATTCCCGTGCGAGGTGGTCCGTACGACGGTCAACGTGTGCGTGAGATCGTAACAACGGATCGTGGTGACTGGGTGCTGGAGCGCGGGTACCTGTGCCGTCCGGTGGATCGTCGAGGAACGCCCCAAAGTCAGTTGCCGTACGTTCTGCGAGACGGAGTGTACGAGTGGAATGAAGGTAGGAGTATGTCGTGAACGCCATGATGCGAACGTTGAGGCACGGCGCACCCACGTACGGTGACGTGTGGCTCGCCACGCTGGCACTGGGTCGCGCCGGTGTCGAGATCGTGGAATTTCTTAAGATGATGTTCTTCGTTGATCGAAGGCCAGCCGCCAATCGGCACGTGCTGGGTAACCGCGCCACACTCTGGCCAGAACTGCTGCTGCACTACGCGGTCGCCCTGTTCGTGTCGGCAACGTACCGCGATCGACGAGGTCGTCGGCACAGCGAGTCTGCACTCGGTCGAACCACACGCGTCGCGACGCTGTTGACACTTCTCATCTTCACGGGAGTCGGCGCCGGAGTGGTGATGACATGAGTGAGCCGACGGACCACGTCGCGTACGACCCGTTTGACTCTGCAGGTGGTCAGATGTTCACGTGGTCGATCTACGCGGTCTTGTGGGCATTTCTCATCGCGATGATGTTCGGCGTGATCTACGCGACCGCGCAAGGTACACCGGGAATCATCGTCGCGATCATGGGATTCGTCGCGTGGAGGGCGCAACCCTGGAGGAAGTGACGTCCTAGCCAATCGACACAACGTCGTTCATTAATATGAACGACCGGTAGAATTGCACGTAGGAACAGCGAGAACCGAAGGAGAGATGATGAAGTACAACGACGACAGGTTGATCACCGACGGTGGCCTAGTTGTGACACGCAGTGCGCTGGCCACGCTAAGCGCGTGTGAACCGGGTCTGCGCAACTTCACCGAGGCGTTCGCCGACCAACCGGTAAAGATCACCGAGGAACTGTGCGTGATGCACGCCGGTGACTTCGAGTGGGAGTGGGCGGCGTGCAATCTACTGCCGCATCAACTGAGGAACGTGTGGGCGCAGCTTGACAACGTCATGTGTCACGCGAGGGCGCAGGTTGCTGAGATCATGGAGCACGCCACCGACACGTTTGAGCGCGTTCACGAGGCACTCCTTGCGGATCAACCGAGCGACGTCGAGGGACCACTTGCCAGATCGTACGATCTTTTGACCGACATCACAGACAAGATTGAGGTCCAACTGCGCGACGCGATCAACGAGATCACTACCGAGAATCGCGCTCGGTTCTTCGCGCAGTTGGCCGAGCTTCAGAGTGAGCTGCGTGTGCGTGCGGCGTCTACCACGAAGGTGGTTAACCAAGGTAATCCGAAGTCCTGACGTCGATGCGTCAACAGCGCACCTCAGGGAAGGTCATCATAGTGCGTAAAGGTTCGTTCGGGAGGCAGTACCCTGGGTCTCCGGCCTCCTGCCATGAACGTTCCTGCGTGATCGACGTCCACCCGTCGCGGCGCGTCAACCGAGGGGCAGCTCGCTTGACGCGTCGCGGCGATCTACCGACCGGAGATGAGCATGGGCCTGTTTAGTCGACGTGACCGACAGCAACTGCGTGGACTGTTCGGTGAGGACGAAAGTGGCGCGGTTCGCGGACAACGCCTGACCGAGACGGCGTACGTCGTCGCGGGGCAGCGACGCGTCGTCATCTACGCGGCCGGACGTGAGGTGCACATCTGGGTTCCGGGCATCGATCCCGACGAGGTGAACGAGACGCTGAAGGCGTGGTTGGACGTCGGTGATGATGAACAGGATCCGAACGACGACCTCAGTTCACGCTACGCGAACTTCTATGAGGAGGGTCGAGTGCTCTTCACGTTTCGCCGATCGTGGGTGTCAGGTTACCACATTCCACTGATGCCGCACGAGGAGATGAAAAACCAATGACGAAACCCGGTTCCGGACCCAGTCCCGCGTTTGGCACGCGCACGATACCGAAGCCGGTTGAGCGTCCGGACTACCGACGGTTAGCCGTACTCACGATCTGTCGAGTTGCGCACGCGAAGGGGTGCACGATCATCGAAATTCGTGAGCTACTCGAGATACTAGGACTCGACGCACGTGAGGGACTTACGTGCGATGTTCACGGTGATCAGTGTTACGATATCGGATGTGGAAGTGACAAGATTCGAGGAGGTAAGCCACTTGCATAGTGAACTTCCCACTAAGTTGAGCGAAATTGTCGGTGATGACATCGTCGATCGACTTGCCAGAGCGGTGCGTGAACACGGCATTACGATTCACATCACCGTGTCACCGTACAGTGATGAAGAGATGAGTGAACAGGATGCTACGAGTGACGTTTAACGGTGAGCCCTGCCTGTCGTGCGGACACGGTGTCAGTTGTCTCATCGTAGGTGTGAAGTACCGAGTGAACCGTAAGACGTACTTCGCCAACCAGACGTTGCCGTGTGGCTGCGTTCACGGATCACGTGAACAGAGTAGCACGGCACCGCCGAGTGAACTGCGCGCGCTGGTGGCGGCGAACGCGTGACAACGATCGCCGTGTGCATCCCAACGATCCCACCGCGTCAATCAATGTTGATCGACGCGGTGAACTCCGTGCACGCGCAGACACGAGTTCCGAATGAGATCTGGGTGTACTCCGACGCGAACGGCGACGGTGCGGCGCAGACGCGCAACAACGCGTGGCGTCAGTCGTCGAGTGAGTGGATCGCGTTTCTCGATGATGACGATCAGCTGTACCCGCAGCACATCGAGCGACTTGTGGCCGAGTCCGCCGACGCTGACCTGATCTACCCGTGGTTTGATCTGCCGTACGGCGTCGATCCACTGGCCGTTCGCGTCAACGACGCGTACGTGTCACCCTTCGGACTTCCATTTAGTGAGGATCACAAGAATCACATCCTAACCGAGGGTAACTTCATTCCCGTCACCGTTCTCGTTCGGCGATCGCTACTTGAGGAGGTTGACGGCTTTCCACAACCCGGTTCGACGCGATGGCAGCACAATCACTGTGAAGATTGGGGATGTTGGCAGGACATGCTTCGCGTGGGCGCACGATTCAAGCACGTACCGGAAAAGACGTGGGTCTGGAACTGGCACGGAGGTAACACCAGTGGACGACCGTGGAGGCGGCCGTGAATCACATCAGTGTTCTGGTACCGACGCGAGGTCGTCCCGCGAACGTTCGACGACTCGTTGAGTCGGCGTACTCCACAAGTGATCTCCCTCCGCAGTTCGTGTTCTATGTCGATGAAGATGATCCACAGCGTGATGAAACCGTTCACGCGGCCGTCACCGCCGGAGCGATGATCACGATTGGTCCGCGCATCGTGTTGTCAGAGATGTGGAATCGCTGCGCCGAAGTAGCGAGTCACGACGTCATGATGCACTGCGGTGACGACATCGTGTTTCGCACATCAAGCTGGGATAGTGCAATTCTTGAGGTGTTTGATCGATTTCCCGACAAGCTCGTTCTCGTGCACGGCGACGACGGTTACCAGCGAGGAAACATCGCCACACACGGTTTCTATCACCGCAACTGGGTGGACACACTGGGGTACTTCGTACCGCCGTACTTCTCCAGTGACTACAACGATCTGTGGCTTACCGAGGTAGCCGACGCGATCGGTCGACGGGTCTACCTACCGAACGTCTACACCGAGCACATGCACCCCAGTGCCGGCAAGGGTGAACTTGACCAGACGCACATCGAGCGCCTAGCGCGCCACAATCGTGATGACGTCGCGGGACTGTACGCGTCGCTCGCGCAGCGGCGCGTTGAGGATGCGGCGAAGTTACGAAATGCGATGGTAACCGGTAGATTTACGTCGTGACTGAGAGACCTCTCTGGAAGATCTTGATCGCCACACTCGGCCAGCGGGGTCCTCGTCTTAGACGCCTCTTAGACGGTTTACTGCCACAGCTCGATGCGTACGCCGGCCAGGTTCGTGTGACGGCACTGTGGAACAACGGTGAACAGTCACTCGGTGAAATTCGACAGGCTCTCGTGGAGCACGCCGACGCCGAGTACGTCTCGTTCATCGACGACGACGACACGGTTCCGGACTTCTTCGTTGGTCGTGTGATGAACGCGCTCGCGACTCGACCTGACCAGGTGGGCTGGCAGATGCAGTGCTGGCAGGACGAACAACGACTCAAGCCGACGTATCACAGCAAGCGATTCCGAGGTTGGTTCGACGATGACACGGGATACTACCGTGACGTAAGTCACCTGAACCCAGTGAAGCACGACATCGCGTTAAGATGCGACTTTCGCCGAGGTGAGCCGCCGGAAGATGTGTCGTGGGTGACGCAGGCACGAGAGCTCATTAACACCGAGGTGTACATCGACGCGGTGATGTATGACTACCACGCGTCGTCCAGTGACAGTACGTGGCGTGGCGACGTGCAGCCGGGAACGTACGATCGGTTGGTCGTTGATCATCCGTACTTCTCGTATCATCCCTGGAGCTTCACCCAATGCGCGTCCTCGTGACCGGTGCCGGTGGTTTCCTTGGAAGTCACCTCGTTGAGCGCCTCGTCCAGAACCCACTCACGCACGTCACGTGCGTCGACTCATTTCGACATAACGGCGACACGGATCGTCTTGCACACGCACTCACCAACGATCAACGGTCGCAGGTAACGCTGATGACGCACGATCTGCGAGCGCCGTTCAGTCGCCGTCAGGTCGCGCAGCTCGAGCACACCAACGTCATTCTTGACGTTGCATCACTGTGTTCGGTCGACGCGAGCATCGCTGAACCGGGACCGTTCATCTCTAACAACGTGGCACTTACCATCAACACACTTGAGTTGGCGTGCAGCGTAGGTTGCAACCTCTACGTTCACATATCGACCGATGAAGTCTACGGAACAACGTGGCACGTTGACTCGTCAACCGATCATCGACCGTCCAGTCCGTACGCCGCGTCGAAGGCGGCTCAGGAAGATATCTGCCACGCGTACCGCCAGACGTACTCGTTGCCGATCAACATCCTCACGGTCTCCAACATGTTCGGTGAGCGTCAGAGCAACCTCGCGTTCATTCCTAAGATCATTAGTGCGGGCATTAAGAACCGTCTCATCACGGTGCACACCTACGACGGTAAGCCCGGGTATCGTCAGTACAGCTACGTACGCGAGGTTGTGGACTTCATCACTGAAAAGATCGAGAACGGAAACTTCGACACGTGGCCCAAACGCGTACCGCTGGTTGGCCGGCACGTCGTGGACAACGAGTACCTCGTACTTCAGGTGAGCAAGTACCTTGGCCAGACGATCGAGTACCGCACGTGCGACGGCGGAGCGAGTCGTCCCGGGTACGACGGACACTACCCACATCTCGATCGAGAGACCGAAGACGACCCATTCAACGACTGGCCAACCTCGTGTCGATCATCGAGACGATCGTTTGGTGATCAACTCAGTACCACCGTGAATTGGTTTGTTGAGCATCCTGAGTGGTTGGAGTAGCGTGCGTTACCGCTGGGAAGAGATCTACGACTCGATCGGAGTTCGAGTTCGTGATCTTGTAACGGCGCACTTCGACACCGGCGCGTCAATCTTGGACGTCGGCGCCGGTCAGGGGAAGTACCGTCTGCTGCTAAGCGCGTACCCACACGTGGATGGCTGTGAAATCCATGAGCAGACGATTCGAACCGAGAACCTGAAAGATGTCTACCGGCATCTCTTCGTGGGTGACGTGTGCACACTACTCACGAACCTAGCTGGCGAGTTCACTCACGGTGCGCCTACGTACGACCTGATCATATTTGGCGACGTTCTTGAACACATCGCCGTCGAGCGCGCGCAGATCGCACTGAGAGACGCGTTGACGATCGCAGGTGACGTACTCGTGATCGTGCCGTACCTCTATCCGCAAGAGCCGCACGACGACAACGAACACCAGCGTCATCTTCAGGAAGACCTCACACCTGAGGTGATGTGCAGCCGCTACCCCGAACTGCGACTCGTCATGCTAGAGTCACGTGGAAGCGAACCATTTAAGGGAATCTACCGTAGGAGGTAGCGTGACGGCCGTCGGCTGGATCGGTCTCGGAAAGCTGGGTGCGCCGTGTGCGGCCGCGTTGGCACACGAGGGTAAACACACCGTCTGGGGCTACGACGTTCGAGGTGTCGACGCAGGTGACTACGACTGGTCGAGTCAGCCTCCGATCGAGCTCGTGGACTCGATCGACGCGGTCGTGCGTGAGACCGACGCCGCCGTGTTCGTCGCCGTGCAGACGCCGCACCTGGCCGCGTTCGGTGGTGAGTCAACTCTCCGTGATGAACCGGTTGACTTCGAGTACCAGTACCTGGTGAACGCCGTACGTGACGTGTGCAACGCCGCGCTTCACCAGGGCAAGGAGATCACGCTCGTCGTTGTGTCAACGGTTCTTCCCGGAACGTTCGATCGCTACCTACGACCTCTGCTGAACGAGTACGTCACCCCGGTCTATCATCCCTTCTTCATCGCAATGGGAACGGTGGTTGAGGACTTCGTCAACCCAGAGATGACGTTGTTTGGCGTTGATCGTGCCGGTGATGAGGACGTTGTGCGTGGCGTCTACGCCACACTTCATGGTGATCCGATTCCGCCGGCGCCGGCACTGTCGATCCCATCGGCCGAGCTGGCTAAGGTTGGGTACAACACATTCATCACCGCTAAGATCGTGTTTGCGAACACGCTTGCGCAGCTAGCTGAGTACACCGGCGCCGACGTCGATGAAGTCACGGACGCACTTGCTCTCGCCACCGATCGCCTCATTTCACCTCGCTACCTACGAGCGGGAATGGGAGACGGTGGCGCGTGTCATCCGCGTGACAACATCGCACTGGCCGCGTTGGCTAACCGCTACGGAGTACGTGGTAACTACTTTAAGTCGCTGATCGCCATTCGTGAAGCGCAAAGCGAGTGGTTGAGTGACGTAGTTCAGCATTGGGCACGACTGACCAACCTACCTATCGCGGTTCTCGGTCAGGCCTACAAACCTGAGGTCGCGATCGACGCCGGTTCACCCGCGCTTCTACTCATCGAATCGCTTCGGTTAACACATCTTCGCGTCACGGTAGTCGACCCGATCATGCGACCTGATGATCATGATGTTTTGTTCAACGTACTGCTCTACCCACACGTCTACGTCGTGGCAACGGCGCATCAGGTGCTACTTAATCAAAAGTTCACACCTGGATCCGTTGTGATTGATCCCTTCGGCGCCTACGAGCCGCAGCCAGGAGTAACTCTCGTCACTCCTGGTCGTCGTCGTCGTCGTCCGCGCGTGAAGCACCAAGATGGTGATTGACTAGACTAGCGTCAACGTTGAGATGATTAGGAGAGATCGTGAATGCACCCACGTGGATAGTGGTTAGCGTCATTGCGGTGACGTTTCTCGGCGCGATCGTGATCGCATTGACCTGCATCTGGTTCGCCGTAAGATGGATCTTTGGTAACGTCGATCCAGCGGTTGACGGCCTTGAGATCATCTACGATCAGCTCGACGACGTTGACGACGCTAGCCAACGCTAGCGCGCGAACGTCCACGACGCGATGAACCAGAAGCGCGCGACGACGCGTCAACGACCAGTCGGCGACAGTCGTAGCGCTCGAAGGCTGGTCTCAACCTCGTACGCCTCGACCCAGGCCTCCCACCAGCGCCACGCGTTGGTTGACAGGCGCAACTGATGAGCAACGGTGCGACCGGCCTCGCTGAGCTCGACTCGCCGACTTCGATCGCGTCGCAGATCGCGCAGCGTCGCGTACCACGCCTTGGGCTTGTCCACCAGAACGCCACAGCCCAACGCGTGCAGCCGTCGGTACTCAGCCCGATCAGACGCGACCCAAGGAACGCCGACGGCGGACAGCTCCAGTGGTTTAAGCCAGCTCTTCGCCGCGTTGAATCGCGTGTCCGCCAGCGGAGCGATTCCGATTCCGAGCTTCGCGATCGCGTGTGGCCAGTCCAGCAGCTCGATCTGCTCTGTTACAAGTTCGAGTTGGTTATCATCATTGAGACCAAACAGAGAACTCACTCCGGGACTGTTGCTCACGACGCGAAACGACGCGCCGTCGTTCACGAGACGTTGGATCGCGTTGCCCACGACCTCCGGATCGTTCGGGTGCGAGTGCGACGACGCCGGCCAGCCGATGACGTCGTTGTCGACGTGTGGGATGCGGTAGTAGTGCTCAGCCAGGTAGTTCGGCAACACCCTGCTTCGACCGTGAACGGCGTAGCGACGCTCCAACGCCGGAGTGGTAGTCGTCACGAGCGTCGCGTGCTTGCAGGCGTCAGCGAGGTTGTGCCACGAGTGCATGTACGGTTGGGCACTCTTAGCGCTCTTTACCATCGTGTGACGCATAGGATGCAGGTCGATCCACGCTGGGTTCGACGGGTGAATCGACGCGAGGTCGTCGTCCACGTCCACGACGACGGCGACGCCCTGCGCACGTATGATCGGAACGACCTCAGAGAGATACCGATGAGTGACACGTTGCAGCACGACGACGTCCGCACCCTCGGGCAGCTCAACCGACGACACGCGTCCGGTCTGGTTGTCGATCTGAAGACGCAGATGCCGCTCACTCGCCGGAACCACGACGACGTCGTATCCCTGACGAGCGAGCTCCTCCGCCGGCCAGATCAGTCGATGATGACCGCAGCCGTAGCGATCCGCCGGGTAGACAACGACTTTCACGTACTGGACTTGGTCGCTCGAGATGTCGTCGCGCTAGGCGATGAGGTCGTCTTGGAAGGCGTTTCGGCGCGATCGGTCTTATGGGACTCTAGACTGACGATGGTGCCACGCAGTTCATCAACGTCGCTGCGCAGTGCACGCACGTCGTGCTGAAGCTGAGCGACCGTGGCGTGCAGTGCGTCCATGACAGACATGTTAACCTCCTGTTGACGTTGATCATATCAGCTGGTGACGTGCGTCACGATGCGGCGCGCTACGGCACACTGACCCACTCGGAGGTGTTGGTCATCTCAAGGATGAAGTACGACGACGCATTACTTCCGTTCACGTCACAGGTGCCGGTGCCGGCGACGCGTTGAAGCGACACAAAGAAGTCAGCGCTCGCGTCCGTGGCCGTGGCGATCCAGGGGAAGATGAAGGAGCGATCGTGCGTAAAACCTGCGACCTGACTGATCCACGCCTGCGAAAACACGATGGTACCGCTCAGAGCGGTGTCCTTCCGTACCCGCACGACGAAGCTGTCGTTACCGGCACTGAACTGCGTGCTCAACGTCACCACGTGCACGTACACCCGGTTGATCGTCACCGACGTCGGCGTGAAGCCGAGCTTCGAGATGTTGACCTCGGTCGTGTTGATACCCGCGTTAATGACGCCTACGGTTGCGGCGATGCGACCACCGAGGTTGCGGACGTCCAGGAGGTTGACCGTGGACTGGAGCGTCGAGATGTCCGACGACTGCGTCGAGTTGACCGAGTCGACCGCAACGATCTTGTTCTCAACGGCCTCGGCCAACGCCTGAAACTGCGCGGGTCCGTTCGGCGAGTCGCTGAGCGACGGGTACGGAAACGCGTAGACCGGTGTGGTGGGCATGCGGACTCCTTACGTCTGCCGGAAGTAGCAACCTAGAAGCTGAAAAGCCACGGTACCCGTTCCGGTACTTGACGTGATACCAATCTCAATCCTAGCCCAGTCTTGGCCAACGTAAGGTGAGATGTCGAACGGACCAAATCGACTTACGGTTATGCCGGCGCTCACGACCCAAAAACCGATGACGTTGTTTGACAACTTCATTTCGTACCGTACGGTGTTGGTGCCCGACGTTGCACCCCAGATGCCGTCGACTTCAATCTTAGGGTGACTGACGCGAATGCGTCCCTCCCACGTTACCAACTTTCCGACGTCAACGTACATGAAACCACCGTCACCCGGCGCGACCTTCGTGGCAAACATCGGATAAAGAACGATCGGAAACTGAGGCTCAACGAGTGGATTCGTGAGACTGACGATGCGACCAAGAATGAAGTACGAGTTCTTATACTGAAGAATGGCAACCGTGTCACCAGCACGCAACGCACTGAGACCAGCCGTCGTCAGGATTGGTACATTTTGAATCGTGGCGCCGGCGATCTGAATGATGTTGGAAAACGTTGTGGAGTTCCAGACCGAGATCACACCCTGATGAAACGAGATGTCCGTATTACCATCGGGGCCAATCCCATGATGTATCGCGTTAGGAATGATCGTCACTAGAACTCCTGCTCAATGATGACGTCAGTCTGTTCACGCGTTTGTCCCGTCATGACATTTTCCGTGCTCAGCGGAATCGTGAGACGCTCAATGACGTGAATCTCGTAGCCATCTTCATGTGTTATGCGAATCGGATCCAGAGGTTCGAGTGCCGGATTAGGAACCATCGCGAAGTTGACGTTGTACGGCAGACCTATATTCTTGGTAAGAATCTTCTCGGCGGCGGATCCGGCCTGCTCTGCCGTTGTGATAAACGTACTGAAGAAGTAACGTGGCACCTTACCAAAGCGACCCTCCCAGAACGTGGGTGAGTTGGGGTTCATATCACGTGCCACCGCACGAACCGGCATCGAGCCGTCTGGAGCTTGCCCGATCGCCACAACAGCGTTGTAGACGCCCTCACGATCCAGTCGGCGATTCAACGACACGAGGACTCCGTCTGCACCAACGTTGACGTCAAACACCGGAGTGCTCGCATCGGGAGTGTCCTGCACGCGGAGAACGCCGGTGTAGTCCCAAAACATAATCTTACTGCGAGCGCGAACCAGCTCGAGGAGAAACGCGTAGCGATCTTCATCTACGATCTGATCACGATTGATGAGATCAGTCGTGGCGTTGAAGTCGTAGATGATCGTGGCGGTCGGGTACACCTCCAAGACCAACGTGTCAAAGATTGTCTTAATGGATGTACCGGCGAGAAACTGCACAGGAGTAAGCATGCGCGCATCAATGATACCGGACATGCGATCACGCGCCGCGATGCGAATCGGTGAATCCGGTTCACCGTCTTGGTCGACCTCGTAGATGCGGTAGTAACCCTGTGACACCATTTCACGGGTACCGCTGCCGTAAACGATGCCACGCTCAACGAAGATCTCGTTTCCGTACGGCGTTAAGAGACCGTTTGCGTGAAACGAGAAAGCGTCGGTGCCGTCGACCGTTATGTCGATCGTACCTCGAATGTCGGCCGACGAGTCGAGTGTGACGTCGCCGTTGATCAGAGCTAGGTCAGTCCCACTGGGATTCGTACCCGTCTGGTACGTGGTGAGTGCACGCACGCGTGATACCTGACTGTGACTACCTCTGACGATGAGGTTGAACAGGTCACTCACTGGACGCACGACGACTCCTACCCAACGATGATGTCACCAGGCTGGCCGATGTTGCTCAGTAGATCAGCCCACGACGTTTCACCGAGAATGACAGCTTGCCACGTTGCGTAGGTGTTGATGACACCCTGCCAGGTGATCGTGGCGCCGCACACGGATGAACTCGGCGCGGCGATCTCACGCCACGGCAACGTGAACACACGCCAGCTTAAGCCCGCGCACTGCGGATTCCGCAGTGGACGCTTCATCACCGTCGTGTTCAGGACAACGTGCATCGTGGGTAGTGGATGGTTGTGCGGCGTGTGAAAGAACAGTGGCTCACCAGATGCGATGATGAGATCGAGTTCTTCCTCCTCGGTCTTGGTGCGTGTGATGACACGAATCATACCTTCACGAGACTGATGCTTGTCGGTCACGGCGACCGGAAAGCTGCGTCCGATAACTTCAAAGATACCGTGTCGTTCACCGCGACTGATGTCACCCACCTCGGCGAGGCAGTACACGGTGCGATTGAGGAACGGCTTGCCAATCGACTTGATCCACAGCTCATCAATGACCGGAGTGATGGACGTCGTCTGCGTCACACTGGTCGGCGCGAACTGAAGAACCGCACCGGTTGCGGTGGCGGCTGTACCACCCGACACCATGAACGACCCAGCGGGCACGTTGACCGGAGTCGTACCGGTCTGAACCTTGTAATCCCACACGATGCCCTGATCACCGCCAAGTGCCGTGTCAGGTTCGCCGATCTCGACCGCACCAGCGATCGTGTCAACGGACGTCCAGTCATCCGCCCTCCAGCCGAGCCACAGCGTCAACGCCCTGCGCACGAGAGCGGTCAACGCGGGGTACGGAATGTTCTGCGTCGTCGGCGTCAGCAGTGTCGCCGCGCTGACCGAGACGGCGTTTGTGACGTTGCGGAACGTCGACATCTGCGCCGACGTGTCATCGGTGGCCGCGCCGCCGGTGAACGAGACCGTGGGCGCAACCTCAGATCCGGAGTGAATCTTACCGAAGAGTCGAAGATTGCCGTAGCTCGCTAGGAGCGTGTAGCCGGTCGGTGTGTTCGGAAACGCAGCTGTGGCACGAATCGCTGCTAAGATGAAGAGAAGATCACCTGCCACGCTACTCACTGGAAGTCCCGGCGTGACGCTGCTGCCGTTGTTCGCGTGCGCAGCGGTTCCCACGTTAACGAAGCTGATCGGCTGCTCGGTCCGAACACGGTAGTAGTTTGTGACATCCGAGGAAAACTCGTAGTCGTAGATCGTGGCCGCACCACTGATAATCGGTGAATCCAGACCGCAGCGAACGGTGGTCCACGTGACGTTGTTCAGTGAGTGCTCAAACGTCGTATCCACCGCCGATCCAAGACCGGTGGCATTGAGACGAATTCGAGCGAGCGTCGACTCGTACGTCGCGGTAAGTGTCACGATGAACCTACGTCCTCATCGTCGTTACGCTGATCATCGTCGGCGACGTTCGTCGATTCACCGTGATAGTAGCGTTCAACTAGCCAGTAGGTAATCCTAATCAACTGCGTGAGTCCGATCGGACGATCACGGTTCGACAGTCTCTCGATGAGCCGGTCAGCCGAGTCCGATTCGAGTAGTACACGCACGACCTCTGTGATCACACGAAGACGATCGTGCGAACTGAGGTCGGAGTCGAACAGTGCGAGCTTGTCGGAAAGCGTCAACGCCTCCACGGCGGGTATGTTGGTGACACCAACAAAAAGCTCATCATCAACCGTGAACTGCGGCGGCGGTCGAGTGTCGCTGAAGTCCTTCGTCGGTAGCTGCGGAGCCGCACCCGGAAGTTGTACCGTGGCGTACATGGCCGTCACTAGCGTGCACCTCCTACGCCACTCGAGATGGTTCGAGCGATGGCTCGGTTGTTGCGATCAATCTCAACGCGCACCACTCGAATGACCTCTGATCCGACCTGAATCGGAATCACAACCTCAACCGGACCGGCTGACGAACCGTCCTCCGTCGTGCGTGCTTCACCGAGTGTCGAAGCCTTACTCGTGGTCAGCTCGTTGGTGCGACGCACCATCGCCGCGGACTCGTCGTTTGAGAACACGCGACCAGAGCTGCCAAAGCGAACGATCTCGGGACCTTCCTCACCGACTACGGCGACGTCGCCGGCGCGGAACAGACCACCCTCGGCCATACCGAACCGAGCCTCACGCAGAATGTTCTGGCGAACGTTGGTGGTGAGAGTAATGGTCTTATCTTGAAGTTGGGCGAGTAGGTTACGAGCGGACGTGAGTGAGTCGATCGCCCTATCCGCGTTGACGACGATCTTGGCCTCGTAGTTACCTGGAATCAGTCCGAGCTTGTCCGCGAGCTTGTTGGCTTCCACGGCACCGAGACCCGCGGCCGAAGCGGCCTCAAGGAACTTCTGCCGTGCGGTCGTCATGCTCGCGTTGAGCTGCTCGGTCGACGCACCCGCGTTTCGCTGCGCCTCGACGTTGCGCAGCGCGGCGGCCGCGATGTTGTCCAGTGCCGCGCTGTTCTCTTGGCCCTTCTTGGTGTTGATGTCGAGCGTCTCACCGTTCTTCTTGATCGTCTCACTGCCCTGCGTGTACGCCTCAGCCAACGCTCGCTCGGATTCACGCGCGCTGAGCTGCACCTGTCCGGTCTTAACCAGACCATCAAAGACCTTGTCGAGCGACGCGGCGTACTGCGCGTACGCGTCGCGAGCCGCCTTGGCAGCCGCTGTGGACTCACCCGTCGCCGCCGCGATCTGCTTGGTCTTGATTTCATTCTCGCTCATCGCGTTGCTCAGTTGCGTCAGCGTTCCGGTGAGCTTTACCGCCGCTTGACCTTGTTCACTGAGCGGATCATTCTTAATGAGATCGGCGGTCGCACGCTTCACTTCGTCGATAGCTTCAGTCTCGCCGAGCATCGCGTCGGTAACGGTCTTGGCTGAGAGACCGAGCTTCTCACCCGCCGTGAACGCACCGAGGTCAGCGAGCTCCTTGGCAACCACGGCGCGAACGTTTCCATTCACCACGCCGTTCTGTTCCTTCAACGCCGCGGTCACCGCGTCGGCCGACGTCTTAATTTGCGTGTTGCGCTCCGACGCCTGATTTGCCTTAATGCCAAAGACGGTAAGAATACCGATGGCGGCCGTCAGCGCCAGACCCCACGGTCCAAGAAGAAACCCAGCCGTGGTCGCGATCGTTCGACCAAACTTCACGATGAAACCACCGGTGAGAGCGGCGTTGACACCCAGAAGGTTCAACGCGACACCGGCCACGCCGGCTGCGACCACCAGCGCACCTAGTACGGCGATAACGGTTGTGGTTGAGCTGGTCAGCACAGTGGCCAGCGTCGCGAAACCGGTGAGTAGACCCGCGATCGGCACGAGCAACGTCTGAATGATGTTAATAAGAGGCGTGATAACCGACACCACGTTGGCGAACAGCCTAATCAGCGGGCCCAGGACAGGTGTCAGTGCCGTGAACGCCGTAACGAGTAGTGGCAGAAGTTGAAGTGCCAACTCGGTGAGTGGTCCAAGAACCGGCACGAGAGCAATGAAGAACTGACCGAACGCGTCAACCAGCGAGAACAGTCCACTGATCAACTGTGGATTGCTCAGCGCCTGAAAGAGACCGTCAACGACCAGCGAGACGAACTTCTCAAGTAGTGGCCCCAGCTTTTGAAGTGCCTGTCCCAGTAGGTTTCCAAGAACGTTGGTCAACACGCCGATCGGTCCAAGCGCCGGCCGTATGGCGTCTATGAACTGCGCGAATCCGAGACCAAACCTCTCAAGACCGGGACCGGCGTTCTTGACGGCCGCGGTTAGGTCGTTGATGAACCTCGTCAAGGCGGGACTCACGATCGACGCGAAGCGCGCCAAGATCGGCCCGATACCCTCGGCGAGCAGTTGGAACACGGCCTTGAGCGGTGGACCCAATGAGGCCGCCGCAACGCGTGCGTTATCAAAGAAACTACGCAGCGACGCCTGGCCTTCGATGCTGGTGGCGAAGCGCTTGAACGCCAATGAAATTCGCTCAGCGATGTCCAAGATGTCCGCACCGGAGTCGCGCGCCGCGTGAAACACACCAGCGAGTCCCTTTGCGACGTTTACAACGACTCTGATCAGCTGTTGAAGCTCGGCGAGACCTCGTGCGATGAACTGCTGAAGAACGCCGGTGGCACGCGCCTCAGAGACGAAGTTGCGCAGGCGATTGGCGGCGATCGAGATCGCCGCCGCGATACCGGGGAGGAACTGCGAACCTACGGTGGCGATGTCGCGGAAGATCTGAACGACCGCCAGCCCCGCCGGTACCAGCTGCTTAAACGTCTTGGTGGTGTTGGCGAAGATCGTGTCGATATCAACGCGCGTGTCGGCGCGCAGTAGGAACGCTGCCAGCTGCTTCGCGGCCTGATTGATCGTGCCGGTGATCCCCACGAATCCCTTCTGGATGCGTGGAAGAAACACCTCGATCAGGTCACGCAGCGGACCACCAAGATCCTTGAACAGCGCGTCCTGAACGGCGTCCTTAAACTTCTCAATCTGCGGAATGAACTCCTTAATGACACCGAGTGTCTTCTGCGCCTCCGGCGACATCTCAGCCAGTGCCTCGGTGAACTTCTTCATGTCTCCCTTGACGAGTGCCTTCATCACATCGTCAAGTCCTAGAACGCCGACCTTCAGCGCCACCATACCGATCGCAGCCGACGCGGCCAGCGCGGGAACGACGCCTAACGCTCCAGACAGCTCCGTCGCCGCACTTGCCACAGAGATAAGCCCCGCAACTACGGCCTTACCGGCGAGCAGCGAGAAACCGAGTACGGTCGCACGCAGCGCCGTATTGAGCTTACTGACCTCAACGAACGCCTTGCGAATGGAGCCGACGCTGATGCCGACCGAGACCTTCTTAAAGTTGCGAAACGCCTTGTTAAGATCTCGTGTCAGCTTTCGCGCGAACTTGCTTACATCGGGTGACACCTCGATGAAGGCGCGACCCACCACGTCGCCCACTAGGTCATCACCCCCATCGAGTGTAGGAACACCTGTGATGCGTCTTCGTCACCGTGCCACCACGCCGGCGCATCGCTCTTGATCGTCGCGTCGTACCGCGTTGAACGCAGACCAGGAACCGCCCACGTCTCGACCTCAAGCAGCCGATCCAGCTCGGTGCGAGCCTTATCAGGGTGTTCGTGATCGTACGTTAGGCGATCGATCATGGCACGGTACACCACATTAAGAAACCTATCGAACGTCAGTGCACGTAGGTCGACGCCATTTCTGAGACACTCACCCTCGAGTTCGTGCCATCGACCTGGCTTACGGACCCAGTTTACGATTCCGAGTCCGGCTCGGTAGGGCGCAGACTGTACTGCTCCATGATCCACTGAACGACCTCAACGAACGTGTTCAAGCTGATGGGCCGGTCTGGATCGTTGAGTCGTGCCACGAACGTGTCGGCTGATTCCTTCTTAAGAACCATGTAGAACATACCCTGAATGACGTTCATCTTCTCGTTGGTCGGCGCCTCGGCATTCTCGAGGATCGACGCCTGATCGATGAATCGAATCATCACCTCGGCCGCGACGTCCGGTACAGCCTCAAAGATGTCATCGTCGATCTTAAACTTGATCGGTTTCCGCTCAACGGAAAAATCCTTGATGTCTTCCGTGACAGGAATCTCAGTCGTTGCCATCGTTCACTCCCTTCATCGTATGAAGGCAGCGTAGCGCGACTTTACGTCACACGTTGATTAGTGCCACTACACGGCGGCCGAGAGTGCCCGCGCAAGAAACTTGGTTCCGGGAACGCCGCGTACCTCACGAGCGAAGACGCGCTGGCCACCGACGTCGAACACCATGACCTTACCGCGACGCGCGCGAATGGGACGACCACGTGGACCGTAGACCCCGGTGCCATCGTGCTGGTAGAGCGCATAGTTCAGCGACGTTCCGACCTCGACGACGACGCCGCGGATACCGGGCCTCATTCTCACGTTGATGGACTCGCGCAGACGACCGGTACGAACCGGCGCAATGCGCTGCGCAGCTCGCTGAACGCGGCGTCCGCGCGCGAGTGCGTCGCGTGCCACCGCGCCGGTTGGACTGCGCAGCAGGCTAAACAATCCAACACGATCGAGAACGATGCGAACACCCATGACTACCTCGGAATGCCAACGAGCGCGATGAGCTCGGTACCCACGCACGTACCGTCGGGACCTCGAGTGTTCTGTTCACCCAAGACGTAGTCAATGATCTGGTTAGTCTCAGTAAGGGTGCACAGGGTGCTGATCGTTTCGGTCATAACAACGTACGCGTCACTCAGCAGCACCTGTGCGGCGGCCGCCAACGACTCGCAGGTCGGAGCTAGTTGCCCATCAGGAGGCTGCGGTGCGCAGCGAATGATCGAGATCGAGATTTCGGCAACCAGAAAGGGAAGATCACACGGAGTGCCTCGCACGATGCCACGACCGAGCGAGTCCTCGGGAAACTCATCGGACAGGAAGAAACGTCGTGGTGACGCGGCCAGCGTTCCGCACTCGCACTGATCCCACGCCAGTTCACCCGGAACGACGCAGATGCGGTTGACCGAACCAAATGAACTGAGCTGCAACGCCTGATCAATCTCGGTGAGCAGCAACGCCGAGATGTCATAGAACGCGGTAGGCCCCTGATACATCACGTACCTGCCCTGCGATGTCTGTGTCCGTCCACCGCGTAGGTGCGAGATCGACGTTGAAGGCGGTACGGATTCCATGTCTTAATGAAGAGATCCACGAAGTACAACCCCGTGACGCCCTCCTTGAGCAGCTCGGTGACGCTGTCCATTTGAATCGTCACACCCTGGCGAACGAGCTGCGTAACGTTCTTAGGTAGTCGGCAGTCAGCACCACTCAACGCGTTAATGAACTGACACGCCAGTTCACCCACGGCCCACGTGCCGCCCTCGGGTACGGCCTGTCCAAAGCGTGCGGTTACCGACCACGTCCTGATCTGTGAGTCATCCAAGTTAAGTTCGTTGCAACGTGGCCACTCACCGCCGTCAACACGCACGAGCGTTCGATCGTCATCGAGTCGATACGCGCCGGTGGCCAGTGGCGTACCGTCGATCTTTACGGTGATCACATCGTAAACAGGCGCAGGTAGCTCAACTTGACTCAGCGATGAGCACGAGCACGTATCACCACACACACCACAAATGAGGTTGAACCAGGCACCGCCGATCAGCGCCGGTGTTGGGTACGTCAATCCCGGTGACCAGTACGGACGGTCATCCCACCAACCGTCGTCGTGACAGGTGCTCCGACAGGGTCGCAGAGTAACCGTGCACAATCCAAACTGGCGACCGGACAGTGCCCAGAGCACCTCGGTCGCGAACTGAACGGCGCGACCCGTAACGGCCGCTGCCTCGCACGACACGTCGCATGGCCAGAACACCGGCCAGGGCTCACATGGCCCGAACGACGTACCCACTGGAGTCGACACGACACCTCCTGACGTTAGCGTAGCTCACGAAGACTACACACTAGGAGGTGTGCCCACAGCGGCGCACACGTGCCACTCAATCAGGATCGACGCGAGCTGGTTGGTGCCGTTATTGACAAAGAACTGGCCGAGGTAACGTCCCGGCGTTGCAAACTCATCACCATCCCAGCTGTACGTGACGCGACCGTTAAGCGCGTCGCTGATCGACGCGGTCTCGTTGAACGGTCCAACAACCGGTGATCCTCCAGCGTACGACGCCCAGTGAAACTGCGCGACGCCGTAGCCGGCGAGACTGATGGCGACGCCGTCGGAGTCGAGGTACTGATACTCAAGTGTCGGAGGAACCTCACCTACCGTGAATGACCCGAGGATCGTGATGCGTGTTCCGTTCACGTTACCTCAACTCATCGCCGTGACATGTGTACGAGGTTCGCGCCCACTAAGACGTCGTGTAGGTTCTCGACCGCTGACGCGAATGCGCTGCTGACTCTGCTGTGCACTCAGAATCAGCGGCCCAAGTTGAACGAGCATCGACCCGTCAACGATTCGTTGACCCTGTGCCACGAGCGTTAAACTCGGAAGACTCAGCAGTGCCGAGCCACTCACCGTCGCGCCCACCGGAGGACCGTCCTCGGTGGTGACCGCCGTGCTGCCGGCGACGAGATGGCGACCGTTACCGGAGTGATCGGTGAGATCGGCGGCCGTGGATAGTGGCCAGTCGGCGAAGAGACTACCGGTGGCAAGTGGAACGGTCGAGGCCCACTCGGCCTCAATCTGAACCTGCGTGAGCTGCGGCGAGAACAGACGAGCGTACGCGGACCGGCCGTTAAACGACTCTGTGTCATCGGCGGCGGAACGTCCACCGATCGTGATTCCAGTCGGATTCGCCGCACCGCCCACGGCGCCACTCGCCACCGTGGTCGCGCCGACGTCCGGTGCGGCGTACACCGTGCCGGTACCCCCGGCGCGCGACATGGCAACCCGTCGCCAACCGGCGACGACCATACCGAGACCGTTGATGACGGAGCCACCACCCGTGAAGTACGCCGGACCGGCGAGACCGTCAACGTCGGTGGCGAACGTCACACTCGTTGAGTCACCCG
>Ga0075419_10000630_pt1 | contig 22584 bp, 21 predicted proteins | sample SoiMetdeltSBSDD3_FD_76900 | JGI IMG/M metagenome (GOLD analysis project Ga0075419, IMG submission 76900) | Bulk soil microbial communities from a Populus tree surrounding site in Tennessee, USA - Soil MetaG P. deltoides SBSDD3 | ecosystem: Environmental > Terrestrial > Soil > Tree plantation... | reverse complement strand
GGCCGCGAGCTGGCGGTCTCGGAAGCGGCGAGCTCGCAGTAGTACTGCGCGAGCGCGCGCGGGTCGGTTTCCACCAGCTTGGTCATTTCGATGGCGCGCGGCCAGTTCTTCTCCTGCTCGTAGATCTGGAGGAGAAAGCGCCGCGCGACAACCGTCTGATTCGTCTTCTCGAGCCTGGCAAACGCCTCTTCGGCGCGATCCAGGATGCCTGCCTTGAGGTAGTCCTGGCCTAGCTCCATCTGCGCCTGCAGCTTCTGGTCGGCGCCGAGATCGGCGCGCTCGAGGAGGTGCTGGTGCATGCGGATGGCGCGGTCGTATTCGCCGCGCCGGCGAAAGAGACTGCCGAGCGCGAAGTGCAAGTCCACCGTCTCCGGGTCGACCTTGACCACCTCGATGAAGGCCTCGATCGCCTTGTCGGGCTGCTCGTTCAGGAGGAAGTTGAGCCCCTTGAAGTACGAGCGCGGCAATGCACGCGACTCCGACACGATCTGCTTGATGTCGATGCGTGCGGCCATCCAGCCCAGGCCGAAGAACAGCGGAAAACCGAGCAGCCACCAGTATTCGAATTCCATCGGCGCTACAACGGCGGCGGCGCCGGCTCGGCCGGCCGCTTGAGGATCGAGATCTCGCGCCGCTGACGCAGCACCGTGCCGATGAGCGCCGCCACGCCGAAGAGCGCGCCGAGCGCGAAGGCGCCGAGCAGGATGAGCACGAGCGGCGCCTGCACCTCGAGATCGAAGTAGAAGCGCAGCTTCACCGGATCCACGTTCTTCGCCGCGAACGCGACCAGCACAACAAACACCGCCAGGCGAATCGCCCAGGTGAGGGCTCTCACCCGGGAATCACCGGACTGGCTGCGAGGCGCGCTCCTGGCTGGCTGCCGGCGCGTGCGGCGTGGCGGAGTCCACGCGCTCGCGCAGCTCCTTGCCGGCCTTGAAGTGCGGCACGTACTTCTCCGGCACTTGGACCTTCTCGCCGGACTTGGGATTGCGGCCGGTGCGCGGCGGCCGGTAGTTGAGGCCGAAGCTGCCGAAGCCGCGGATTTCAATGCGATGGCCGCCGAGCAGGCTCTGCGTCATCGCATCGAGGATCATCTTCACCGCGTACTCGGCGTCCTTCGCGACGAGTTGCGGATAGCGCTGCGCAAGACGCGCGATCAGTTCCGACTTCGTCATGGCAACCATCTCCCCCCTTGCCCTGTGTTATTGCTGCGGGTTGCCATCCTTCTTGTCGAGCTTCGCGCGCAGCAGTGCGCCGAGGTTGGTCGCGCCGGCACTGGCCGCGGCCTGCTCGGTGCGCAACTGCTTCATGGCCTCGGTTTCTTCCGCCATGTCTTTCGCCTTCACCGAGACGTTGATCGAGCGGTTCTTGCGGTCGAGGTTGATGATCATCGCCTGCACGCTGTCGCCTTCCTTCAGGAGCTTGGCGAGATCGTCGACCCGGTCGCGCGAGAACTCGGAGGCGCGCAGGTAGCCCTCGACGCCGCCGATGTCGATCACGGCGCCCTTGGCGTCGACCGACTTGACGGTGCCGCTCACGACGCTGTTCTTCTCGTGGCTCGCAATGAAGTTGGTGAACGGATCGCCCTCGAGCTGCTTGATGCCGAGCGAGATGCGCTCGCGCTCGATGTCGATCGAGAGCACCACCGCCTCGACTTCCTCGCTCTTCTTGAAGTTCTTGACCGCCTCTTCGCCGGCGGCCGACCAGGAAAGGTCCGAGAGGTGCACCAGGCCGTCGATGCCGCCGGGCAGGCCGACGAAGACGCCGAAGTCGGTGATCGACTTGATTTGGCCCTTCACCTTGTCGCCCTTCTTGTACTCGCGGGCGAAGTCTTCCCAGGGGTTGGGCATGCACTGCTTCATGCCGAGCGAGATGCGGCGGCGCTCCTCGTCGATCTCGAGAATCATCACTTCAACTTCGTCGCCGACCTGCACCACCTTGGAGGGATGGACGTTCTTGTTGGTCCAGTCCATCTCGGAGACGTGCACCAGGCCCTCGATGCCGCTTTCCACCTCAACGAAGGCTCCGTAGTCGGTGAGGTTCGTTACTTTCCCGAACAATCGCGTCCCTTGGGGATAGCGTCGGGCGATTCCGACCCACGGGTCTTCCCCGAGTTGCTTGAGGCCGAGCGAGACGCGGTTCTTCTCGGAGTCGAACTTGAGGACTTTGGCGGTGACCTCGTCGCCGACGTTCAGCACCTCGGAGGGGTGCTTCACGCGCCGCCAGGCGAGGTCGGTGATGTGCAGCAGTCCGTCGATGCCGCCGAGGTCGACGAACGCACCGTAGTCGGTGATGTTCTTGACGATGCCGCGCACCGTGGCGCCTTCCTGCAGCGAGGCGAGCAGCTGCTCGCGCTCCGCGCCCGCGGTCTCCTCGAGCACCGCGCGGCGCGACACGACCACGTTGTTGCGCTTGCGGTCGAGCTTGATGACCTTGAACTCCATCTCCTTGCCTTCGTACGGCGTCGTGTCCTTCACCGGCCGCAGGTCGACCAGCGACCCCGGCAGGAACGCGCGGATGCCCTTGGCCATCACGGTGAGCCCGCCCTTCACCTTGCCGGTAATGACGCCTTTGATCTTCTCTCCCGACTCGAGCGCCTTTTCGAGCTCGAGCCACGCCGCCATGCGCTTCGCCTTGTCGCGCGACAGGCGCGTCGCGCCGTAGCCGTCTTCCAGCGCCTCGATCGAAACGCTCACGAAATCACCGGGCTTCACTTCCACCTGCCCGGAGTCGTTCCGGAATTCGTCCACCGCGATGACGCTTTCGGACTTCAGCCCCGCGTTCACCACTACGAAGTTCTCATCGACGCTGACGACCTCGGCGGTGATGACCTCGCCGATGCGCATCTCCTTGCGATTGAGGCTTTCCTCGAACAGCGCCGCAAAGGATTCGCCGGCGGGGGATTTGGTTGCCTGCGGGGAAACACTAGCCATTAATGAAAAAACCTTTTCTAGCCGGAGGCTTGCCTCCGGGTTGGGTTGAACACCGGGCGCGGCCCTAGCCGTGCCCACCGATGCTTTTCCAAGACTCGAGAATCCGGTCCGCTACCGCCTCTACCGAAAGCGCCGACGAATCCAGCACCTGCGAATCCGGGGCCGGAACCAGCGGCGCCACGGCGCGGTTCGCATCGCGCGCATCGCGCTCCGCGAGGTCCCGCGAAAGGGCCGCCAGATTAGCAGCGATTCCTTTTTCTATCAACTGCTTATATCTCCGTTGGGCCCTCACTTCCGGGCTCGCTGTCAAGAAGATCTTGAGCTCGGCATCGGGGAACACCACGGTCGCCATATCGCGGCCGTCGGCGACCAATCCCGGCGGCCGCCGGAACGCTCGCTGGCGCTCGAGGAGGGCCTTCCGGACCTCGGGCATGCGCGCTACCTCGGACGCCCGCTTGCCCACGTCTTCGTTGCGAATATGCGGGCTAACTTCTTGGTCCTCAAGGAAAATTTCATCACCTTGGAAGTAGACATCCATGCCGGCGGCGGCCGTCGCGATCGAGGTCTCCTCCGTTAGCTCTTGCCGCAGCGCAATAAGGGCCACCAGCCGATAGAGCGCCCCGCTCTCGAGGTAATGAAAGCCAAGCGCGCTCGCCACGCGCTTCGCGATCGTGCCTTTCCCCGACGCCGAAGGCCCGTCGATGGCGATCACCGGAGACTTCATCCGACGATCGCCTGGAACTCGCGGAAGAAATCCGGGAATGTCTTCGCCACGCATTGCGGATCCCGGATGCGTACAGGCACGCCGCCGAGCGCGACAAGCGCGAAGCTCATGGCCATCCGATGGTCGTCGTAGGTTTCGATCGCCTCAGCGGCGCGCAGCTTGCCGGGAGTGATGCGCAGGTAGTCGGCGCCCTCCTCGACGCTCGCGCCGACCTTGCGCAGTTCGGTCGCCATTGCCGCAAGCCGATCGGTCTCCTTAACCCGCCAGCTCGCCACGTTGCGGATGGTGCTCGCACCGTCGGCGAAGAGCGCGAGCACGGCGGCGGTCATCGCCGCATCCGGAATATGGTTCATGTCCATGTCGATCGCCTTGAGCTTTTTCCCGCCGCTCACTTCGATCGCGTCCTCCTTCGTCGTCACCTTGGCGCCCATACGCTCCAGAACCTCGGTGAAACGCACGTCGCCCTGGATGCTCGCGCGTCCCACGCCTTCGACGCGCACCGGCCCGCCGCCAAGCGCGCCGGCGGCCAGGAAGTATGAGGCGGAGGACGCGTCACCCTCGACGTAGAACTTCCCGGGTGCCACGTAAGCGCCGGCGGGGATGGAAAATGATTCCCAGCCGCGGCGCTTCACTTCAACACCAAAGCGGCGCATCACATTGAGCGTGATCTCGACATAAGGCTTGGAGATGAGCTCGCCTTCGACGTCGATGGTGGAATCGCTTCCCGCGAGCGGCAGCGCCATCAGGAGCGCAGTGAGGAACTGCGAGGAAACGTCGCCGCGCACTTTCACCCTGGCGGGCGTAATGCGCCCGGGGTAGATGTGCAGAGGCGGAAAACCGTCCTTTTCCAGGTAGTCAATGCGCGCGCCGATGCCGCGCAGCGCGTCCACCAGATCGCGGATCGGGCGCTCGTGCATGCGCGGCACGCCCGAAAGGCGGTATTCGCCGCTGGAAAGCGCGAGCGCCGCGGTCAGCGGGCGGAACGCGGTGCCGGCGTTGCCGAGGAAGAGCTCGGCCTGCTTGATCGGGAATGGTCCAGCGACGCCGGTGATGATGTTGTTGGAAATCGGGCTCTGACCCCGATTTCCGAATTTGACTCCCAGCTGCGCGAGCGCTTCGCGCATGACGCGCGTGTCGTCGGCGTCGAGGAGGCCGGATAGCTCGGTGTCGCCGCGCGCAAGCGCGGCGAGAAGGAGCGCGCGGTTGGAGATGCTTTTCGAGCCGGGGAGGCGCACCGTGCCGGCGGCGCGACGCGCGGGCGCTAGCTCGATTGAATCCATTTGTCGCGCGCCTCGCGCGCCTCGGCGAAGAGCTTTTCGAGCTCGGCCGGGCGCTCGAGGAGCGCTTTGACCTGGTCGAGCTTCGCCGAGAAACGGCGCACTTCGTCGAGCACGCGGTCGCGGTTGGCGACGCAGATGTCGCGCCACATCTCGGGATGGCTCGAGGCGATGCGCGTGAAGTCGCGGAACCCCCCGGCGGCGAAAGAGAAGAGCTCCGCGGAGTTCGCGCGCCGCGCCACTTCGTGCACCAGAGCGAAGGCGAGGAGATGCGGCAGATGGCTGACCGTGGCAAGTACCGCGTCGTGCTCGGCCGGATCCATGCGGCTCACTCGCGCGCCGCACTGCTTCCAGGCCTCCTCCACGACGCTTGCCGCTTCCGCGCTCGTTTCCTTGAGCGGCGTGAGCACCACGCGGCGGCCGCGGAAAAGCTCGGCGTCCGCGGCCGCGGCGCCGCTCCTCTCCGCGCCGGCGATGGGGTGCCCGGGCACGAAGCGCGCGAGGTTCGCGCCGAACGCCTTGCGCGCGGTGGCGACGACGTCGCGCTTGGTGCTGCCGCCGTCGGTGATGACCGCCTTCGTGCTCATGAGCGCCGAGAAGATCCGCGCATACTGGCCGACGGGCGCGGCGACGAGGACGAGATCGGCATGGCGCGCCGCGGCCGCGGGATCGGCGGCGACCGCGTCGATGATGCCGCGGCTACGCGCGAGCTCGAGGTTCGCGCTGTTTCGTCCGACACCGACGACGTGCTCGACTGCCTTGGCCGCCTTGAGCGCGAGCGCAAAAGAACCGCCGATCAACCCTACGCCAATGACGGCGAGCCTCATTCCCTCACGGAAGCGGCAAGCGCCCCGAGGAAGCGCTCGTTCTCCTGCGCCGTGCCAATGGTGACGCGCAGGTGCTCGGGCAACTGGTAGCCGCCGCCGACCGGCCGCACGATCACGCCGCGCTTCAGGAGCTTCTTGTACACCTCCGCAGCCTTGCCGACGCGGATGGTGAGGAAGTTGCCGTGCGAAGGAATGTAGTCGAGCCCGAGCTTCTTCGCGCCTTCCTCGAGCTGGCGCATGCCCTGCAGGTTTTCGGCGTAGCTGCGCGCCACGAACTCCATGTCGTCGAGCGCGGCGCGCGCAGCGGCGAGCGCAATGCTGTTCACGTTGAACGGCTGACGCACCCGGTTCATCACGTCGGCGACCGACGCATGGGCGAGCGCATAGCCGACGCGCAGGCCGGCGAGGCCATAGGCTTTCGAGAACGTACGTGTAACGACGAGATTGGGATGGCGCTTGATGAGCTTGACCGTGTCGAAGCGCAGGTCCGGCGTGAGGTATTCGTTGTAGGCCTCGTCGAGCACCACCAGCACGCGCTCGGGGACGCGGCGCAGGAACGCCTCCACCTGCCGGTGCGGCGCGAAGGTACCCGTCGGGTTGTTCGGGTTCGCGATCCAGGCGACGTAGGTTTCGTCGTCGATCGCCTTGGCCATCGCCTCGAGATCGTGCGCGTAGTTCTTCGCCGGCACGACGATCGAGCGCGCGCCGCGCGCCTGCGTGGCGAGCGGATAGACCGCGAAGGCGTGCTGCGAAAAGACCGCGGCGCGTCCCGGCCCGAGGAAGGCGAGCGCGACGAGCTCGAGCACGTCGTTCGAGCCGTTGCCGAGAACGACCGCGCCCATGTCAACGTGGTAGCGGCGCGCGAGCGCCTGCTTGAGCTCGAAGCCGTTGCCGTCCGGGTAGCGCGCGATGTCGGGCAGCGCGGCGTCGATCGCCGCGCGCGTGCGCGGGCCGATGCCGCGCGGATTCTCGTTGGAGGCGAGCTTCACGATGGTGCGCTCATCCAGCCCCATTTCGCGCGCGAGCTCGGAAATCGGCTTGCCCGGCTGGTAGGGCGCGATCGAGCGCACGTACGACGGAGATAGTTCGCAGAGATCCATCAACATTTCTATTTCGCTGCCGGGTATGAACCCAGCACCTTGAAGTACGGAGCTAGACGGCGCAGCTCCGCGAGCGCCTTGGCCACCGGCTCGTCCTTCTGGTGGCCGTCCACATCGATGAAGAAAAGGTATTCCCACAGCGCGCTACGCGCCTTTGCGGGGCGCGACTCGATGCGCGTCATGCTCACGCGCTCGCGCGCGAGCGGCGCGAGCAGTGCGTGGACTGCGCCGGGCTTGTTTTCGGCCGACATCACGAGCGAAGTGCGATCCCGGCCGGTGGGGCCGGGATCGAGGTTGCCGAGCACGAGAAAGCGCGTGGTGTTGTTGGGATCGTCCTCGATCGCGCGCGCGAGCACGCGCAGCTGATAGCGCTCGGCGGCGGCTTCGCCCGCAATCGCGCCCGCGCCCGGCTCTTCGGCCGCGCGCCGGGCGGCGTCGGCGTTCGAGGTCACCGGGATGCGTTCCACCGCCGGCAGGTTATGCGTGAGCCAGGTGTTGCATTGCGCGAGCGACTGCGCGTGCGAATAGATCCTCTTCACCGCGGCCATGGATTCCGCGCGCGAAAGCAGGTTCTGCTGGATCCTGAGCTCGATCTCGCCGCAGATGCGAAGCGGAGTCGAGACCAGAAGATCGAGCGTGCGGCCGACCGCGCCCTCGGTCGAGTTCTCGACCGGCACCACGGTGAACTGCACCGCGGCGGACTCGCAGCGGCGGAACGCCTCATCGACCGAGGCCGCAGGCAACGCGTCCACCGCGCGGCCGAAGTGCTTGCGCACCGCCTGCTCGCTGAACGTGCCTTCGGGACCGAGGTAGGACACGCGGATCGCTTCTTCGAGTCCGTGGCACGCGGAGATGATCTCGCGGAACACCGCGATGACGCGCTCGGACGGCAGGATGCCGCGCTTTGCCGAGACGCGCTCGAGAACCTGCGCCTCGCGCTCCGGGCGATACGCGGGCGCGCCTTGCTTGAGCGCGCCGATCCTCTGCGCGAGCGCCGCCCGGCTCTGGATGAGCGCGTGCAATTCATCGTCGAGCCGATCGATCTCGGCGCGCAGCTTTTCGAGATCGTCAGCCATCGACCGGCAGGTAGCGCACGGCGAGCACGCCGCTCAGGCTCGAGAGCTCCTTGAGCGCGTCGGCGGGTACCGGCGTATCGGCGTCGACCAGCGTGTACGCCATGTCGCCTTTCGACTTGTTCAGCATGTTATGGATGTTGATCTTGCGCTTGCCGAGCGTGTGCGAGATCCGGCCGAGCATGTCCGGCACGTTGGCATTCGCGATCGCGAGGCGATAGGGCGCCTCGCGCGCCATGAGAGCATCCGGGAAGTTCACGGCGTTTTGCAGGTTGCCGTGCTCCAGATAATCGCGCAGCTCGTCGACCACCATGACCGCCGAATTGTCCTCGGCCTCGCCGGTGGATGCGCCGAGATGCGGCAGCGCGATCACGCCCGGTGCGCCGACGAGGTCCGCGCTCGGAAAATCGGTGACGTACCACTTGAGCCTGCCGTTCGCGATGCCCTTGCGCACCGCCTCGTCGGCGACCACGCCCTCGCGCGAAAAGTTGAGGAGCACGGCGCCGGTGCGGAAACCCTCGATGTTCTTCGCGTTGACGAGATGCCGCGTCTTTTCGACGAGCGGCACGTGCAGCGTGACGAAGTGGCTCGCCTTCAAAACTTCGTCGACCGAATTGGCGCGCTTTACCTGCGAAGGCAGGCTCCACGCCGCCTCCACCGTGATGTGCGGGTCGAAGCCCAGCACGTTCATGCCCAGGCGGATCGCCGCGTCGGCGACCAGGCTGCCAATCTTTCCCAGACCGATGACGCCCAGCGTGTGCCCGGGCAGCTCGAACCCGGCGAACTGCTTCTTGCCTTCCTCGATCTTCTTGTCCAGATCGGGCGCGGGCTTCTGCTTCTGCACGAAGTCGAGCGCCGGCGCGAGGTTGCGCGCGGCGATCAGCATGCCGGCAAGCACGAGCTCCTTCACGGCATTGGCGTTGGCTCCCGGCGCGTTGAATACCGGGATGCCGCGCTTGGAAAGCGCGGCCACGGGAATGTTGTTCACGCCGGCGCCGGCGCGTCCGACGGCGCGCAGCGACGGTCCGAACTCGAAGCTATGCAGGTCCTGCGAGCGCACGAGGATGGCCCACGGATCCTTGGAGTCCTTGACCACCGCGTAGCGCTCGGGCGGGAAGCGCTTGAGCCCCACCTGCGCGATGTTGTTGATGACCAGGATCTCGCATTTGCGATCCCGGCCCCCCTTAGCCATGCGTGCTTTCGAACTCCTTCATATAGGAGACGAGCTTGCGCACGCCTTCGATCGGCATGGCGTTGTAGATCGAGGCGCGCATGCCGCCAACCGAGCGATGTCCCTTGAGCTGCGTGAGGTCGCGCTCCGCCGCGCCGTTGAGGAAGGCGTCGTCGAGCGACTTGTCTTTCAGCGTGAACGGCACGTTCATGCGCGAGCGGTCCTCCTTCGCCACCGGGCTCGCGAAGAATTGGCTCGAATCCAGGCAGTCGTAGAGGACTTTCGCCTTCTCGATGTTCTGCTTCTCCATCGCCGCAAGGCCGCCCTGCTGCTTGATCCACTTGAACACGAGCCCCGCGATGTACATGGAGTAAGTAGCCGGCGTGTTCAACATGGAGTCGGCATCGGCCTGGGCCTTGTAGTCCATGACGCTCGGCGTGCCCTTGGCCGCCTGGCCGATGAGATCGTCGCGCACGATGACGATGGTCAGGCCGGCCGGCCCGGCGTTCTTCTGCGCGCCGGCGTAGATCAGGCCGAACCTCGCGACGTCGAGCGGCCGCGAGAGGAAATGCGAAGAGGCGTCGGCGACGAGCGGGATTTCGGCTTTCGGGACCTCGTGGTACTCGACGCCGCCGATGGTCTCGTTCGAGCAATAGTGGACGTAGGCCGCATCCTTGCGCACGTTCCACGTCTTGGGCGCATAGGTGAAGTTGCGGTCTTCCGAGCTCGCCGCCACCGCCGCGTCGCAATAGTTCTTCGCCTCCTTGATCGCCTTCTTCGACCACTCGCCCGTGATGACGTAATCGGCCTTGGCGTTGCCGCGCAGCAGGTTCATCGGCACCTGCGCGAACTGCAGCGTCGCCCCGCCCTGCAGGAAAAGGACCTTGTAGTTAGCGGGAATGGCGAGGAGCGAACGCAGATCGGCTTCGGCTTCCGCGGCGATCGACATGAATTCCTTGCCGCGATGGCTCATCTCCATCACTGACATGCCGCTGCCGCGCCAGTCGAGCATCTCATCGCCGGCGCGCGCGAGCACCTCGGCGGGCAGCATCGCGGGACCCGCGCTGAAGTTATAAATGCGCGACATAGAGGAAGATGCGCAACTTCAGTGGACGGTCGGCGGCGGTTCGGACGGCGGAGGAACTTCTTCGTGCGCGTCGCCATTGCCGCCGTCACCGTTGGCGCCGCCGTTGCCGTTGGCGAGATCGCGCTCCTCGATGCGCTCGACGCCGGCGAGCTTTTCCCCCTGATCGAGCGAGATGAGCGTTACGCCCTGCGTGGAGCGGCCCATCTCGCGGATCTGCGACACCGCGGTGCGGATGAGGACGCCGCCGGTGGAGATGAGCATGACCTCGTCCTGCTCAACGACGAGCACCGAGCCGATGACGGCGCCGTTACGCTCCGAGACCTGGATCGCGATCACGCCCTGGCCGCCGCGGCCGTGGCGCGGGTATTCGGCCATAGCGGTGCGCTTGCCATAGCCGTTCGCGGTGGCCGTGAGCACCGCGCGCGATTCGTCCTTCGCCGCGAGCATGCACACCACGCGCTGTCCTTCGCCGAGGCGCATGCCGCGCACCCCGGTCGCCTGGCGGCCCATCGGCCGTACGTCGCCTTCCTGGAAGCGCACCGCCTTGCCGTCCGAGGAGAAAAGCATGACGTCATACTTGCCGTCGGTGAGCGCGGCACCGACGAGGTAGTCGCCCTCGTCCAAGCCGACCGCGATGATGCCGCTCGGGCGCGGCCGCGAAAAGTCGGCAAGCGGCGTCTTCTTCACCGTGCCCTGCGCGGTCGCCATGAAAACGTAGTGGTTCTCGTCGAATTCCTTCACCGGCACCACCGCGGTGATCTTCTCGCCTTCCTCGAGCGGGAACATATTGACGATGGGCTTGCCGCGGCTCGAGCGGCTGCCCGCGGGAACCTCGTAGACCTTGAGCCAGTACAGCCGCCCGCGGTTGGAGAAGCTCAGGAGATGATCGTGCGAATGCGCGACGAACAGCCGCTCGATGAAGTCGTCTTCCTTCATCGCGGTGGCCATGCGGCCGCGGCCGCCGCGGCGCTGCGCGCGGTAATCGGTGAGCGGCTGCGATTTCACATAGCCGCCGTGCGAGAACGTGACCACCATGTCCTGCGGCGCGATCAGGTCCTCGATGGAGATGTCCTCGGCGACGGTGACAATCTCGCTCTTCCTCTTGTCGGCGAAATCTTCCTTCAGCTTGCCGAGCTCGTCCTCGATGATTTTGATGATGCGCGCCGGCTTCGCCAGGATGTCGAGCAGATCGGTGATGGTGACGATGATTTCCCGGTACTCCTCGCGAATCTTGTCCTGCTCCATTCCCGTCAAGCGACGCAGCTGCAGGTCGATGATCGCCTGGGCCTGCTCTTCGGAGAGGCGGTAGCCCTCGTCCTTGAGACCGTATTCGAGCGACAGACCCTCGGGCCTGAACTGCGCGGCGGGTACGGTGCCGAGCATCGTCTTCACGAGATCCGAGCCCCATGCGCGGCCCATGAGGCCGCGTTTGGCGTCCGCCGGGCTCGTCGCCTTCTTGATGAGCTCGATGACCTCGTCGACGTTCGAGAGCGCGACCGCGAGGCCCTCCAGTATGTGGCCGCGGGCGCGCGCCTGGCGCAGCTCGAACACCGTGCGGCGGGTGACGACTTCACGCCGGTGCGAGATGAAAGATTCAACGAGCTCCTTGAGCGAGAGGAGCCTCGGCTGGCCGTCGACCAGCGCCACCATATTGATGCCGAAGGTGTCCTGGAGCTGCGTCTGCTTGTAGAGGTTGTTGAGTACGACCTCCGGGAGTTCGCCGCGCTTCAACTCAATCACCACGCGCATGCCGCTCTTGTCCGACTCGTCGCGGATGTCGGAAATGCCTTCCAGCTTCTTCTCCGTAACCATCTCCGCCATGCGCTCGAGCAGCGCACGCTTATTCACCTGGTAGGGAAGCTCGTCCACGATGACCGCGTGGCGATCGCCCTTGCCGATCTCCTCGAAGTGGGTGCGCGCGCGCATCACCACGCGGCCGCGGCCGGTGCGATATCCCTCGTGCACGCCGGAGAGACCGTAAATGATTCCCGAGGTCGGGAAGTCGGGCGCCGGCATCAGCTTGATGAGCTCCTCGACCGCGCAGTGCGGCTGGTGAAGCAGATGCAGGCACGCATCGACGACTTCGCCGAGGTTGTGCGGCGGAATGTTGGTCGCCATGCCGACCGCGATGCCGGAGGAGCCGTTCACGAGGAGGTTCGGCACGCGTGTCGGGAGCACTGTCGGTTCGCGCTCCTTGCCGTCGTAGTTCGGCACGAAATCGACCGTCTCCTTGTCGATGTCGACCAGCATCTCGCCGGCGATTTTCTCCAGCCGGCACTCGGTGTATCGGTAGGCGGCTGCGGAGTCGCCGTCGACCGAGCCGAAGTTGCCCTGCCCGTCGATCAGCGTGTAGCGCATGGAGAAGTCCTGCGCCATGCGCACCAGCGCTTCATAGGTGGCGGCGTCGCCGTGCGGATGATACTTGCCGAGCACGTCGCCGACGATGCGCGCGCACTTCACGTAAGGCCGGTTCCAGACGTTGTTCGCCTCGTTCATCGCAAAGAGAACGCGCCGGTGGACCGGTTTCAAGCCGTCGCGCACATCCGGAAGCGCGCGTCCGACGATCACGCTCATCGCGTAATCGAGGTAGGACCGCCGCATCTCCTCTTCGAGCGAGATCGGCAGCGTTTCTTTGGCGAATTGCTCCATCGGGAAGGGCTGCAATTTTATCATGCAAGCATCGGTTTTCCCTCTAAAAAACGCTTGTCCGAGGCCATCGCGGTGTGCTTAAATCCGGCGCGCGTCCTCGCCGAAAAAAGAGGGAGGAAATGAACGCTCAGAAGCTCGTTCTCATCGCCGCTGCGCTCGCTTTCCTCGGCGCCTGCGCCACCGAGCCCGAGAAACCCGCGCCGAAACCGATCGCCGCTCCTCCGCCGCCGCCACCGCCGCCGCCCGAGCTCAAGCCCGCGCCTCCGCCGCCGCCGATCACGAAGGTTGAACCGAAGCCGGAGGCGAAGCCTGAGCCGAAGCCCCAGCCGAAGAAGCCCGCAGTCGTGAACCTCGCGTCGACCGAGCTCTTCGAATTCAACAAAGCCGTGCTCACCGGGGATGCACGAAGGAAGCTCGACAGCGAAGTGATCGCCAAGCTGCGCGAGGTGCGCTACGTCATCGTCCAGGGGCACGCCGATCGCCTCGGCTCCAATGAGTACAACCAGCGCCTGTCCCAGAAGCGCGCCGACGCAACGCGCGCCTATCTCGTATCGAAGGGTATGGACGCGTCCAAGATCGAGGCGGTCGGCTTCGGCGAGACCCTGCCGGTGAAGTCCTGCGCCGAGCAGAAGGACCGCAAGGCGCTCATTGAGTGCCTGGGACCGAACCGCCGGGTCCAGGTCGAGGTTCAGGGCACGCCAAGATAGAAGGAAAGCTTCTCCTCAACGCCCGCTGGGTCGTGCCGGTGGAACCTGCCGGCGCGGTCCTCGAGCACCACGCCGTCGCCGTGCGCGGCGGCGCGATCGAAGCTTTGCTGCCGATCGAGCCGGCGCATGCGCATTTTGCCGACTACGAGCGCGTCGAGCTCCCCGAGCACGTCCTCGTGCCGGGATTCGTCAATGCGCACACCCACGCCGCCATGGTGCTCATGCGCGGGATGTCCGACGACCTCGCGCTCATGCGATGGCTCGAAGACCACGTCTGGCCGGCCGAGGGAAAACATGTCTCGCCGCGCTTCGTGCGCGATGGCACGGCGCTCGCCTGCGCCGAGATGCTGCGCGGTGGCATCACGTGCTTCAACGACATGTATTACTTCCCCGAGGCGGCGCTCGAGGCGGCGCTCGAAGCCGGCATGCGCGCTTCGCTCGGGTTGATCGTGATCGAGTTTCCGACCGCGTACGCGTCGGACCCGGCCGACTACCTTCGCAAGGGCGTCGCGCTGCGCGACCGCTACGGCGAGCACCCGCTGGTTTCGTTCTGCTTCGCGCCGCACGCGCCGTATACCGTCTCGGACGCGACCTTCCGTCAGGTGGCGACGCTCGCCGCCGAGCTCGACGTGCCGGTGCACGTGCACGTGCACGAGACCGAGCATGAGATCGAGCGCTCGCTCGCCGAGCACGGCGTGCGTCCGCTCGAGCGGCTGCGCCGCCTGGGCCTGATCGGGCCAGGACTGATCGCGGTGCACTCGGTGCACCTCGATGAGAGCGAGATCGAGCTCCTCGCGCGCCATGGCGCCTCGGTGGCCCACTGCCCGTCCTCCAACCTCAAGCTCGCGAGCGGCTTTGCGCCGGTGGAGGCTCTGCGCAAGGCCGGCGTAAACCTCTGCCTGGGCACGGACGGCGCGGCGAGCAACAACCGGCTCGACCTCCACAACGAGATGCGCACGGCGGCGCTGCTCGCCAAGGCCGTCGCGCGTGATGCGCAGGCGCTGCCCGCGCATAGCGCGCTCCACGCAGCGACGCTCGGCGGCGCGCGCGCGCTCGGCCTCTCGACGCGCATCGGGTCGATCGAACCCGGCAAGCGCGCGGACCTCACCGCGGTTGCCCTGCGCGGGGCGGAGCTCTCGCCGTGCTACGACCCGGTCTCGCATCTTGTTTACGCCGCCGGCCGCGAACATGTCACGCACGTGTGGGTGGACGGCGCGTTGCGCGTGCGCGACGGAACGCTGCAAAACGCCCCGCCCGGCTTGGAAAGGGCCTCGGGGATGTGGCAAAATTTGCTTTCTGCTCACGCAGATTCCTGACGCAAAAAGTTTTTCCAACAACCGTCAACCGCGGGGGAACAAAGATGAAAAAAGTGTGGATGCTCTTCATAGCGGCCGCCTTGGCTGCCGGCTGCGCCACCGAACCTCCGAAGCCCGAGCCCAAGCCCGCACCCCCGCCCGCGCCCACGCCGCCGCCACCGCCACCGGTGAAGCCGGCGCCGCCGCCGGAGCCGAAGCCCGCGCCGGAGCAGCCGAAGCCCAAGCCGGAGCCGGAGAAGCCCAAGCCGGTGGCCGAGAAAGTGACCTTCGCGGCCGATGTGCTATTCGAGTTCGACAAGGCGGTGGTCAGGCCCGAAGGCCGCTCGAAGCTCGACGACCTCTCGAACAAGGTGCGCGGCATCAACCTTGAGGTCATCATCGCGATCGGTCATGCGGACACGATCGGCTCCGACGCTTACAACCAGCGTCTTTCGGTTCGCCGCGCGGAATCGATCAAGGCCTATCTCGTGTCCAGGGACGTGCCGGCGAACCGCATCTACACCGAGGGCAAGGGCGAGAAGCAGCCGGTCACCGGTAACCGATGCAAGAACCTCGGCAAGGAGGCCCGCTCGAACAAGAAGATGATCGACTGCCTGCAGGCCGACCGCCGAGTGGAAATCGAAGTGATCGGCACGCGGAGGCAGTAGCGCAGGCGCAGGTTCGCCCGAACACGAAACCCCGCTTCGGCGGGGTTTTTGTTTTAATAGTCCCTTGAACGTCGACCAGGCCGAGCTCGAAAAATTTTCCAGCCTCGCCCACCGCTGGTGGGACCCCGCGGGGGAATTCCGGCCGCTGCATGAAATCAATCCGCTGCGCCTGGAATGGATCGCGCGCCACGCGAGCCTGGAGGACGCGCGCGTGCTCGATGTCGGCTGCGGCGGCGGCATCCTGGCCGAGGCCATGGCACGGCGCGGCGCGCAAGTGACCGGCATCGATCTTTCCGAAAAGGCGCTGCGCGTCGCGGAACTCCATCTTCACGAGAGCGGCCTCTCGGTGCGGTACGAGAAGGCTGCGGTCGAGGATGTCAGCGGCGAATTCGACGTGGTGACGTGCATGGAGCTTCTCGAGCACGTTCCGCAACCGGCGAGCATGGTGAGCGCGTGCGCGCGCCTTGTGCGGCCCGGCGGGCGGGTCTTCTTTTCCACCATCAACCGCAATCCGAAGGCCTATCTCTTCGCGGTCGTGGGCGCCGAATACGTGCTCGGTCTCCTTCCCAAAGGGACGCACGACTACCAGCGCTTCATCAAGCCCTCGGAGCTTTCGCGCTGGACGCGGGCGGCGGGACTGCGCACCGAAGAGCTGATCGGCATGACGTACAACCCCGTCACGCGACGCTACCGCCTCGGCGCCGACTGCGACGTGAACTATCTCGTGTGCTGCTCCCGCGATGAATAGCGGCGCGGTGCTCTTCGACTTCGACGGCACGCTCGCCGATACCGCGCCGGACCTTGCCGCCGCGGTGAACCGCATGCTGGTCGAGCAAGGTTACGAGCCACTGCCGCTTGAGCGGCTACGGCCCTTCGCCTCGGCGGGCGCGCGCGGGCTGCTACACGTGGCGTTCGGTCTCAAGCCCGACGACGCCGAATATAAGGCGATGCGCGAGGAGTTTCTCGACCTCTACGCAGAGACCTGCTGCCGCGAGACCCGGCTCTTCCCGGGCGTGGCGGAGCTCCTCGAAGAACTCGGCAAGCGCGGATTGCGCTGGGGTGTGGTGACGAACAAGTCGACGCGCTTCACGGAGGAGATCCTCGCGCACCTCGAGCTCAAGCCCGATTGCGTCGCGTGCGGCGACACCACGCCGCATCTCAAGCCCCATCCGGCGTCGCTCCTGCACGCTGCCGAGCTGCTCGGGCTCGCGCCGGCGGCCTGCGCCTACCTCGGCGACGACCTGCGCGACATGAAGGCCGCGCGCGCGGCCGGCATGCGTCCGATCGCGGTCGAATGGGGCTATCACCATCCGGATAACGGCGGCCCGGGCACCTGGGAAGCCGATGCCGTCATCGCACATCCCATGGACCTCGTGCGCCACCTATGAAAGCTGTCGACCACAACTTCGCCGAGGTCGAGCTTCCCAAGCCTTCGCCCAGCGGCCACGACCTCCTCGTCCGCGTCACCGCAGTCTCGGTGAATCCCGTGGACTACAAGCAGCGCAAGCAGGCGACCGGCTCGCGCATCCTCGGCTGGGACGCCGCCGGTACGGTGGATGCGGTCGGCGACGAAGTCACGCTCTTTAAGCCCGGAGACCAGGTGTACTACGCCGGCGACGTCACACGCCCGGGCTGCAACAGCGAGTTCCATCTCGTCGACGAGCGCATCGTCGGCCGCAAGCCGAGCTCCCTTGGCTTCGCCGAGGCCGCCGCGCTGCCGCTCACCTCGATCACCGCCTGGGAGGCGTTCTTCGACCGCATGAAGGTGCAGGGCGGCCGGCGCATGCTGATCATCAACGGCGCCGGCGGCGTCGGCTCGATCGGCATCCAGCTCGCACGCCACGCCGGCCTGAACGTGATCGCCACCGCTTCGCGCCCCGAGTCGGTCGCATGGGTGAAGAGCCTCGGCGCGGACGACGTCGTCGACCATCGGAAGCCCCTTCCTGCACAGGTGAAACCGGTGGACTACGTCGCCAACTTCAGCGGTGACCTCGACAGCTATTGGGAAGCGATGACAGAGATCGTCGCGCCGCAGGGCGCGCTCGTCGCCATCGTCGGCAACACCAAGCCCCTCGCCATGGAAACGGTGCGCGCGAAAAGCGCGACCCTCTGCTGGGAGCTCATGTTCACCCGCCCGCGCTTCAAGACACCCGACATGATCGAGCAGCACAAGCTCTTGAACCGGGTTGCGGACCTCGTCGACGCCGGCAAGCTTCGCTCGACGCTCAAGGAACGGCTCTCGCCCATCAACGGCGCCAACCTGCAGAAAGCGCACGCGAGGCTCGAGTCGGGAACCATGATCGGCAAACTCGTTTTGACTGGCTGGTAGAAAGCTTGCGCTGAATCAATACGCGCACCCGCCGTTCGGCGTAGAGATGGAGAAACAGCCGAACGGAGGCTTTATGGCGATTTCACGGACGCTCCACGACTTCCTGGCCGCGCGGCACAGCCAATACGAAGTCCTGCCACATCCCCGAACCGCCGCGAGCGCGGCGACTGCGCAGGCGGCGCACGTGCCGGGACGACGCTTCGCGAAGGCGGTCGTGGTCGAAGACGACGCGGGCTACATGCTCGCCGTGCTCCCCTCGACCCACCATGTCGCCTTGACCGAGCTCGGCGCAGCGCTCGAGCGCCGGCCGCTGCGCTTGGCGAAGGAAAGCGAGCTTGCGCCGCTCTTCACCGATTGCGCGCTCGGCGCGCTCCCCGCCCTCGGCGCCGCGTACCAGCTGCCGAGCGTCATCGAGAAAGACCTCGACGAGCAGCCCGACATCTACTTCGAGGCGGGCGACCACCAGCACATGGTGCACATGACGCGCAGCGAGTTCCTGCGCGCCACCGCTCAAGTGCCGCGCGCGCATTTCAGCCGCATCGACCCCGGCTTAAGCCGAGTCTCCGGCGGAGATACCGCTTGAGAGCGCATTTGAACTTCCCGCTCGCGACCCCATCTATCCACGTGGGAGCGTAAAATGCTCCCACGCACACGATTCCGGGGCCGACCTGGTTTCGACGTGGACACTGAAGCAGCGCAGGGCATGCCGAGGACCAGATCACCTCGTAAATCCAGTCTGGAAACACTACAAACGCCAACGACGAGCGTTTCGCTCTAGCCGCCTAACACCGGCTAGACGCTGCACTAGATTGCTGATGGTCTAGGCCCCGCAAGGGGTGCAGCGTCATTTACATCAGCCTCTCCCGCGGCTTTGGCCGCTTAGGCCGCGGGATCCGTCGAAGCGGCTAGCCGCGAGTCAGCCTGCCGGTTGGCGGGCTCAAGGCGAAGCTCAAACAACCAGGCTAAGCATGTAGTCCTGAATGTGGATGGTTTACGGACGCGGGTTCGATTCCCGCCGGCTCCACCAAATCTCTGTTTTAGGTCGTCCAAAGCCGTCGCTGACTTACGGCTCGGAAGCTGATTTGCTGTCAACGAGGCGCAGAAACCTGTCGGAACGGTCCGCCGGTCCGTCCAAGGTTGAGGCGAAGGGGCGGCGTGACGAGCTTGGTCGTTTCAAACCTGGACGTTCAGGCAATCCAGAAGGGCGACCACGCGACTTGGAGCGCCGGCGCCGCTTTATTGCCGCTTACTTGGCGAACTGCGGTTGGCGCTCGAGCAGCACGCGCAGCTGGCTGCCCGAGCCAGGCGTGCGTGTGACTGCATACCGGCTGATGCGGGATCCGGATGTGCGCGCCGCGATTGATGCCGAATGGCGAGCTCGACTATAAGAGCGGGAACGGGAGCGCCGGGAGCTAAGGCAGCGTTGGCGAATCGCCCGTAAGCGAACGGTCGCGGTGCGGCATGACTTGGCTTAGAAGCGAAGCATGGCGGCGCGCCTTATCGCCCCGGTCGATCCAGTGGCTGGATAATGATCGAGACGAACGCGAGCCCTGTTGGGCCGTCTTATCGATGAACCCCCGCGCGAGATGGGAAACGAAGAGTTATCGTGCGATGAGATATCCGCTTATTCTTCTCTTGTGCGTTGCGACCGTCCTTGCCTCGTGCGCATGGTCGGAGAGCAGCAGAATTCATCTGCTCGATTCTGGCTACAGCATCAACGCCATTGACCCAATCCAGGTTTCGATAGAGATGCACGTGAACCAACTGAAGCAGCTCGGTGGTGAAATCAACGCTCCGCAGTTCCGCCTGTTCGTCGCCGAACGCCTGAAGTGGAACGGCATGTGCCCGTTGGGCTGGGCGCCCCTGCCCTGCGTTGAAGACGGCTCTTGCGTCCACCGCTTCAGAAGCTCGGTCACTGTCCCGGGCCGTTGCATCGAATCATGACATAGCACACCCATTGATCGACACTTGCGCGGCGCTGCCCGCCCAAGCGCGTGCGCCAAAACCGTAACGTTAGCCGCCGCATGTCACCCGAGCCTCTAGGGAAAGCGCGGGTCAGCGGCCCGTATTCGATTCACGCCGGCTCCACCACTCCACCGCATCGCGATCACGATTCAGAGGCGAGAAGGCTGGCGCCCCGAGAATTTCGGGCGGGCGCTTGTCGCTCGAAGATTCATGCGGCGACGGAGAAGATCACTTACCTGCCCCGGCAGCTTTCTACGGCTGGCGCGCCGGCCGGCACCGACCCTTCGGTCGGCGACATCGCTTACTACTCGCCGTGAGGTAATCTGGCGATCTTCTACGCGGACGCGCCCTACGCGAGAGGTTTGCTTCCATTGGGCAGAGTCGATTCTTCCATCGAAGCTCTGCGCGCGACCGACCGCCCGAAAGTGACGATCGAAAGGGTCTCTCAGTAGATAACAAAGCCGCACCCCCGGCCGGCGGCGCGAAGGAGATGTTCCAGCGCGCCGAGCAAAGCGGGCTCAGGCTCGCCATCATCGGGCGCATTGGCGCGCTCGTGCTGATGGGTATTTGGCTGATCGGCACGCGCGCCGACGACCCGATGCGCGCGCTCGGTTATGTGCTGGCCCTGTCAGTTTTCGCGGCGCTCGGACTTGTCCATTACGCGCTCATCGGCACACGCTTCGACAAGCGCTGGCTCAAGTACGTCTTCATCACGCTCGATATCGCGATCGTCTCCGCGCTCGTGGCGACCCAACCGTTGTATCCGTCGGCCGGTGATATGCCGCCGGTCATGATATTTCGCGCCCCGGTTTTCCCGTTCTACTTCGTGATCCTGGGGTTGGCGGCGTTCAGCTTCTCGCCGGCGCTGGTGATGTGGACCGGCATCGCCGGCGCCATGGGCTGGCTTGCGGCCTACTTTCGCGCAGCGAGCGGACTTGAGGGCGTGCGCAACTGGAACGAGATCCCCGCGAACCCGACGGCCGAGCAGGTCATGGCGGTGGTCCTCGATCCGAGATTCGGCGGCCTGGGCGGGCGCATCCAGGAGGCGGTCGTGCTCGCCGTGGTCGCGTTCTTGATCGCCGTCGTCATGTGGCGCGCGCGCATCACGCTCAAGCGTCAGCTGGAGGCAGAACGCGACCGCGCGACACTCTCCGGAATCTTCGGCCGCTTCGTGCCACAGGCGATCATCAATGCCATGGTGGCCGGGCGGGGAACGCTCGCGCCGGTCGAGCGCGAGGCAACCGTGCTCTTCGCGGACATCGCCGGCTTCACGGAAATGACGGAACGCGCCGGCGCCGCGCGCACGGTGGAGATCCTGAACGCCTTTTTCGACGAGGTGACCCGGATCATCGGCGCGCACAACGGCATCGTCACGCAGTTCCAGGGCGATGCCGTGCTGGCGACGTTCAACGTGCCGGTCGAAGACCCGGATCACGCTCACAATGCCTTCCTGGCCGCCGAGGAGATCCTGGCTTGCGCCGCGTGCCGCGACTACGCCGGGGAACGCGTCCGGGTGCGTATTGGCCTCAACACTGGCCGTTTGGTCGCCGGCAATGTCGGCGGCGGCGGGCGACAGAGCTACACAGTCCATGGCGATACGGTGAACCTCGCGGCGCGGCTCGAGGCGCTTTGCAAGGAGCATGGCGCCCCGCTCCTCGTTTCGGAGGCGACCGCCAGAGCGCTGCCCGTCGATCATCTCGTCGCCGTGGGGACGATCACCGTTCGTGGACTGTCCGACCCCGTGGCGGTCTACTCAATCGCCCAGGGGCGTCGCGCGGCCGCTTAAAATGGGCGCGGAGGAGGCGCCATGAAGCCGATGCGAGCGATGCGCGAGCGGGTCAGCGAGCTGGAATGGGACCTGCGCGTCAACCTGGCGGCGTGCTATCGCCTGGTGGCGAAGTACGGCATGACCGACCTCATCTACAACCACATCACGGCGCGCGTGCCGGGGCCGGAGCACCATATCCTGATCAGCGCCTACGGCATGCTCTACGAGGAGGTCACCGCCTCGAGCCTGATCAAGGTGGACCTCGCGGGCAACATCGTCGAGAAACCCGATCACAACTATTCGGTCAACGCCGCGGGCTACATCATCCACAGCGCGGTGCACGAGGCGCGCGCGGACGCGCAGTGCGTGATCCACACCCATACCCCGGCGGGAATTTCGGTCTCGGCAATGGAGGAAGGGCTACTTCCACTGTCGCAGACGGCGATGCGCTTCCACGGGCGCGTGGCATACCACGAGTACGAGGGGCCGGCGTTCAATCGCGGCGAGAAGGGCCGGTTGGTCGAGCATCTCGGCCTCCACAACGCGATGATCCTGCGCAACCACGGACTGCTGGTCTGCGGTCCGAGCATTCCGCAGGCCTTCAACCTGATCTACTGGCTCGAGCAGGCGTGCCGCATCCAGGTGCAAACGCTCTCCTGCCAGCGTCCGCTGCACGAGGCGAAGCCCGAAGTCGTCGAGCTAACCGCCGAGGCACTCTCCGGCATGGAAATTACGCTCGACAATGAAGCGGCCACCAATCCGCACGTCAAGCAGGACGCACAGAAGGCGGGTAGCGGCTACGGCCTGCTCGAGTGGCCTGCTTTGCTCCGCTCGCTCGACCGCCTCGACCGGTCTTATCAGGACTGAACGACGCTTCGATAGCGAATAGGACACCCCATGTTACGAGCTACATCCGCCTCCATTCTTCTGCTCCTCGCGCTTTCCGCCGGCGCGCAGACGCCAGCGCAGCGCCAGACTCAAGCGCCTGCAGCTAAACCGCAGAAGGAACTG
>Ga0075419_10000628_pt1 | contig 22593 bp, 20 predicted proteins | sample SoiMetdeltSBSDD3_FD_76900 | JGI IMG/M metagenome (GOLD analysis project Ga0075419, IMG submission 76900) | Bulk soil microbial communities from a Populus tree surrounding site in Tennessee, USA - Soil MetaG P. deltoides SBSDD3 | ecosystem: Environmental > Terrestrial > Soil > Tree plantation... | reverse complement strand
TGCTTGCTTCTGAAGCGCGCATCGCCAGCCTGATTGCCATCGCACGCGGAGACATATCACAGAGTCACTGGCTCTATCTTGCTCGTCCCTTGACTGAGGTGAATGACATGCGTGCTCTTCTTTCATGGAGCGGCACGATGTTCGAATATCTGATGCCTACTTTATTCGCAGAAAGTTATCCCAACACTCTTCTGGATCAAAGCTGCCATGCCGCTGTAGAAGAGCAGATTCGATATGCTGATGAAAAGGGAATCCCCTGGGGCATTTCAGAAGCCAGTTACTACGGATTTGATGCTGTTCAAATATATCAATATCGCGCCTTTGGCGTTCCTAGCCTGGGATACAAGCGCGGCCTGGCAGAAGATTTGGTTGCGGCACCTTATGCATCGATGTTAGCCTTACCCTTTGCTCCTCAAGAAACCATGCAAAACCTGGAATGGTTTGAGAAATTAAAGATGTGGGGACTATATGGTTTGTATGAATCCGTAGATTTCACTCCAGAGCGACTGAAAACAGGGGAAGATCACGCCATCGTCCGTTCGTTCATGGTACATCATCAGGGAATGATTCTGCTGTCTTTATCGAATTATCTGTTCAACAAACGTATGGTTCGGCGATTTCACTCAGACCTGCGTATTCAGAGTGTGGAACTGTTACTGCAAGAGCAAATACCAGCCAACGCTCCGACCGAGCATCCGCGCCCTCAGCCCATGGATTCATCGCGCGGAACATACACTTCGATTCCTCTCGATCCCTGGCGGGTCTCACCGGACGCACCCTACACACAGGTTCACTGTCTTTCGAACGGAAAGTACAGTCTTTTGATCACGGCTGCAGGCTCCGGTTTCAGCCGTTGGGGGAATATCGAACTTACACGTTGGCGGGCTGATCCTACCCTGGATAACTGGGGAAATTGGATATATGTGGAAGACCGCCTCAGTGGACAGCTATGGTCTGCAACACGCCAGCCAGCTATGATTCATCCTGATCGAAGCGAAGTTCGCTTCTCTCCTCACCGCGTGGAATTTGAACGACAGGATGAAGCCATTATCTTGAATACAACTGTAAGTGTTGCTCCGAATGACAACGTGGAAATTCGACGTGTTACTCTCATCAATAACGGAAATCGCTCGCGCGTTTTCGCGCTGACAAGCTATGCCGAGGTCATTCTCGCCGACCAATCAGTGGATCAGCGCCATCCTGCGTTTAATAAACTCTTTATTGAAAGCGAATTCCTTCCAAAGGAAGAGTTACTGCTTTTCCGCCGTCGACCGCGTTCTGCAGATGAGAAACCTCTTTATCTGGCACACTTTTTTATTAGTAATGATGGTGTAAATCTGACCGGGTATGAAACGGATCGAGCGCGTTTCCTCGGACGCGGTGGCACCCCCGAAATGCCGAGTGCTTTTTCGATTTCTGGCGATCCGTCCAGACTGTCTGGCACTACCGGAGCAACTCTAGATCCGATTTGTGCCTTGCAGGCAGAAATAAATTTGCCAGCCTTCGAATCAGCGCAAATCGCCTTTATTACTCTCGCAGCGAGCTCACGAAGGGAAGCACTTGATCTGGCACGTCGCTACCGTCGTTGGTCCCACCTCAGAAGAGCGATCGAAGATGCACGTATTCATAGTGAACGGGAGCTTTCACAGCTTGATCTCGATTCACAAAAAGTGGAGCAGATCCAGAAGCTACTTTCGCCATTGTTATATCCTTCGCCTGCATTGAGAGCCGAACCAGCTGTCCTCGCAACCAACACGCTGGGCCAGCCAGGTTTGTGGTCCTTCGCAATCTCAGGCGATTATCCAATATTGCTGGTGCGCTTAAAGAGTCAGGAGAATCTCAGCCTGCTAAACGAAGTCCTTATCGCGCATACCTATTGGCGCAAGCGCGGTTTGATGATCGACCTCGTTATCTTCAATCAACACGAGACTAGTTACGAACAGGATTTTCAATCAAAAGTCGGACGCCTGCTTGCCCGTAGCGGTGGCGAAGCGTGGATGAACAAGCGCGGTGGAATCTTTATCGTCAATGAAGATCAAATGAACGAATCAGAGCGTATCCTTTTGCGAACGGTTGCCCGCGTCATTCTGGACGGGGAGGCTGGTCCACTTAAGCAACAGTTATCCAAGCTGGATGCGATTCCCCTGCGGCTCCCGCGTTTTGTTTCGATTGAATCTTTATATCCGCCATCTGACGCTGTAAGTAAAGTAGAACGCCCTACAAACCTGATGTTTGATAATGGAACAGGCGGCTTCACTCCAGATGGACGCGAATATGTGATCTACCTTGAACCGAATCAATGGACGCCCGCTCCCTGGGTGAATGTGATCGCCACTTCTGAATTTGGATGTCTTGTATCTGAATCAGGCATGGGTTGCACCTGGGCACTGAACAGTGGCGAAAATCGACTCACTCCATGGCGGAATGATCCGGTGAGTGATACACCTTCAGAGGCGATCTATTTGCGGGACGAAGATACAGGCAAAATCTGGTCACCGACACCACTTCCAGCGCGTGCCGACGCGCCTTATCTGATTCGCCATGGAGCAGGTTATTCGATTTATGAGCATACAAGCCATGGACTTGAGCAGAACACGCATATTTTCGTTGTTCCAGATGAGCCCCTCAAAATCGTCCAGTTGAAACTTCATAATACGACCAAACGCATGCGTCGTATCAATGTCACTTATTATGCAGAATGGGTCCTTGGGAACACACGTGAGAACACATCTGCTTATATTGTCCCTGAATTTATCTCAGGTCAATTCGCTCTGTTAGCGCGCAACACCTACAGCATGGATTTCGGTCAGCGCGTCGCATTCCTGGCATCCACACGTGAGCCACACGGCGTGACGACAGATCGTACAGAGTTCATTGGAAAACATGGCAGCTACCTTCGGCCTGCCGCATTGGAACGCGTTGGTCTAACACCGAATATACAGGCCGGTGGTGACCCCTGCGCCGCATTACAGTCTTTATTGTGGCTTCAGCCTGGTGAGACAAAGGAAATCACATTTTTATTGGGTCAGGGTGAAGATCGCGCAGATACGGAACGATTGATCAGCCATTATAAAAATATTCAAAACGTCGAGACTGCATGGCAAAGTGTCACTGAATTCTGGGATGAAATTTTGGAACAAACTCAAGTCCAGACGCCCGACCCGGGCATGAATATTTTATTAAACCGTTGGCTGCTATATCAGGCACTTTCCTGTCGCATATGGGGACGGACGGCCTTTTATCAATCCAGTGGAGCTTATGGGTTTCGCGATCAATTACAGGATGCGATGGGGCTGATCCATGTGAAGCCTGAATTGGTCCGTCAGCACATTCTGGAAGCTGCCAGCCATCAGTTCGAAGAAGGCGATGTGCTTCACTGGTGGCACCCACCAGCAGGGCAAGGCATCCGCACACGCTGTTCTGATAACCTTCTATGGCTACCTTATGTGACGGCCTATTATGTACAGGCAACAGGAGATCGATCCGTGCTTGCTGAGCAGATTCCTTTCCTCAGGGCTGAGCTGCTCAAACAAAAAGAACATGAACGCTATGGGCAATTCCCATCGGGAGAGATGGGTACACTCTACGAGCATTGTTGCCGCGCTATCGCCAAGGGAACAACAGCAGGTCCACATGGAATTCCGTTGATGGGCGCGCACGATTGGAATGATGGCATGAATCGCGTGGGGATAGATGGACAGGGTGAAAGCATCTGGCTGGGATGGTTTCTATCCACCACCTTGACAAATTTTGCGGACGTTTGTGAACTTATGGATGACCGCGGGCGCGCAGACATTTATCGTAAACAGGCGAAACAGATATTCAAAGCAATCGAGTTAAGCAGTTGGGATGGTGCGTGGTATCGCCGAGCCTATTATGATGATGGCTCGCCGCTTGGCTCTGCTTCGAACAACGAATGCAAGATCGACTCCATTGCTCAATCCTGGGCAGTTCTTTCCAAAGGTGCAGATCCGTTTCATGCAACTATAGCAATGGAATCGGTTTACGAGAAACTGGTTCGATTTGACGAACAGCAAATATTGCTATTTACACCTCCATTTGATCGGACAGCGCGCGATCCTGGATACATCAAGGGATACCCACCAGGCATTCGTGAAAATGGTGGGCAATATACTCATGCTGCGTTATGGGCGATCTGGGCGTTTGCTGAAATGGGAGAAGGAGATCGCGCTGGTCAACTATTCAATCTGATTAACCCCATTTATCACGCGGATACACCTGAAAAGGTGAATCGTTACCGCGTGGAACCGTATGTTATCGCGGCAGATGTATACAGTGTGCCGCCTCACTCAGGGCGCGGCGGCTGGACCTGGTATACAGGCTCGGCAGCCTGGATGTATCGACTCGGAGTGCAGGCGTTGCTCGGGTTGAATCTCGTAGGAGACATATTGCAAATCAAACCCAACATCCCCACAGACTGGACTGAATATCAATTAAATTATCGTTTTAGCAAAACGATGTATCACATTCTGGTCAAACGCAAACCAAACAATCGTCATAAAACAAATCAGATCGTTATGGATGGCCAGATCTTGAAAGATGGGAATATCCCTCTTATTGATGACGAAAAAAATCATGAAATCGTGATCACACTTGCATCACGCAAAAACTGAGAAAATCGAGAACGACGGTGGTCAGGCATAAGTTAATGTGTCAAGCACCGCGCTTACATTTTCGTGCTATGGTTTAGGCTGGTATATGCTCCGCAGAAGCCGCGAAGATGGAGGCACGGTCGCGATGAGCATAATGGCGTTTTTCAATTTTCGCTTTGATCCTGAAATTCCTCATCTTCATTTGGCATCCAGTATGGTGAATATCCATAGTACTCATAAACGCCAAGAAGCCAATTTGCTTCATATTTGGCATTATCGGGCCAATGATCTTTATCAAATCCCGGTGCATTTTCAAGCACTTCTTTATCTACATCCAAAATAAAGGCATGATTTTCAGTATTGATTGTCAATGCCTCCCAGGGAATGGCAAATAATTTATCCCCCATGCCCAGGAAACCGCCAAATGATAATACTGCGTAAGCAATCAATCCTTCATCCAAGTCAATCATTAGTTCCTTTATTGTTCCAAGTTGATCGCCAGCGGTATTAAGAACCTTATCGCCAATAATTGTTGTGGCAGATAACACACGAGGATAATCCTTGTTAGTCATCTCATTCATAATTTACTCCTTGTGAATTAGATGGAATTGAATCAAATATAAAAGTTAGCAATGTTCCTATCAATGGGGAATATACCTACTAGGCTGCGAGATTGTCCCTAGCAAAAGTAGATAGAATACAGCCGTAAGAGGTAGATTTATTTATTGATAAATGTCAAATAGGAAGCGGCTTCTTGCCTGTTGCTGACATTTAATTTTTCCAATATGTTGTGAACGTGATTTTTGACAGTCCCAATTTCAACCAGCAGGAGAGCGGCAATTTCCTGGTTTGTACATCCGTTCCAAATACATTGCAGCACCTGCTGCTCACGCCGGGTTAAGCGAACACCGTCTGTGATGCCGTTTTCAACGGTGGAAAATAATCTGGCAAGGCTGGAGAGCCGTTCGATCATTGCCCCTGCCATTTTCGCTGAGACTTGAGCCTCGCCTCTTTGTGTAGACCGCAGGATCTCGACCAAATCATTTAGAGAATTATCTCTGAGAAGATAACCAACTGCGCCCGCTTCGACATATTTCAAGACATCCTCAGCATCCTCTGATAACCCCAATGCCAGCACCCTGGTAGTAGGCGATATATCTAGGATGGTGCCGATAAGTTCCAGCGCGCTTTGACCCGGCAGATTAACACTTACTAATGCTACATCCACATTTTGCTCGTGAAGGATCTTAAGTCCGTCCTCCGGGTTCGTGGAACAGCCTACAACTGTAATATCCGGTTCAGCCTCCAAAATATCTGTCAATATATTGGCAATTAGGCGGACCTCAATGATCGGGACAACTTTGATCTGATCCATAGGTATATACCTGAAAAGAGAGATATCCATGGCTCGTAGCTTTCTGGAATTGGATTGATATAAATTCCATGAAGTGGACATCTCTCTAGGTCATCGTTTTATTTCACAATCTGAAGTGTCTTATTGCTCTTATTTCTTCCGACTTGTGACACGCTCCACAATACTCTCACGTGTGTTTTCTACATTCTCTTTCACATTATCTGCAATTTCACGACCCTTATCTTCAATATTCCCAACAGCCGCTTTGGCTCTTTTCTGCATTCCTCTCACCTCGCCCTTGATTTTTTTGAACGTTTTCTCTCCAGATGCAGGTGCCATCAACAGGCCCACTGTGGCACCGACTACGCTACCAACCACCAGGCCAGTGACCACCTTACCAATGCCACCTTTATTATTGCCGTTCTCTCTATTTTTCTTTTTCATGCTTCTCTCCTTCTAATTAAATTGATTCGGGATTCTCCCAACAACATAAATTTCTTTGTCAACAGACTATCACACTATAAAAGCAAAACACAAATATTTTTATGGGGAAAGTCCCTACGGAACTTAAGGATGTCTCCTACGAAATCGCGCTAAACTCCTACTCTATTTTAGGAACATCATGAATTGAAATTTACCCCTAACAGACATATAGTATGCACATGCTAATTACAAAACAGGAGACTCGAAATGTTATTTGATCAAACTTTTTTTAACTGGCTGGTCGCTGCATTACTGGGTCTTTCCGGCATCGCCGGAGCGGTGGCTGGAATTGCCAAATTATGCCTGGGGTATTCCTGGTCAGGTCATTCATCTCGTATTTTTTTAAATCACAACGAGAAATGATTTTAGACCAGTTAATGTTTGAGCTGGCGAGGATCTCGCCAGCTCAAACCGCTTAATAACAACTTTTCAATTAATGAGGAGATAAGACTTGGTCGAACTTGGGTATTTCCTATCGAGTGAGGAGCATAAGCCTAATCAATTGATTAACCATGCTCAACTTGCTGAACGGTCTGGATTTAAGTTTGTAGTGATCTCTGATCATTTTCATCCCTGGGTGAGTGAACAGGGACAAAGTTCTTTTGTGTGGAGTGTATTGGGTGGCATTGCTCATACGACTGAGCGCGTAAGTGTTGGTACAGCGGTTACCTGCCCTATCATGCGCATTCACCCTGCTTTGGTCGCCCAGGCAGCAGCTACTGTTGCAGACATGATGCCTGGTCGCTTTTTCTTAGGGTTAGGCACAGGAGAATATTTGAACGAGCATATTTTTGGAAATGCCTGGCCCGGGATTGATACTCGTCGAGAAATGCTTGTGGAAGCCATTCACATCATCAGAGAACTTTGGAAAGGCAAGGAATATTCATATAGCGGCACCCACTTTACAGTCAGTGATGCGCGTATCTACACGCTTCCAGGTGAACTTCCTCCCATCTACGTCGCCGCTTCGGGACCTGAATCGGCTGAAATGGCTGGTGAAATCTCCGATGGGTTGATCAGCACATCGTCTGGAGATGAGGTAGTGAAAGCATTCAAGCAAAATGGAGGTTCGGGAAAGCCATGTATTGGATCCATCAAAGTTTGCTGGGCAAAATCTCAGGAGGAAGCCAAGAAAACCCTGGAAAAAGAGTGGCCGGTATCGGCCCTCTCGGGGCGACTCCATGTGGATCTGCCAACGCCAGAGCACTTTGAAGATGCAGTGGAAGCGATGGGTAAAATTGAGATTCCTAAAGACTCGGTCTATGGACCGCAGCCTGAACCTTATATCAAAGCGATTCAATCCCTGCAAGACAATGGATTTGATCACATTTATCTACATCAAGTAGGGCCGAACCAGGAGGGATTTCTTGATTTTTTTAAGGCTTCGCTTTTACCCGCATTGGAGGAAGAGAATTTAATCAAGGAGTAGTTCAGGGTTTGGAGGAGGGTATCCAACCTGTCAAAAAGAAAAACCGACATTCATCTGGCTAGGGAAAGTCCTACCCTATTTTCAAAATCATCCCCCATTGTTCATTCAACTCTAAGATTTTAGAATTACTGTACTATTGTTTCATGACAAAAAAATCAAAATTTGGAGGTAGTGATGGCTTCAAAATTGGCAAATTTGGAAGATTTGTATGAAGATCTCCTAAAAGATCTTTACAGTGCAGAAAAACAACTTGTAAAGGCATTGCCTAAAATGGCAAAAAATGCTGACTCACCGGACCTGCAAAGGGCCTTTCAGGATCACCTTGGTCAGACCGAGAAGCATGTGGAACGAATCGAACGTATCTTTTCGGACCTAGGAGGTTCACCTCGCGGAAAAAAATGCGTAGGGATGGAAGGGCTGATCGAAGAAGGCGGTGAATTATTGAAGGAAGATGTTGAGCCCGATGTATTGGATGCTGGTTTAATTGCCGCTGCGCAGAAGGTAGAACATTATGAAATTGCAGGCTACGGCACTGCCCGTGCCTGGGCAAATAAACTGGGATACTCTAATGCAGCCAATCTTTTGCAAGATACGCTTGATGAAGAGTCAATGGCAAATGAAAAATTGACCCAACTTGCAGAGAGCCATATCAATATGGAGGCACAGTAGCCGTACATATATAGATTGAAATAGCACATTCCGTCGAGTGCATAACGCTCAATTGCGACAGGTGGTAGCTCCGAAATCGGTGGACCACCTGTCATTTTTTTTGGATGTTGCGGGCAATGATGCTTGTGAACATATCAATACATGGGAAATTATGTGGATCTGACAATTCTCCAATCACGAATCAATTAGGGATATCCCTATCACGAGATAGAAACATCCCCAATTGATGGATATGGAGTGAATGATATATAAGTTATGAATCAAATAAAAGCGTGTATGGGTAAGCCAAACTACACAAAGAAGCAGACAAGGCAAATATGAAAAATAAAAAAAGTAATGGCACGGCAGAGAACGTTGTTGAAACGCAGGACCTTACCAAAGCATTTGGTGAGGAGGTTGCCGTGCAATCTCTTAACATGTATGTACCGCGCGGCAAAATTTTTGGTTTTATTGGTCCCAGCGGCTGCGGGAAAACGACGACTGTTCGGTTACTAACAGGATTTTACGAGCCTACCTCTGGCACGGCCAGAGTCCTGGGCAAAGACCCGGTCAGATTTTCGAAGTCTGATCGTGAAAAAATAGGTTATCTCATTCAGCAGTTTGTCCTCTACCCGGAATTGACCGTCTGGGAAAATCTAAATTTTGCCGCTTCCTTTTACGGGGTCAGTCCGTTCCGGCGAGGGCGCTTACATAAACTGATGGATTTTGTCGAGCTGGCGGAAGACAGCGGTAAGTTGGCACGTGATCTGTCTGGAGGAATGAAAAGGCGGCTGAGTCTGGCTGCCACATTAGTCCACAACCCGCAGTTGCTCTTTCTCGATGAACCCACAGCCGGAATTGACCCGATCCTACGCCGAAAATTCTGGGATTATTTTAAAGAACTACAGGAGGAGGGACATACATTATTCATCACCACGCAATATGTTGGCGAAGCTGCCTATTGTGACCTCGTTGGAGTCATGTATGAAGGAAGATTATTGATGGTTGAGACACCCGGTAATCTACGCAAGAAGGCCTATGGAGGGGATGTGATTGCAATCAAAACTACCGAAGGGACAAGATTTGAACAGCGTAAACAATTGGAAAGTCTTCCGTTTGTGCATGGCAAAGTAATCATGGTCAGTGATCAGGAGGTTGACGTTATTGTTGATGATGCAAGCACCGCGATCCAGGCGCTGTTGGAATGGGCGCAGGAGCAAAAATTGAATGTTGAAACCATTGAGGAAAAGTTTCTCCCCTTTGATGATGTGTTTGTTAAGATTATAGAAAGAGAGACTGCGCATGTTTAAATTTCTTATCCGAATTTCTTCATTCCTGACCAAGGAATGGACGGAAATTTTTCGCCAGCCTCGACTCATCCTGACGCTCATCCTGGGTCCGTTTTTGATTATGTTCTTATTTGGGCTGGCTTACCCGGACCAAAATCGTTCTTTACGAACAACGTTTGTAACCACAAATCCAAGTGCGTTTCAGGAGGAGATGAATGTCTTTACAGAAGCCTATAGTTCAACAATTATTGATCAAGGTATAGAAACGGACAAGGCACTGGCCCTGTCAAAACTTGCACTGAATGAAACGGACCTGGTTATTGTCATACCAGATGCACCCTTTGAGACTATTCAACAAAACCAGCAGGCTGTGCTGGAGGTATATCATAATGAGGTAGACCCGTTCCAGATCGGATATATTCAAACGATCGCGAATATATATGTGAATGAAGTCAACCGTGGAATTTTGCAAACGGTCACAGAACAAGGCCAGGCAGACTCAGGCTCCATCCAAAGCAGTTTGGAAGAGGCGATCACAAAGACACAGGCATTAAAGCAGGCGATCCCCCCGGGAGATGCAAATACGGCAACCCAGGTTGAAGCGTTAGAGAAGAGTCTAACTGCCGCACATGAAAACCTGACCACATTTCGTACTTTAAGTTCTGGGGTTTTAGTTAATCCATTTGGTGTAGATATTAAGGGACTTTCCAATGTCCAATTTACTGTAACAGGCTTCTTTGCCCCTTCTGTTATCGCCCTGCTTCTACAGCACCTATCGATTACTTTTGCATCCTTATCTATTGTTCGAGAAAGCCGCTCCGGGATCATGGAATTGTTCAGAGTAGCTCCTATCACCGCTTTCGAAACCTTAATCGGAAAATTCATTAGTTACCTGTTCTTCGAAATCATATTAGCCGGAGTAATTACTACGCTTGCGATTCTGGTGCTGGGGATTCCCATTTTGGGTCCCTGGCTGGACTACGCTGTAGCTGTGGTCATTCTCCTCTTTACCTCCCTAGGTGTGGGGTTCCTGATTTCACTCATTTCGGAAACTGATACACAGGCCGTTCAATATTCGATGCTATTGCTCCTCGCAAGCATTTTCTTTAGCGGATTTTTCCTGGACCTGCGCTTGATGTGGGAACCAATCAAAGTTCTGGCATGGTCTTTACCCGCCACATATGGCATTCGAATGTTTCAGGACATTATGCTGCGCGGTTCTACGGTTTCCCCAATGTTATTTCAGGGAATCGCATTGATCGGAATTGCGCTCTTCCTGATCGATTGGTTTCTCTTAAGACGGAGGATGGAAGGTTAATATTCCTGAAGATAATCGGCGGTTCTTCTCACCAGGTAATAGATCCGGTTGATCAAGTGCCTGTTTTTGCGATTGGTTTGATTTTGTAGGCGCCTCCTCAATTTCAGGAGGCGTGTTCTTATATTTGCAACTTTTTCCGATATCTCCGGGGAAAACATGGATGTGGGAAAAGGATATAACTCCCGAAATAGGATTTGCACCGCCACTGCAAGAGGCGGCGCCAGTATCACCCCAATAAACCCAAAGGCTTGTGCCAGGCCGATGACAAACAGAACGATCAGTAATGCGCTGTATTTATGTCTGTGGAAAACACGCGGTTCGATCACCTCTTTCAAAAGAAATAAAACTGCAGTCGTGGATATGGCAGCCACAAAACCCAGGATGGGTGAACTCTCTATCGCAACAAACAAGGCAGGAAGGACAGCGATCAAAGCACCAAACCAGGGTATGAGTCTCACAACAGCTCCCCACAAAGCCAGAAGAGTTGGGTATCTTATATCCAACGTCAGGTAGATTAACCAAAGGATCAATCCTGCAAGCATACTTTGAACAATTTCACTGCGAAGATAGGCACCCACACCAGCTTCGATGGATCTCCAGGCGTGAAGAGCTTTTGGGTGATATTCGGTGGGCAGGAGGGAAAGGCCCAGGCGTTCAAATCGCAATTGATCCGCGCTCCAGTACAGGCTGAGGATGATCACGATGGCAATATATCCAAGGATCGAGAAAAAATTTTGAGCAATACTAAAAACTCCCTGCAAGGCAGGAATGCCTTCCCCACTTATCAGTGCTTCATATAATTCTGCAGACGGAGGGAGTTGTTGTGCAAGTGTTTTCTGAAACAAAGTTCCGCTCAACGGCCATTCTGTTTTGGCGCGGTCATAACTAGAAATAAGATCGTCACTGGCTGTTTGCAAGTCCTCAAGTAAGGAAGGCCCGATCAGCAGCAAGGCACCTACAATAGAAACAACCAATAGGGCATAGACTATCGCCAAAGCAAGCCGTTTTGTAATACGTCTTTCCATGAGGCCGTTAATCAGAGGCCGCAAAGCAGCAGCAACCGCCAAGGATAAGAGAAACAAAACAATGGCAATACTAAATTGCCACAACAGCAATAAAGCTGCCAGGGTAATTACAACAATCGTAGCATATCTGACTACCCGCATCATATCATTTCACCCTGATTTTTTAGTTCCTGTAAAACCAAACCCAATTCATGTGTAATGTCTCTGATTTCCAAGCGGTCCGTTTCTGGGATCTCATTCACAAGAGAATCTTCGTTATTAGAAGTTTCGTCAAGGATATGCATCAATCGCTTACTTTCATCTATTAATGATGGAACATCTGCCACCTGGTCAGAGAATGAGGCGCTTGAGTCGTCTGTCTGGATTAAGATCCGGTCCAAAACCAATTGAATCATTGCTGCCAAAGGCAGTGCCAGCAGCGCTCCCGCAAAACCGAAGACTGAGCCGAAAGCCACCAGCGATAATAATATGATGATGGGATTCACACCCATCGAATTTTTCATGATACGGGGCACCAAAAAGAGATTTTCCATCATCTGAATCAGCCCCGTCGCCACTAGAACCCAGATGGCCTTTCCAGGATCAATCGATAAAGCGGCAAGGAGCGCGGGAATAGCGCCAAGAGCCGGACCGAAAACCGGGATCATTTCCATTATTCCGGCAAAAATCGCCAATACCAATGTATAGGGAAGCCCAATCAACGTATAAAAAACAAAAGCAGCAAAACCGACAACTAAACAAAGGATTCCCTGGCCTCGAATATACCCTCCTATTTTTCTCTCTGCCAATTGAATGAACTCCTGGGTCTCGTGTCGTCGATGCAGAGGCACCAAGCGAATTAACGTTCGCACAACCTGACTACTTTCCTGAGTCCAATAATACGCGAGAAGAAAAATCGCCAGTATGCTTAATATCCACTTGACTACGAGATTGGCATAATAAACAGTCTGAGTTACCTGATTGAGTACATCCACTCCAGCGTTTGGATTCGCGCTAAGAAAAAGGGATAATTGTGCTGGAAGTCGAGAAGCAATGTTCTGCAACAAACGGTTATTGGAGTTCACCAAGGCCCGGCGGATCTCTGAATAATATTGAGGCAAGTTCTGGGAGAGCTGGGTAGTCTGATCAGCAATTAACGGAAAGACCAGAGCCAGAATTCCAATCGCGAAAGCGGCCAGCAGGAAATAAATAATAATAACCCCTGCAATTCGGGATATCCCGCGTCGCTGCAGCCATTCGACCATTGGACGGATCGCTGTTCCGACCACAATGGCGACAAACAGCAGAAAGATTAGGAAGCTCAGCCGATATAGCAGCCAGAAAATTAAAAACACGCAGACCACAAATACTGTTGCAAGAACAACCTGACCTGTGGTCCACGTTATTAATTTTTCAGATGAAGTTGCCGGCTTCATGGCTCGCGACGAATCACCGTCCCGGTCTGATCAGCGCGGAATCTATATTCCTGGCCATCAGCAGTAAAGACCAACAACCATCCGGGGGTGACCGCCTGTGCACAAGATTCATCAGGTCCACCCAACCCCAGGCAGCTATCCGGCCATTCCATCTGTTCTATCGATTTAAGCTGGAGGCTCTCTACTGGCACCCCAAGGAGTTCACTGACCTGGTTTCGAATGTTCAGCGCCACATCGGGCGGCAATACATCTTCCAAAGCCGGAGCTACCTGGGTAAGCGCAGCAGGAACATCCGTGCCAGCGCCGCCACAAGCTGAAAGAATCAACCCTGCCAGCAGCACGAATGGCACCATCCATTTTCTAAACATCGTACTCATTATCCTTTCCAGCCTAGAACCAATTAAACAGGGCACCCAGGATCACCAGGAGTAAAAGGAACCCAACAAGCCCACTGCCGCCGTATCCCCAGCTTCGGCTATAAGGCCATACTGGCAGGGCACCCAGTAGTAATAGAACCAAGACGATAAGTAAAAGTGTACTCACGTTATTCTCCTTTTTGTATTGGGCCAGAGGGGAAAGTATTCCCCTCTGGCAAACTTTTTAGAATAGTATAGATTGGGCTAGTCAGTGACTTCCCAGTTCTCCAGGAACTCATCGATCTGTCGTTCGGCTTCCATTTGGGTATAGCCATACCTTTCCTGAAGAATACCGGCAAGTTTGTCGCGTTTTCCGGCAATCTGATCTAATTCATCATCGGTGAGCTCACCCCATTTCTCACGGATGGTTCCCCGTATTTGTTTCCAATTTCCTTCTAAAATGTTTCTGTTCATTATTTATTTTCTCCTTTTTTATTTAATTCTTGTTCTTACTTTTCCACTTTCCATTCTTCTTCTCGTACTTCTTTTTGACCGCATTCCAGGCAACCTTATGTGAAACCTCCTCTCTGGAAGCGTCTCCTTTCCGATCCTCTGCATCTTTATATTCCTCCCATGCACTGTTATAGGCTGCCACATAAACTTCCTGAGCGTGCTTAGGAAGATTATCTCGAACAGAATCTGGTAGCGCTTGCAGGCTTTCGTACGGCATCTCTCTTAGACCTATCTTTAATTCCCCTGCCGATCATACGTAGTTACCTGACTACTGGGCGCACGATAGAAAATGACCCAGATGAGACGAACAATGAGCCAGCCAAGCAACGCATACACCATCATCCCTATAATAGATGTAACTTCCAGCGTCATGGTTTGAAACGTTGGGTTAGCGATCAGGTTTTGAAATGGCCACAAAAACAAGTCTGACAACTGATATACAAACGCTGTAAACCAATTGCCAGTGTTTGCACCGATCAATTTCAAGATCACACGGATCCCGATGAGGGCCTCCAGCCCGCCAAATAGCAACCAGATGAATTGTGTAATTTTATAAATTGTCGCTCTATATTCAAGATTTACATTTTCGACAACTTGTTGTTCATGTACATGATCTCCATGTTGTTGAACAACGACACTTTTACGACGATCTACGCTCATCTTATCTTGCACTCCTTTTAATCATGTGGTTAGAAGTATCTGCCTCTCCTTGTAAACAAACCAAGGATCAGTGACAAGATGGCGGAGCCGATAATGCCCCAGACAATTGGGAAAGACTCTCCTTCTATATTGATTGTAAAAACTTCAGGGAGTCCAAGTTGGCCTGCCAGCCATACACCAAGATAGGCGCCGACAAAACCAACAATGATCGAGACCAGGCATCCTCCAAAGGAATAGCCGGAGAGGGATTGGCCGATGGCACCAACGATCCCAGCAATCAGCAGCAGTACGATTAATCCAGTGAGTGTCATTTCTACCTCCGATAATCCTTACTTTGATTTGAACGTACATCTCCAAACAAATGGATTATCATTACTATAAAAGTTAGCCTTTCTTATATCAATGGGGGATATACCTACTGATTCAGGAGATTCCCTATTAATTTAGGAAATACACCAGGCATGATTGGAAATAAAGAATCAGGGTATATGCCATACCCTGATTCTTAAAAATCCAGTACGCTCAATTTTTAGGAATTACGGCGCGAAAGAACACGCTGGGCAATATTCTTTAACAAAACAAGCGAGTCAGTTTCATACTTCTTCATCAGCAATTTCAGAAAGTTTTCCACCTGGGTTTTACTGATTCCCAGAGAAGCGGCGATTTCATCCGCAGAGCGATCACGCACTAATTGTTCCAGGATTTGAATTTCACGCTTGGTCAACGTCTGCTGTTCAAGAGAGGTGGGAGTACTAATTTTAATGGCTTGCGGACTGAACCAGTTCTCGTTCTTATTTATGATGCTTCGTATGGCTTCCAATAACATGGTAGGGGCTTCATCTTTTGTGATATACCCCGCCGCGCCATTCTCCATCATGCCTAGAATATAATCCCGGTCGCTATAGGAACTGACAGCAATCACTTTTAGATCAGGCTGCATATCATGAATTTTTCGCATGACAATATCCCCTCGCTGGTCTGGCAATTCCATATCAAGCAGCAAGATATCTGGATCTTTGGTTGCAACCAACTCGATTGCCTCCGCACCATTCTCACCTTCCCCAATCACTGTGATATCTTTTGTTGCCATAAGCAGGTTTTTTATCCCTGCACGCACCCCGAAATGGTCATCGACGATTAGTGCCTTGATTCGCTTGTCCATCATAGGATTTATTTCGTCAACCCCAATCTCCGGATTTGTTATCGGTACATTAAGAAGAACAGTCATAAACGCCTTAATTTTATGACTGTTCGCCGGAACCTCAAATGGGGAATTTCCCTTATTTCACTCAGATTCGGTACTTACGTTCAAATCTCTCTTTACGAGGCTCTCCTGAACTGCCAAAATCGCTGCTTCAACACGAGAAACCACGCCCATTTTCCTGAAGATCGCGTGCAAGTGCTTTTCTACGGTTTTTGCGCTGATTCCCAAAGTCAATCCGATCTGATTATTTGTTTTCCCATCCACTACCAGACCCAGCACTTCCAGCTCTCTGGAGGTTAATTCAGTGCCACCCTCCTGCTCTTTCAGCAAGATCTGACTGAGCATCGCGGCTACTTTTCGGCTGACCCAGCCCGACTCGCCATGAGCCACTCCCCGGACAGCATTAATGATCTCCTCCGGCACTTCATCCTTAAGTAAATACCCTGAGGCGCCATAGGTGAGCAATTGGGAAATAAATTCGCGATCGTTATAGGAACTGAGCCCCAGGATGCGTGCATTCGTACCGATCTTATAAGCTCTTTTGATAATTTCTATACCATTCATATCTGGCAATTTCATATCCAAAAGAACTACATCAGGCTTTAAAGATTCGATCATCTGAAGGGCTTCAGCACCGTTATGAGCTTCACCGGCGACGCTGATTCCTACAGCAGGTTCGAGCAAATCACGAATTCCCTTACATGTGATTGGATGGTCATCTACGATCAAAACACGAATATCTGACATGGCTCAACCTTTCATTACATTGATTAACGATAATGATCAATCCGGGTCACTCCACGGGATGGTCACACGTACCGTTGTGAAACCCGGTTTCGATTCTACTTTAAAAACCCCACCAAGGACATTCACTCTTTCTGCTGCGCCAGCCAGCCCGTAGTGGTCCTCTCGTACAAATTCGATCCAGTTGGCAGGTACACTAAAGCCCTTCCCATTATCTGTGATTTCAAGATGTGTTTCTTCGGCATCGAACGAAAAATGTATACGGACTTCGGTCGCGTCGGCATGACGTATTACATTTGCCAGAGCCTGCTGAAGCACGCGGAATAATGCCAGGCGCACATTATCCGGCAGGCTTTGTTGGTCATGAGCGAGCGAAAGTTGGATTTCAAGATGTGGATGTTTTTCTTGAATGTCATAGGCATGAGAGCGAATGGCATTCTCAAGGCCAAAACTGGAAAGGGTGGGAGGGCGAAGTTCTTTGGCCATTGCGCGAAGATCCTGTAATACGCCTTGAATAGTATCTTTCACTTCTCTTAAGGCTTCACTGGTTTCTGGGTCTGTTGTTGTTCGCAATTCCTCGATCCGATAGTTCACACTGTAGAGGACCTGCATGGGATTGTCATGGAGCTCCTGAGCCAGGTGGAGTCGCTCCAACTCCATACTGTTTTGCAGACGGCTGCTCAATTCCTCCATCTCAAATTGGAGCCGTTTTTGTTCAGTGACATTTTCAACGATGCCGACGATGAAAGCTGGTTCATCCTCTCTGTCATTTTTTTTCACCACAGTAAAGACGGTCCTTGCCCAAACAGTAGATTGATCTTTGTGGATTGTACGATGCTCAAAACGAAAGCTGGAAACACCATCCAGTCTCACACTGTGGAACAGTTTCGAAGCTCTGGCAATATCATAAGGATGTAGGAAGTCGGTAAAGTGCCTGTTTGCCATTTCGTCCTCTGTGTATCCCAGCATTTCCTGAAATGACGAATTGGTCTGCAGAATGTTGCCATCCGGGTCCAATACCTTAATTCCCAACGTGACTGATTCAAAGATGGAGCGAAAACGCTCCTCGCTCATGTCGAGAGCGCGTTTTGCAGACAGACGCTCAGAAATTTCCTGGCGTAATGCATCGAACAAGCGACAGTTTTCGATCGCCAGCGCAAAGCGGTAGGCGATGTCGACCAGAAAGGATTGATCCTCGACATTAAAAGGCTTGCTGCCTCGATGACGAGACAAGTTCAGCGTACCTAACACACCACTCCGGCCCACCAAAGGTACAATGATGACGCTCTCAATGCCTATTTCTTGAATAAATTCCCGAAACGGAGGTAATGAAATTGCCTGCAATTGTTCGGACTGGATCGAAGGGATGAGCACCGGTTCACCAGACTTGATGACGCCTCCTGAAAGCCCTTTAGAATAATCAAATTCAAAGTCTGGAACAAGAAACTTCCTTAATAGAGCTTGTGCCGTTGTATCTTTGTCATGAAATGCCATGAGTTTTAACTTATCATGGGCATCATTTAATAATGTAAGCATACTTAAGTCACCGATCACATTCGCTGTAAATTCAGCAGCCAAATTTACGACCTCACCAAGATTATTACCAGCCTCAGCAATCAGATGAGATAATTTATAGAGTGCTTCAATCCGCTGAACATGCTTTTCCTGTGAAATTTCGACCTGCTTGCGGTAGCTAATATCGCTGATGAGGGCGATTGCTCCGTCAATATTTCCTGATTCATCTCTGGTGGCTTCTGCAGAAACGGAAATCCATATTCCCCGCTCCTTCCCTTTTCTTCGAAGAATAATTTCTTCAGCATCCTCAACTGATTCACCCTGCAATGCACGCCTCAATGGCAATTTATGCGCCGGATACTTCATTTTTCCATCATCCAGATAAAGACCAAATAGCTCAGGCCAGTCCTCGAGCTTCAGCGATAGATCGACTTCACCCATTAAGGTTTTTGCCTTCTCGTTCATGAACTGGATATTGCCATTCAGATCCACCAAAACGACAGCCGCCGGAAATGCATTCAGAACCTTCTGAAACTGTGAGGCCTGATCCTGTGTCAATGCAGTTTTCTGTTTGGTTGTAGTCGTTATTCGTTTCTTTCGAATTGGCTTACCGGGCTTTTTCACAATCAACTTCTCTTCCACAATCAGGATCCTCTTCTTTGCATGGATGGTGGACAACTGCAACGAAACGCAGGCGATCTTCCAGAAGATCGAAGGGTGTAAAGAAATGAATGATCATTTGGTACGGACGTCCCCAGGATTTTAGGTCAAACCAACAAACTTAGATTAAGCCAGTCTAAATCTTCTGTTATATTTTTATCAAAACGTTGTGTGGGATTCGAACTGTGATGTTGTACTTATATTACCAGAAGTCTGTGCTTTTGCAAGTAAATTGATTATTATACATGCCGGCGACAAATCACGTTTCTTAGAGCCAATAGCGTGAATGTCGCCAAGGCGGTCAAAATTCGTGAAATTAACCTATTCGCGGAACACTTGCACCTTGCGTACGCATGGCACTGCCGCCAGTAGGCTCCAATATTATTTTGAAAAACGATGTAATTTGTGGTAAAAAAGAACGGGCGGAAATTATTTTAATTAAAAAATTACTGTCTTGTCGATGTGGAGAGACAGTGAGGACAATTGTGACATGGCATTGGAAAAGGAATTTCACGGCCCAAATCTTGCATATATTCTGGAACTCCATCAACGGTATCTGAACGATCCTAATTCTGTAGACGAGGCAACGCGAAAGCTCTTCAGGGAATGGTCACCTGATGGAAGAGAATCGACCTTTCCTGCTTCGACTATTTCTACCTCGAACCTGCTCTCGTTGACCGGGGCTGTCAACCTCGCCTGGGCAATTCGCTCTTACGGTTATCTCTCGGCTAAGCTCGATCCCCTCAACAACACGCCTGCCCCTATGAGCGACCCATTATTGACTCTTGAGTTTCACAAATTACAGGAAGAAGATCTGCTCAATTTACCAGCCGCCATACTAAATTTGCCCGACCGACAAGTCGTCGATGAGAATGCTTATGATGCCATTGAATCGTTACGCGGCATCTACTGTGGAACGATCGGATACGATTACGGTCACATTCGCATTCCAGAGGAGAGAAATTGGTTATATCAAGCTGCCGAGACCGGCCGTTATCGCCCCTCCCAGCAGCCAGTGGATGAAAAGCAATTATTAGAACGATTGACGCAAATCGAAGCCTTCGAACTCTTTCTCCATCGTATCTATCCCGGAAAGACCCGCTTCTCAATTGAAGGGCTGGATATGCTCATCCCTATGTTGGATGAGATCATCGCCTCTGCCTCCGACGAAAAAATTCACGCAGTCTTGATGGGTATGGCGCATCGTGGACGGTTGAACGTCCTGGCTCATATCCTTAAAAAACCATATAGCCAGATTCTGGCCGAATTTAGCGACCCAAAGGGCCGCGCCACAACCTGGGATGAACTCGGCTGGACCGGCGATGTTAAATATCACATGGGCGCATATAAATCGGTGGGACAGGATAAAGATGTTGAGATGCTTGTCCACATGCCGCCCAACCCCAGCCATTTGGAACAGGTCGACCCGGTCGTAGTAGGCATGGCAAGAGCTGCTAACACAAAAACAGATTCTCCCGGAGCACCGCGCTATTTTGAGAACGAATCTTTGCCGCTCGTGATCCATGGCGATGCCTCCTTTGTGGGACAGGGAATCGTAGCTGAAACCCTTAACTTCTCGCATATGGCCGGATATGCAACCAGTGGCTGCCTGCATATTATCGCCAATAATCAACTGGGCTTTACAGCCACCGAAAGTGAATCACGCAGCAGTCTTCATGCCAGCGATCTTGCAAAGGGATTTGAAATACCGGTCATCCATGCGAATGCAGATGATCCATATGCCTGTATGGAAGCGGTTCGCACAGCCTTTGCCTACCGACAAAAATTCCGCAAGGATTTCGTTATCAATCTGATTGGTTATCGCCGCTATGGACACAACGAGGGAGATGAACCACGCTTTACGCAACCGGTCATGTATAAGAAAATCGACGCGCATCCCCCAATCAGACAGTTATGGGCTGAAAAATTAGAAAAGGATGGATTGATCTCACAAGGTGAAGCTGACGATCTTCTACAATCCCATCTAAAAGAATTGCAGGAAGCAAATGATCAACTGGACGCAGAAAAGGCCCTGGTGGAACCCGTACCTCAGCCACCTCCGCGCGGCGCGGCGCAAAAGGTCAAGACCGCTATTACCCTCAAGCGTCTCAAAGAACTGAATCGATTCCTGATGGAATTCCCCAAGGACTTTCACCTGAATCCCAAACTGGTGAGGGCCGTTGAACGAAGGCGGACATTATTTGATAAATCGGATGATGGAAAGATCGATTGGGCTACTGCTGAAGAGTTAGCTTTCGCTTCGATCCTTGAAGATGGCACGCCGATCCGGCTGACAGGTCAGGATAGCGCACGGGGAACCTTCAGCCAGCGACATGCAGTTTTCTACGATGTTGAAAATAATAAACCTCACATCCCATTACAAACCATTCCTCAATCTACTGCTGCATTTGAAGTCCTCAACAGCCCGTTGAGCGAGGCCGGCGCAATTGGCTTTGAAGTTGGCTTTAACATTATGGCTCCTGAGCGGCTTGTAATTTGGGAAGCACAATACGGAGACTTCATCAATAACGCACAAGGGGTTCTGGACGAGTTCCTGCTTTCGAGCCGCGCCAAATGGGGATTGACCCCTTCTCTCGTCTTGTTGTTACCACACGGAAACGAAGGCCAGGGACCCGATCACTCCAGCGCCCGCATCGAACGGTTCCTGGGGCTGGCTGCTGAGATCAATGTCCGCATTGCTTATCCGTCTACGGCAGCTCAATATTTTCATTTGTTGCGGCGACAGGCACTGCTTCTTAAAACGGATCCTCTGCCGCTGGTTGTCTTTACTCCAAAAGGATTATTAAGACACCCGCTTACGGCCTCATCAGCAAATGAATTTACTACAGGCAATTGGCAGCGCGTGATCGATGACGCAAATTTGCCGGGGAAGAAAACGGCAGTAAAAAACCTGATCTTATGCAGCGGACGAATCTATGTAGACCTTGTGACCAGTCCGCTTCGCAAGGAACACTCTGACAGCGCAATTGCCCGGGTTGAACAACTTTATCCATTGCCAAAACAGGAATTGGAGGAATTGCTGGCAGACTATCCCACCCTTGAGAGGTTAATCTGGGTACAGGAAGAACCCCTCAACATGGGTGCATGGAATTACCTTCGCCCTCGCCTCCGCCAACTGATGGATGATCGCCTGCCGTTACATTACGTGGGTAGACCTGAAAGCTCAAGCCCGGCAGAAGGTTCTTCCACCCTATATCGCATCAATCAACAGTCATTGATCGAGCACGCGTTTAAGCTTGAATCGCAGGCACGTACATCCAGTGTAGTGAAGGAAAGAGGTTGATATGGCAATAAAAATTGTGGTCCCGGAATTGGGTGAATCTGTGCTGGAGGCTACCGTCTCGCG
>Ga0075419_10000627_pt1 | contig 22613 bp, 22 predicted proteins | sample SoiMetdeltSBSDD3_FD_76900 | JGI IMG/M metagenome (GOLD analysis project Ga0075419, IMG submission 76900) | Bulk soil microbial communities from a Populus tree surrounding site in Tennessee, USA - Soil MetaG P. deltoides SBSDD3 | ecosystem: Environmental > Terrestrial > Soil > Tree plantation... | reverse complement strand
TCTTGCCGGTCTTCTGGTCGCCGATGATCAGCTCGCGCTGGCCCCGGCCGATGTTGGTCATGGCGTCGATCGCCTTGATGCCGGTCTCCAGCGGCTCCTTCACCGGCTGGCGCTGCACCACCGACGGCGCCTGGAGCTCCAGGGCCCTGGTGGTCTCGCTCTCGATGTCGCCCTTGGCGTCCAGCGGGCGCCCCAGGGGGTCGACCACCCGGCCGAGGAAGCCGTCGCCGACCGGCACCGACAGCACCTGGCCGGTGTGGCGGACCTCGTCGCCCTCCTCGATCCCGGAGGCGTCGCCGAAGACCACGCAGCCGATCTCGCGGATGTCGAGGTTGAGGGCCATGCCGAGCAGGTTGCCGGGGAACTCGAGCAGCTCAAGGGCCATGGTCGAGGGCATGCCCTCGACCCGGGCGATGCCGTCCCCGGTCTCGGTGACCCGCCCGACCTCCTCCCGGGTGACCGAGGGCCGGAACGACTCCACGTGCTTCTTGAGCGCGGCCGCGATCTCGTCCGGCCTGATGGAAAGTTCGGTCACCGTGCTGCACGTCCTTCCGCGGTCTCACGCTCTTGGCGGTCCTTGATCGATCGGGGGGCGGAGCGTAGCGCAGCCCCCCGAAACCCCCCGCGCTTCGCGAGGCCTTCGCAACTCAACCCTCCATACCTAGGCGACCCCGAGGGCCTCGCGGGCCTGCTCGAGGCGGCTGCGGATGCTGCCGTCGAACAACTCGTTCCCGACGCGGACGACCACCGAGCCCAAAATAGCTGTGTCCACGGTGACCTGCAGCACCACCGGCCTGCCGAGGACGCGGGTCAGAACCTCGGCCAGCCGGGCCCGGCGCCGGTCGTCGAGCTCGACGGCGCTGCGCACCTCGGCCACGACCCGGTTGTGGCGGGCCGCCGCCTCCTCGGCCCACTCCCTGAGCAGGGTGTCGAGGTCGTGGCCCTCGTGCAGCTCGACCGCCAGGTCGGCCAGGGCGGCCGCGCGCTCGCCGACCTTGCCGGCCAGCAGGTCGGCCACCAGGGCCCGCTTGTTGGCCACGGGCAGGCCCGGGTCGGTCAGGGCCGAGCGCACCCGGGGCTGCTGCTCGACCATGGCGGCCACCGAGAACAGCTCCCCTTCGAGCTCGTCCGGCTGGCCGGCCCGGTCGGCCGCGGTGAAGGCGGCCATGGCGGCCAGGGAGGCCAGCAGCCCGGGGAAGTCCCGCTGCCGGACCCGCTGGTGGGTCGCGGCGGTGGCCAGCAGCTCGACGCTGGCGTCGTCGAGGTGGCCCTGGCCGAGGTCGGCCAGCAGGGCCCGCTTGGGCTCGGGCGGCAGCCCGGGGTCGGCCAGCGCCTTGCGCAGCCGCACCTGGTGGACGAGCAGCCGGGCGAACTGGTCGAGGTCGGCCTGGACCCGGTCGATGGCCCGCCGGCCGCGCCCGGCGGCCTCGTCGAACAGCCCCTGGGCGTGGCTGCCCAGGGCCCGGTTAACCTCGATCGCCATCGCCACCCCGATCCGCCGGGGAGCCACCCTCGAGCCCACCGGACCCAGCGGATTCCTCGCGCCGCCCGGTCAGGGCGCCGGCCTGGGCCTGGTTGCCGAGCTCGTCGATGTACTCGTCGATCAGGCGCAGCTGGCGGTCCCGGTCAAGGGAGTCGCCGACCACCCGGGTGGCCAGCTCGACGGCGAGGGTGCCGACCTCGTTGCGGAGCTGGCGGATGGCCTGGTCGCGCTCGCCCCGGATGGCCTGGCGGGCCCGGTCGAGCTCGCGGCCGGCGTCGGCCTCGGCCTTGGCCAGCAGGTCGCGCCGGACCCGCTCGGCGTTCGCCCGGGCCTCCTCCAGGATCCGCTGGGTCTCGTCCCCGGCGTCGCGCAGCCGCCGCCGGTACTGCTCCAGCAGCTGATCGGCCTCCTCGCGCTCCCGCTCGGCCTGCTCCAGCTTGCCCTCGATGTTGGCCCGCCGGTCCGCCAGGGCCTTGTTCACCGAGGGGAAGACCGTCCGGTACATGATGAACAGCAGGATCAGGAAGGCGATCGTGCCCCAGATGAGCTCGTTCCAGGCGGGCAGGATGGGGTTGCGGCTCTCCGCCCCGGCCGCCTCCTGGGCCAGGAGATAGGCGAGATGCACGTGCCCTCCCCTAGGTGATGACGAAGGCCAGGGCGAACCCGAACAGGGCCAGGGCCTCGACCAGGGCGAGGCCGATGAACATCAGCGTGCGGACCTGGCCGGCCGCCTCGGGCTGGCGCGAGATGCCCTCGACGGTCTTGCCGACCAGGAAGCCGATGCCGATGCCGGGCCCGAGCGTGCCAAGGCCGTAGCCGATGATCCCGATGTTGCCGCTGACGGTGTTGTCGGCGGCCAGGATGCTGTTGACAAGTGCCAGGCTCATCTCGTGGTGTGCTCCTTTGCTAGTGCTCGGGCTCCATGGCTCCGGCGATGTACACGGCGGACAGGATCGTGAAGACGTAGGCTTGGAGGCCGGCCACGAACAGTTCGAAGGCGATCAGGGCGACCGAGAAGACCAGCGACCCCAGCCCGAACACGATGCTGACGTTCCCGGAGGTCAGCAGGTAGCCGGTGGCCACGAAGAACACCGACAGGATGAGGTGGCCGGCGATCATGTTGGCCAGGAGCCGGATGGCCAGGGTGACCGGCCGGACGATGAAGGTCGAGATCAGCTCGATCGGCGTCAGCAGGATGTAGATCGCCTTGGGCATGCCCGGCGGGAACAGCGCGTTCTTGAAGTAGGTGAGGAACCCCTGCTGGCTGATCCCGACGCTGACGAACAGCAGCAGGCTGCAGACGGCCAGGATGGCCGGCAGGGCCATGCGGCCGGTGAGGGGGAAGAAGATCCCCGGGATGATGCCGCCCAGGTTGCCGAGGAAGACGAAGGTGAACAGCGTGGCCAGGTACGGCACGAACCGGAGCCCGTCGCGGCCGATGACCTCGAGGGCGATCTGGTTGCGGATGAAGTCGACCAGCACCTCCATCACGTTCTGGAGCCCCGAGGGCACCAGCTTGGGCTTGCGGAAGGCGAAGAAGAACAGCGCCCAGACCACCAGCCCGACCAGGAAGATCTGGAGCACGACGCGGTTGATGCTGAGGTCGACGCCGCCCACGTGGAGATCGACGATGCTCGGCCACTCGAACTCTTCGATGGTGGGGGCGTGGAAGCCCTCCCGGGCAAGGGGAAGCGTCGCCGCCGTCACCGTGGTCGCTCCATCAGCCGCCGCCGTGGCGCTTGATGATCAGGTAGAAGGCGCCGGCCATGCCGACGATGATGCCGACGGCCACCAGGTACCGGGTGCCGAGCCAGCGGTCGAGGAGCCAGCCGATGCCGCCCCAGGCGAGCACGCCGGCGACCAGCGTGCCGATGATCGACCAGACGACGTCGGCGCCGCGGCCGGAGGGCTCCCTGGGGGGCTCGGGTTCGCTCATGGGCGGGCGAATCTATCATCGCGGCCCCGCCTGCTTCTCGGCCGGCTGCTCGTCGGTGACGACGTAGGGGACCTTGGCCCGCATGGCGAAGCGGATCTCGGCCGCCAGGTAGATCACGGTCCCGGCGACCAGGGCGAGGGCGAAGGCTCTCTTGTCGAAGGCGGTCGTGTTCCTGAGCAGGAACAGCAGCAGGCCGATGACGGTCATCTTGAAGGCGAAGGTGACCACCGCCGCCGGCAGCATCAGCTCGGTCTGGACCCGGCCGGCCGCCCCCACCGCCAGCAGGGTGGCCGAGAAGAAGGCGACGGCCAGGGCGAGCCCGAAGGCCGCGCCCAGCAGGCCCTTGGAGCCGGCCGCGTACCAGGCCAGGCCGAGCGCGACCGGCGCGGCGGCCGCGGTGGCCAGGGCGGCCACGCGGGCCATGCGTACCTCCTCGGTCATCGCCCACCCGCCTTCCGAGACTCCTCGTTCCACGCAGGGCGTACCCGCCGCTGGTCGCGGCACCGTCCCCGGCGTGGAAGTGGACGGTGAATCTACCAGGCAGGACCGTGGTCGCGCCAAGCGCCCCCGGGGGCTCTGGCGGAGCCGCGGTCAGGGGACCGGGCGGCGCCGCCAGCGGGGCGAGAGCAGGCCGAAGATGCCGCAGGCGACCACGACCAGGAAGAAGGGCAGGACCCGGCGGGGGCCGGTGAAGGAGAGGGCGATCACCGACCCGGCGAGCAGGGCGCTCCAGGCGTAGAGGATGAGTACGGCCCGGCGGTGGGAGTGGCCGATCTCCAGCAGGCGGTGGTGGAGGTGCTGCTTGTCGGCGGTCATGATGCCGGCGCCCGAGCGCACCCGGCGGCCGACGGCCAGCAGGGTGTCCAGGAACGGCAGGGCCAGCACCAGCAGCGGGATGGCCACCGGGATCAGCAGGGCGAACTGGTCGCCGGCCTGGGGCTGGGTGGTGCGGCCGATGCCGGTGATGGTGGCGCCGGCCAGCAGTGTCCCCAGCAGCATCGAGCCGGTGTCGCCCATGAAGATGCGGGCCGGGTTGAAGTTGTGGGGCAGGAAGCCGACGCAGATCCCGAACAGCAGGGCGCTCAGCAGCGGGGCCGGCGAGTCCTCGGCGATCAGGCCGGTGTTCCCGGTGCGGTAGCTGTAGACGAAGTAGGCGATGGCGCCGATGGCGACCAGCCCGGCGGCCAGGCCGTCGAGCCCGTCGACCAGGTTCACGGCATTGACGGTGACCAGCACCACCAGCACGGTGAAGGGGATGCCGAGCTCGGGGGCGAGGCTGATGACGCCCTCGTGCAGGGGGCCGAAGGACGGCAGCCAGAAGAACAGCACCTGCACCCCGCCCAAGGTCATGGTGGTGGCGGCCAGGATCTGTCCGGCCAGCTTCACCGGCGCCGACAGGCCCTTGAGGTCGTCGAGGATGCCGATGCCGACCATCAGCGAGGCCCCGATGGCGATGCCGGCCGCCTCCGAGGACACGAACAGCCTCGGGAACAGCAGCGACGACAGGGCGAGGCCGCCGATGAAGCCGAAGAACAGGGCCAACCCGCCGAGGGTGGGGGTGGCGATGGCGTGCATCTTGCGGCCACCCGGCCGGTCGACGGCGCCGATCCGGAGGGCGACCGCCCGGACCACCGGGGTCAGGCAGTAGGTGAGCCCCGCCGCCATGACGGCGACGAGGAGATAGGACCGCAGGTCGCCCACGAACTCAACAACCTATCACGTCCTATCACGTCGCACCCTTGGTGCCGACCGGCATGATCCTGACGAGGGCGGCGATCACCGAGGTGACCAGGTCGTCCAGGCGCTCGGCGCAGGCCGCGTACACCTCGGCCGGATATCCGAGGGGGTCGTCGACGTCGTCGCCGTCCTGGTCCCGGGCGTGCTCGGCGGCCAGGGCGACCAGGTCGGCCGGCGAGGCGGCCAGCCAGTCCCACTGGTCGGCCACCCGGGCGAAGCTGGCCAGCAGGAAGGTCCGATTGGCCGCGGACCGGTCGTAGCCGAGCACGAACGGGCGGTGCTCGGCGGCCATGCACAGGACCAGGTCGGCCGCCTTCACCCGCTGCCTGGTCAGCTCGCGGGCGGCGTGCCGCTCCAGGCTGGCCCCCCGGGCCGAGGCGGCCAGCAGCGAGCGGCGGGCGGCCGGGTTGCCCTCCAGGGCGTGGCTGCCGGCCGACGACACCTGGATCGGCACCCCGGGGTAGCGGGCCAGCTCGCGGCGGGCCAGGGCCTCGGCGGTCGGGGACCGGCAGATGTTGCCGGTGCAGACGAACAGCACGCCGAACGGGCCGGTGGAGGCGCCGCGCCGGTCAGGTGGCATCGTCGAAGGGTTCCTCGAGCACCCGTTCCAGCTCCTCGGCGGGGATGGCGCCCTGGCGCAGCAGCCGCGGCCGCTCGCCGGTGAGGTCGACGATGCTGGACGCGGGGCCGTCGGGGGCCGGGCCGGCGTCGAAGAACACCCCGACGTGGTCGCCGAGCTGCTCCACCACGGCCGGGATCTCGCGCGGGGTCGGCTCGCCGGAGCGGTTGGCGCTGGAGACGGCCAGCGGGCCGGTGCGCTGGATGAGGGCGAGGGCGAAGGTCTGCTTGGGCATGCGTACGGCCACCGTGCCCCGCGAGTCGCCCAGGTCCCAGCCGATCCCGGGGGCCTCGCGCAGGACCATGGTCAGCGGGCCCGGCCACCAGGCCGCGATCAGCGCCTGGGCCTGGTCGGTGACCTCGTCGACCAGGCCGATGGCCTGGCGCCAGGTGTGCACCAGCACCGGCAGGGGCAGGTCGCGGCCGCGCTGCTTGGCCTGGAACAGGGCGTCCACCGCCGAGGGGTTGAAGGGGTCGCAACCCACCCCGTACAGGGTGTCGGTCGGGAGCACGACCAGCCCGCCCCTGGCGATGATCTCGCCGCCGACCTCGAGCAGGCCCGGCCACTGCTCCTCGTCCTTGGACACCGGGATGACCCGCGGGTCCTCCGCTGCCGGCTGGTCGGCGGTCACGGGCGGGTCCCCTCGACGATCCGGTCGCGGCCGACCAGGTCGGGGTGCACGGCCACCTCGGCCAGCCCGGCCGCGGCCAGCAGGGCCGCGGCCGCCTCGGCCCGGTCCTCGCCGATCTCGCAGAACAGCCAGCCGCCGGGGGCCAGCCAGTGCCCGGCCCGGGCGGCCAGGCGCCGCAGCACCTGCAGGCCGTCGGGGCCGCCGTCGAGGGCGAGGCGCGGCTCGTGGTCGCGGACGTCCCTTGGCATGGTGGCGATGGCCCCGCTCGGCACGTAGGGCACGTTGGCGCAGAGCACGTCGACCCGCCCGGCCAGCTCGGGTGGCAGCGGCGCGTCCAGGTCGCCGGCCAGCAGCTCCACCCCGTGACGCTCGGCGTTCACCCTGGCCCAGGCCAGGGCCCCCGGGTCGAGCTCGGTGGCCAGGACCCTGGCCCCGGGGACCTCGGCGGCCAGGAAGCAGGCGATCGCCCCCGACCCGGTGCACAGGTCCACCGCCACCCGACCGACCGGGGCACCCCCCCTGGGTTCCCCGGCCCCTGCGGCCGACCAGGGACCCGACCCGCTACCGGCTGGGCCGTCGTGGGGTTCCCCGGCCCCCTCCGCCGGAGGAGCCGCCGCCCGCAGCCGGGTCGCGGCCCGGTCGGCCAGGCCCTCGGTCTCGGGCCGGGGCACGAACACGCCCGGCCCGACGGCCAGCCGCAGCCGCCCGAACGGCGCCCACCCGATCACGTACTGGAGCGGCTCCCCCGTCACCCGCCGGGCCACCATGGCCCGCAGCGCCCGGTCGTCGGGGGCCTCCTCCAGCAGCCAGTCGGCCTCGGCCCGGGCCGAGACGCAGCCGGCGGCGGCCAGCTCGCGGGTCGCCCAGGCACGCAGCGCACGCCGACGGCCGAGGTCCGGCGGAGCGGTGGTCATGCCGGCGCCTCGGCCGCGGCCAGGGCGGTCTCGGCGTCCCTGGCCGCCAGCTCGTCGATGATCCGGTCCAGGCTGCCGCCGTTGAGCACCCCCGGCAGGTCGCCCACGGACAGGCCGATGCGGTGGTCGGTGACCCGGTCCTGGGGGAAGTTGTAGGTCCGGATGCGCTCGGAGCGGTCCAGCGAGCGGACCTGGGAGCGGCGCTCGGCCGCCTGCTGGGCCTGCTGCTCGGAGATGGCCCGCTCCAGCAGCCGGGCCCGCAGCACCCGCATGGCCTTCTCGCGGTTCTGGATCTGGGACTTCTCGTCCTGCATGGATACCACGATGCCCGAGGGCAGGTGGGTGAGGCGCACCGCCGAGTCGGTGGTGTTGACCGACTGCCCGCCCGGGCCGGTGGAGCGGTACACGTCGACCTTGAGGTCGCCCGGGTCGATGGTGACCTCGACCGGGTCGGCCTCGGGGAGGACGTTGACCCCGGCGTCCGAGGTGTGGATGCGGCCCTGGGACTCGGTCACCGGGACCCGCTGGACCCGGTGCACGCCGGCCTCGTACTTGAGCCGCGACCAGGCGCCTCTGCCCTTGACCGCGAACACGACCTCCTTGACGCTGGCATCCAGATTCGACTCGCTCTGGGACAGCTCCTCGACCTTGTAGCCGTGCTGCTCGGCCCAGCGGACGTACATCCGGTACAGGTCGCCGGCGAACAGGGCGGCCTCGTCGCCGCCGGTGCCGGCACGGACCTCGACGATCACGTCCTTGTCGTCGTTGGGGTCCTTTGGGACCAGGGCCCGGCGGAGCCGCTCCTCCAGGGCGGCCTGGCGGGCCTGGGCGTCGGCGATCTCCTCCTCCAGCAGCGCCCTGCCGTCGGTCGTGCGCTCCTCGCGCAGGAGCTCGCGGGCGGTCGCCAGGTCGTCGGTGGCCGACCGCCACGCCCGGTACGTCCGGACCACCTCGCCCAGCTCGGCGTGGCGCCGCGACAGCTCGATCAGCCGGGTCTGGTCGGCGATGACCCCCGGGTCGGCGAGCTGGCGCTCGACGTCCTCGTAGGTCCGCTCGATCTCCTCGAGCCGTTCGAACATGGTCAGCCGCCTCGGGGCAGGTCCTCCGGCGCCGGCTCGGCCGGAAGCCGCCGCCCGGGGAGCGGGCCGGCCAGGTCGTCGACCTGGGCGCCGGCGCCGGCGGCCAGCGGGGAGGGCAGCGGCCCCACCGTGGCCCGCGCGGCCGGGGGCAGGACCTGCTCCAGCGAGCGGATGGCGACCTCGATCATGTCGGGGGTTGGCGGCTTGGTGGTCAGCATCTGGAGCCACAGGCCGGGCTTCATCAGCGCCTTGACCAGGGACGAGCGCTCCCGGCCGGCGCCGAGGCGGATGCCCTCGTAGGCGATGCCGACGATCACCGGCACGGCCAGGATCTGCAGCGGCACGCGCACGTACAGCGGCGGGCGGCCGATGGCCGAGAACAGCACCGTGAACAGGATCAGGGTGACCACGAACAGGATCAGCAGGAAGTTGGTCCCGCAACGGACGTGCAGGGTCGGGAAGCGGCCGACGTTGTCCGGCTCCAGCGGCAGCTTGGCCTCGTAGCAGTGGATCGTCATGTGCTCGGCGCCGTGGTACTGGAACACCCGGCGGATGTCCCGCAGCGACGAGATGGCCACGATGTAGAGCAGGAAGAAGGCGAGCCGGGCCAGGCCCTCGACCAGGTTGAAGATCAGGTTGTTGGGCAGGTGCGCCGACAGCCAGTTGGTCCCGGCGGCCGGGGCGAGGATGAACAGGGCGGTGAAGAACGCGGCCCCGATCCCGAGCGACCAGCCCATCTGCCGGTTCGAGAGCTGCTCCTCCTCCTCGAGGGCCTGGTTGCCGGAGATGGCCAGGGCCTTGACGCCGATGGCCAGCGAGTCGGCCAGCACGCCGATGCCGCGGAAGAACGGCAGCTTGAACAGCTTGACCCGGCTGGCCAGGGGCCGCAGGGAGTGCTTCTCGAGGTAGATCTCACCCGCGGGGCGGCGCACGGCAAGCGACCAGGCCTCCTGGCCGCGCATCATCACGCCTTCCAGGACGGCCTGGCCGCCGTAGTAGAACGGCTGCTTCCTGCCGGTCTCGTCACCCACGTCGGTCGGCCCGCTCAGGCGGTCGACTCTGGAGCCTTGCGCTTGCCGTAGCGGCGCTCGAAGCGCTCCACACGGCCGCCGGTGTCGACCAGCTTCTGCTTGCCGGTGTAGAAGGGGTGGCACTTGGAGCAGATGTCGACCCGCAGCTCGGAAACGGTCGAGCGGGTCGTGAACTCCTCACCGCACGAGCAGCGCACGGTGGTCACCTTGTACTCGGGGTGGATGCCCTGCTTCATAGCTGTTCGCAGTCCTCACGTCTCTGTCGGGTTCTGGGATCCTATACCGGGAACGACCTGCGCCGTTCCGACATTCCACACCCCTGCCTAGTTGATGTTGGCCCGCTGGATGTGGCGGAGGAACTCGGCGTTGGTCTTGCTCTGGCGCATCCGGTCCACCACCAGCTCGAGGGCCTGGGCGGGCTCGAGGGCGCCGAGGACCCGGCGCAGCTTCCAGGCCACGACCAGCTCCTCCTCGGACAGCAGCAGCTCCTCCTTGCGGGTCGAGGAGGCGTCGACGTCCAGGGCGGGGAAGATGCGGCGCTCGGACAGCTTGCGGTCCAGGCGGACCTCCATGTTCCCGGTGCCCTTGAACTCCTCGAAGATGACCTCGTCCATGCGCGACCCGGTGTCGACCAGGGCGGTGGCCAGGATGGTCAGCGACCCGCCCTCCTCCAGGTTGCGGGCGGCCCCGAAGAACCGCTTGGGCGGGTACAGGGCCGAGGAGTCGACGCCGCCCGACAGGATCTTGCCGCTGGCCGGGGTGGCCAGGTTGTAGGCCCGCGACAGCCGGGTGATGCCGTCCAGCAGCACGACCACGTCCTGGCCGTACTCGACCAGCCGCTTGGCCCGCTCGATGGTCAGCTCGGCGACCTGGCAGTGCTCCTCTGAGGGCCGGTCGAAGGTCGAGTAGATGACGTGGGCCTTGGTCGAGCGCTGCATGTCGGTGACCTCTTCGGGCCGCTCGTCGGTGAGCAGGATGATGAGGTGCACCTCGGGGTTGTTGTCGCTGATGGCGTTGGCGATCTGCTTCATCAGCGTGGTCTTGCCCGCCTTGGGCGGGGAGACGATCAGCCCGCGCTGGCCCTTCCCGATCGGGCACATGAGGTCCATGATCCGGGTCGAGATCTCGGTCGGGTTGTGCTCCAGCCGCAGCCGCTCCAGCGGGTACAGCGGGGTCAGGTCCTTGAAGTCGCGCCGGTTGCGCGCCTCCTCGGGCTCCAGGCCGTTGACCTTGTCGATCCGGGACAGGGCGGCGTACTTCTCGGAGTCGCGGGGCAGCTTGACCGTGCCCTCGATCTCGTCGCCGCGGCGCAGGCCCATCCGGCGGATCATCGACAGGGGCACGTAGACGTCCTCGGAGCCCGGCAGGTAGCCGTTGACCCGCAGGAACCCGTAGCCGTCCTGGGAGCGGATGTCGAGGGTGCCGGTGCGGCTGACCTCGGGCCGGTCGTCGGCCTGCTGGCGGTCGCGGTAGTCGGGCCGCTCCAGCAGGGCCACGTTGCCCTGGTCGAAGCCGCCGCCGCCGCGGTTGCGGTTGCGGTTGCGGTTCCGGTTGCGGCGCCGGCCCCCGCCCTGGCCCTGCTGGTTCTCCCAGCGGTTGCCGCCGCCGCCCTGGCCGCCACCCCAGTCACGGTCGCGGTCGCGCCGCTGCTGGCCCCGGTCGCCGCCGCCCTGGTCGGACTGGCCGTCACCCCGCTGCTGCTGCTGCGGGTCGGCCCCGCCCTGGGCCTGGTCGCCCTGGGGCTGCTCGGCCTGGCCGGCCTCGGTCACGGTGGCCGGCGGCGTCCCCGCCTCGGCGGCCGGGGCCGGCTGCTCGCCCGTGGGCGCCGAGGTCGCCGAGGTCGCCTCGGCCCCGTCGGACGGCGACGAGGCGGACCCGCTGCCGGCTGGACCGTCGTGGGCGACCTCGCCGTTGCTGCTCGGCTCGGTCATCGTGGCCGGCGGGGACCCGGCGGCGGCCGGCTGGCCGCCGTTCCCGGACACCTGGACCGGCGCGGAGTCCGACGCCCGATCCACCGGGGCACCCCCCTGGGGCTCCGAGGACCCCTCCGCGGGGGCCTGGGCCTCGGTGGTCGTCCTGGTGGTCGTTCCCCCCCGCCGGCCCCGGGAGGGGGCCGACGAGGGCACGAACTCGACACCCTGGGCCTTGGCGATGATCGCGCCGATCAGGTCGGCCTTGCGGAGTCGCTGGTAGCCCTGGACACCCATGGACGAGGCGATGGCCTGCAGCTCGGGCAGGACCTTTCCCTCGAGGATGTCGCGTTCGGTAGTTGCCATGTTCACCTTCCCTGTAAGGCGGCGACGTGCCGGCTGGAGGTGCCGGGGACCGTACGTCGCCGCCCGGTTGCCGGGGTCTTTGAGATCAGTGGATGCCTGATGCGGCACCGTGGGGAGAAACTCGCGCTCGCTCCTAATCCTGTTCCCGTCGACGGGGCCGGGCGGCGCGGCACGAACCGCACACCGCCGGAGGCTGGCGTCCGATCACGTGACCCGGTCGACTGCTCGAACGGAACTGGTGGGTTGCCATCGCTGGCCAGCCGCGCCGGGATGCCGAAATCGCCAAATCTGAGCCGATAAAGGCGGGGGCGTCGACTGAATTGCCAGCGACTGAGACGTTCCGCATTGTACGGGCCGGACCGGGAGGAGCGCAACAGGGGTCACTCCTCCATCAGCACGCGGACGTCGCCGTCCTTGTCCAGCAGCGAGAAGCCGGTCGTCTCGCCCTGGCGCTGGAACACGATCGACACCGTGGAGTCGCCCACCCGGAGGTCGTGCAGCTCGACCGTGTTGAGCCAGCCGGGCAGCTGCGGCTTGTTCACGTTGATGGTGTTGGCGGGCGCGTCCGCCGAGATCCCGAGCATCGCCTGGAGCAGCAGGAACGGAGCCCCGGCGGCCCAGGCCTGGGGCGAGCAGGCGACCGGGTAGGCCACCGGGCGGTTGGGCGAGCGCCGGGTGAAGCCGCAGAACAGCTCGGGCAGGCGCATGTCGTCCACGGTCACGGCCATCTCGAACATGGCCGTGGCCAGCCGGTTGGTCGCCTTGGCGAAGCCGAAGCGCTTCAGCCCGGCCCCGATGAAGGCGTTGTCGTGCGGCCAGATCGAGCCGTTGTGGTAGCTCATCGGGTTGTAGGCGGCGGCCGACTTGGAGAGCGTCCGCACCCCCCAGCCGGAGAACATGTCCGGGGCGAGCAGCCGCCTGGCCATGGGCCCGGCCTTGTCGGGCTCGACGATGCCGCAGTACAGCCCGTGGGCCGGGTTGGAGGAGATGGACGCGACCTGGCGCTTCTCGCCGTCGAGGGCCATGGCGTAGAACTGCTCGGACTCGACCCAGAAACGCTCGTTGAACGCGTCGCGGAGATCCGCCGCCTCCCCCCGCAGGGCCGCCGCCCGGGGGGCGTGGCCGAGGGCCTCGTACACCTCGGCCATGCGCAGCTTGGCCAGGTAGACGTACGCCTGGACCTCGGCCAGGGCGATCGGGCCCTCGGCGAGCTTGCCGTCGACGTGGACCACCGAGTCGTGGGAGTCCTTCCAGCCCTGGTTGACCAGGCCTCGGGGGCTGGAGCGCCGGTACTCGAGGAACCCGTCGCCGTCCAGGTCGCCGTAGACGGCGACCCAGTCCAGGGCCCGCTCGACGTTGGGCAGCAGCCGCCGGCAGAACTCCAGGTCGCCGGTCCAGCGGTAGTAGGTGCCGAGCAGCAGCAGCCACAGCGGGGTCGAGTCGATCGAGCCGTAGTAGGGGGTGTGGGGGATGACCCCGGCCCCGGCCAGCTCCCCCTGGCGCAGCTCGTGCAGGATCTTGCCCGGCTGGGCGTCGCGCCAGTCGTCGACCTCGTCGGCCTGGAAGGCGGCCAGCACCTCGAGGGTGGTCCTGGTCAGGTCGGGGTTGACCATCAGGGTCTGGTGGCCGGTGAGCAGCGAGTCGCGGCCGAAGGGGGCCACGAACCAGGGGATCCCGGCCGCCACCACGTTCCCGTGCCTGGTCGGGGTGAGCAGCGCCCTGAGGTCGCGCAGGCCCCGCGACAGCAGCGAGTTGTACAGCTCGTTGTCGGTCCAGAAGCGGGTGCAGGCGCGCTCCCAGGCCTCGTAGGAGCGGCGCAGGTCGTGCATGACCGCGTCGAAGGAGCGCTCGGGGGTCCGGGAGCCGACCGCCCGCGGCTCGACCGTGAGGGCGATCAGCTCGGTCTGGGTCGGCTCCAGGCGCAGGCGCCAGGAGGCCACCACCAGCCCGTCGTCGACCGAGACCTCGGTCGGCTCCAGCTCGAAGGCGATCCGGGTCTCGCGGAAGACGCCGTCCTCGCCGGCGTAGGCGAACACCGCCGAGCGCCGGTCGGCCTTGGGCCGGGCCAGCCGGCCCCGTACCGCCCGCTTGAGCCCGCGGACCTCGAAGATGTCGGCGAAGTCGGTGCCGAAGGTCAGGCGGACGGTGAGGGTGACGGCGGCGGCGTTGTAGTTCTTGATCCGGATGCGCTCGTACAGGCGGCCGTCGACGACCCGGGTGCGGCGGATGTTGACCGTGCCCTGGACGGCCGCGACCGAGCCGTCCTCCTCCACCAGGTCCTGGTTGGCCAGGTCGACGTGGCTGGCGTAGGCCCGGTCGGCCGAGGTCGACAGCAGCAGCGGGGCGTGCCCGTCGACCTCCAGCCGGAAGTCGGACAGGTAGCGGGTGTCACGCCAGTAGAAGCCGGCCCCGGTGGCCTGCTCGGCGTCCAGGTTCCCCTCGGCGTCGGCGCACAGGAACATGTCGCCTTCCTTGGTCGACCACAGGCGCTCGGTGCGGGCGTGCATGACGGCCGCGACGCCCTTGACCAGCACGCGGTTGACCGAGGCGTCGGCCAGCACGAACTCCTCGCCGGCGGGCGAGGTCAGCTTGTCGGGCACGGGAGACTCCGCGTCATTGGCTGCGGCACAGGAACGCGGCTGCCTCATCCTTCGGCGGACAGCCAGACGACTCGACCCGGCAGTGTACTAGAGCGTCGAGCGTCCGAGGGCGCCCTGGCCGGGCAGCTCCAGCCGCCGGACCCGCCAGCCCTCGGCGCCGGTGGCGGCCACCGCCTCCTCGGCGTCGGCCAGGGCGCCCGGGGCCGCCTGGCGGGGGCACAGGACCAGCAGCGACGGCCCGGCGCCGGAGACGAAGGCGGCGTGCCCGGCCGCGCGCAGCAGCTCGAGCAGCTTGGCCGCGTCGGGGGTCTGGGTCAGCCGTTCGGGCTGGTGGAGGAGGTCCTCGGTGGCCGGCAGGAGGAGCTCGGCGTCGCCGGCCAGGGCCAGGGGCAGCATGGCCGAGCGGGCCCCGGTGTGGGCGGCGACCGCGAACGGCACCCGCTCGGGCAGCAGCCGGCGGGCCTCGGCGGTGGCCATCGGCTCGGGGGCGACCAGGGCGACGGCGACCAGGTCGGGCGAGACGGGCACGGCCCGCCAGCGCGGCCGGCCGTCCTCGACCCAGGCCAGGGTGGCCCCGCCGTGCAGGCAGGGGGTGGCGTTGTCGGGGTGCCCCTCCAGCTCGCAGGCCAGGGCCAGCAGCTCGGCGTCGGGGAGGCCGGGGGCGACCAGCCGGCGGGCCGCGGTCAGGCCGAGGACGACGGCGGCGGCGCTCGACCCGAAGCCGCGCCCCAGCGGGAAGCCCTTGACCACCGACAGGTGCAGGGGGGGCAGGCCCACCCCGGCCTCGGCGGCCAGGCGGCGCATGGCCACCGCGACCAGGTTGTCGGGCCCGGTCGGGAGCAGCTCGGCCTGCTCGCCGCTCACCTGGATGGCGTCGACCGGGGCCCGGCGCACCTCCAGCTCGTCCCACCAGTCCAGGGCGATCCCGGCGGCGTCGAACGCCGGCCCCAGGTTGGCACTGGTGGCCGGCGCCCGGACGTGGAGGGGGTGGCTGGCTTCCATGGCCGGAAGCCTAGCCGATGCGGGCCCGCGGCCAGGTCAGGGCTGGGGCTGCGACTGCGTCTGGCCGGTGCGGAGGGGGATCTCCTTGAGCAGCAGGGCGACCACGAAGGCGACGACCAGGAACGGCACCCCGACGAGGAACACGTCGTCCAGGGCGTTGGTGAAGGCGCCGAGCACGATGCTCCTGACCGGCTCGGCCAGCTGCTGGATGGCCTGGACGTTGTTGGCATCCACGTGCGGCCCGCCGGCCCCCGTGTGGATGCCCGCCCTGGCCAGCTGCTCGGCCAGGTAGTGGGCGAGCCGGCTGGACAGCACGGCCCCGAACACGGCCGCCCCCATCGAGCCGCCCATCTGGCGGAAGAAGGTGGTCGAGCTGGTGGCCGCGCCCATGTCCCGGTACTCGACCGAGTTCTGCACGGCGGTGACGATCGTCTGCATGGTGAACCCGAGGCCGGCCCCGAACAGGTACTCGTACAGGGCGACCTGCATGAAGGGGGTGTCCACGTCCAGCCGCGACAGCAGGACCATGGCCACGGTCATCACCACCGCCCCGATCACCGGGAAGATCTTGTAGCGGCCGGTGCGGGTGATCAGCTGGCCGGAGGTGATCGAGGTCGAGAAGATGCCGATGATCGCCGGCAGCAGGGCCAGGCCGGACTGGGTGGGCGTGAACCCCTTGACCGCCTGCAGGTAGACGGGCAGGAAGATGATCGTCCCGAACATGGCGATGCCGGCCAGGAAGGCGAAGATGTTGCCGACGGTGAACACCTGGTTGCGGAACAGCCGCAGGGGGATGATCGGCTCGGGGGTGCGCCGCTCGATCATCACGAACGCCACCGTCAGCAGGGCGGCCCCGGCGAGCAGGGCGAGCGCCCCGACCTCGGTCCAGCCGTAGTCGTTGCCCCGCCAGTCCAGGTACAGCAGCAGGCAGGTCACGGCGCCGACGATGGCGGCCGCGCCCAGGTAGTCGATGCGGTGCTCGCGGCGGACGACCGGCATCTTGAGGGCCGCCGAGGTGACCGCCAGCGCGGCCAGGCCGACGGGGATGTTGATGTAGAAGATCCAGCGCCAGCCGACGGTGTCGGTGAGCCAGCCGCCCAGCAGCGGGCCGGCCACGCTGGAGACGCCGAACACGGCCCCGAAGTAGCCCTGGTAGCGGCCGCGCTCGCGGGGCGGGATGACGTCGCCGATGATGCTGAGGGCGATCGCGAACAGGCCGCCGCCGCCGACCCCCTGGAGGGCCCGGAAGGCGATCAGCTGGCCCATGTTCTGGCTGAGGCCGGACAGGGCCGAGCCGATCAGGAAGATCACGATGGCGACCTGGAAGATCAGGCGGCGCCCGTACAGGTCGGAGATCTTGCCCCACAGCGGCGTGGTCGCCGTCGAGGTGAGCAGGTAGGCGGTGACCACCCAGGAGAGCTTGTCGAGGCCGCCGAGCTCGCTGACGATGCGGGGCAGGGCGGTGCCGACGATGCCCTGGTCGAGGGCGAACAGCAGCATCCCGGCCATCACCCCGGCCAGCACGACCAGGATCTGCCGGTGCGAGAGGTAGTTGGGGGTGGGCTCGCCGGCGCCGGGCGGGAGCTCGGCCTGGCCGGTGGCGGCCGAGCCGGCGACGGCCGCGGTCGAAGGGGTGTCGGAAGGTGTGGTCATCTGGTCTCCGGATCTGCGGCCAGCCGGTCGAGGCTGTCGGCCAGCCGGGTGAGCAAGGTCGTGAGGGCGGCCCGGTCTCCTTCGGGCCAGTCGGCGATGGCCCGGTCGACCACCGTCGCCCGGAGCCGCATGGCCCGCGCGAGGGCGGCCCGGCCCTTGGGGGTGAGCCGGATCCGCGAGGCACGCCGGTCGCCCGGGTCCTCCGTCCTGGCCAGGAACCCGCCGTCCTCCAGGTGGCGGACGTGCCGGCTGGCCGTGGAGGTGTCCAGCCCCATGCACCCGGCCAGCTCCGACACCCGCAGGGACCCGTTGGCCAGCACCTGGTAGAGCACGTGCATCATCGCCGGGTCCCCGTGCCCCTGGGGCAGCCGCGACTTGAGCCGCCGGCCCACGGTCAGCAACGAGACCACCAGCTGCTGTCCGCTGGTCGTCTCTCTGGGCAGGGTGGGCACGGGCACGCCGACCACCTTGCCACAGATTGCTTGCAGCATGCAACTAATTGTCGGCGGTGCGGAGGCTCGGGCGGGGACCCGGTCAGTCCAGGTTCAGGTGGGCGGCGGCGGCCGCGGGGTCGGGGGCGATGCGGGTGGGTTCGGGGGCGCCGGCGAGGGCCCAGTCGGGGTCCTTGAGGCCGTTGCCGGTGACGGTGCAGACGACCCGGCGGCCTCGGGGGAGGTTGGCGTCGAGGAGGCCGGCGACCGAGGCGGCCGAGGCCATCTCGACGAACACGCCCTCCTCGCGGGCCAGCAGGCGGTAGGCGGCCAGGATCTGGCGGTCGGTGACCGCGGCCAGCCGCCCGCCCGAGGAGGCCACCGCCCGGCGGGCGCTCTCGGCCGAGGCCGGGCGGCCGATCCGGATGGCGCTGGCGATGGTGGCCGGCCGCTCCACCGGCCGGCCGGTGACCAGCGGGGCCGCCCCGGCGGCCTGGAATCCCAGCATCGCCGGCCGCCGCTCCCCCGCCTCGGTGTAGCCCAGCCAGGTGGCGGTGATGTTGCCGGCGTTGCCGACCGGGATGCAGTGGACGTCGGGGGCGTCGCCCAGGGCCTCGACGATCTCGAAGGCGACCGTCTTCTGGCCCTGGATGCGCAGCGGGTTGACGGAGTTGACCAGCGCCACCGGGTATTGCTCGGCCAGGGCCCTGACCAGGACCAGGCAGTCGTCGAAGCTGCCGTCCACGGCCAGCACCGACGCCCCGTGGACCAGCGCCTGGGCGAGCTTGCCGAGGGCGATCCGGCCCTCGGGGATCACCACCGCGCACGGGATCGCGGCCCGGGCCGCATAGGCGGCGGCCGAGGCCGAGGTGTTGCCGGTGGAGGCGCAAAGGACGGCCCGCGCCCCCTCCTCCAGCGCCCTGGAGACGGCCACGGTCATGCCACGGTCCTTGAACGAGCCGGTCGGGTTGGCCCCCTCGACCTTCAGCCAGACGTCGCAGCCGGTCCGGGCCGACAGCACCGGCGCCGGCACCAGCGGGGTCCCACCCTCCAGCAGCGTCACCACCGGGGTCCCCGGACCCACCGGGAGCCGGTCGCGGTAGCGCTCGATCAGTCCCGGCCAGGCCGGCCTCCTGCCCAGCCGATTCACCGGGGCACCCCTTCGGGGTTCCCTGGCCCCTGCGGCCGACCAGGGACCCGACCCGCTGCCGGCTGGGCCGTCGCGGGGTTCCCCGGCCCCCTCCGGCTCACCACCCCAGCACCTCGTCGGCCTCCTCGCCCTCGACCCGCATGGCGCTGGCCAGGTTGCCGACCACGGGCAGGCCGCGCAGGCCCTCCAGGACCTGCTTGACGGCGCCCTCCCTGGCCAGGTGGGTGACGAGCACGAGCTGGGCCTCCTCCCCCTTGCCCCGCTGCAGCACCGACCGGATCGACACCCCGTGCTCGGCGAACACGGCCGCCACCTGGGCGAGCACGCCCGGCCGGTCGACGACGTCGAGCGCGACATAGTACTGCGTGTCGACGTCCGCCATGCCGCGCACCCGGCGCCGGTAGACACAGGTGCAGCCGACCCCCCTGGTCCCCTGGAGCCGGGCCCTTGCCACCGCGACCAGGTCGCCGAGCACGGCCGAGCCGGTCGGGCGGCCGCCGGCCCCGCGGCCGTAGAACATCAGCCGGCCCACGGCGTCGCCCTCGACGAACACCGCGTTGTAGGCCTCGGTCACCCCGGCCAGCGGGTGGGCGTCGGGGACCATGGCCGGGTGGACCCGGGCCGACACCTCGCCGTCGACCTCCTCGGCGATGGCCAGCAGCTTGACCGTGTAGCCCATGCGGCGGGCGGCCGCGATGTCGGCCGCGGTCACGTCGGTGATGCCCTCCCGGTACACGTCGCCGGCCACCACCCGGGTGTTGAAGGCCAGGCTGGCCAGGATGGCGCACTTGGCGGCGGCGTCGAAGCCCTCGACGTCGGCGCCCGGGTCGGGCTCGGCGTAGCCCAGCTCGGTCGCCTCGGCCAGCGCCTCGGCGTAGCCGGCGCCGGTCGAGGCCATCCGCCAGAGCACGTAGTTGGTGGTCCCGTTGACGATCCCTAGGACCCGCCGGACCCGGTCGCCGGCCAGCGACTCCTTGAGCGGGGCCACGATCGGGATCGCCCCCCCGACCGCGGCCTCGAACTTGAGGTCGACCCCGGCCGCGTCGGCCGCGTCGAACAGCTCGCCGCCGTGGGTGGCCAGCAGCTCCTTGTTGGCCGTGACCACCGGCTTGCCCAGCCGGATCGCCTCCAGGATCAGCGAGCGGGCCGGCTCGATCCCCCCCATCACCTCGACCACCACGTCGACCTCGGGGTCGGCCACCACCGCGGCGGCGTCGCCGGTGACCAGCGTCGGGTCGACGGCCGGGTCGCGCTTGCGGGTCACGTCCCGCACCGCCACCCGCTGCAGGGCGATCGGCGTCCCGGCCCGGTCCCGCAGCGGCCGCCCGTGCTCCACCAGCAGCCTGGCCACCCCGGTGCCCACCGCCCCGCACCCGAGCATCCCGATCCTGAGCCCCTCCACGTCGCCTCCCGTCGTCCCAACCATGGCCGGTCCATCTTGCCGGACCGCTCCACCGCCGAGGGAGCTACATCCGCTCCGGCGCGTCGACCCCGATCAGGCCGAGGGTGTTGGCCAGGACCTGGCGGGTGGCGTTGACCAGCCACCAGCGGGCGCTGGACAGGGCGTGGTCGTCGCCGAGGACCCGGCACTCGGCGTAGAAGCGGTGGAAGGCGGCGGCCAGGTCCTCGGCGTAGCGGGTCAGGCGGTGGGGGGCGCGCTGGACGGCCGCCACCAGCACCAGCTCCTCGAAGGCGGCCAGGCGGCGCAGCAAGGCGGCCTCCATCGGGTGGTCGAGCAGCCCCAGGTCGGCCTCCTCGAGCGGGAGGGCCGTGAACCCCGTCTCGCGGCCCTGGCGCAGGACGCTGGAGATGCGGGCGTGGGCGTACTGGACGTAGTAGACCGGGTTGTCCATCGACTGGCGGGTGACCGCCTCGACGTCGAACTCCATCGGGGTGTCGACCGAGGTGCGGAGCATGGTGTAGCGGAAGGCGTCCTTGCCGACCTCGTCGATCAGGTCGTCGACGGTGACGATGTCCCCGGCCCGCTTGCTCATCCTGGCCGGCTGGCCGGCCCGGACCAGGCTCACCAGCTGGCCGATGATGAACTCGGTGGTGTCGTCGGGGTCGCCGAAGGCGCGCGCCACCGCCCGTATCCGCGGCGCGTAGCCGTGGTGGTCGGCGCCCCACAGGAAGATCAGCCGGTCGAACCCGCGCCGGCGCTTGTCCCGGTAGTAGGCGACGTCGGCCGCCAGGTAGGTGGGCGCCCCGCTGGAGCGGATCAGGGGACGGTCCTTGTCGTCGCCGAACTGGCTCGTGCGCAGCCACACGGCGCCGTCCCGGTCCTCCACCAGGCCGCGCTCGCGCAGCTCCTCCACGGTGTCGGCGATCGCCCCGCTCCGGTGCAGGGTGCGCTCGGAGAACCAGACGTCGAACCGGACCCCGAGCCTGGCCAGGGTCCGCTGGATCCCCTCCAGCATCCGCCGGTAGGCCCAGTCGGTGATGAGGTCCCGGCGCTTGGCGGGGTCCAGGTCGGCCAGGGACCCGCCCTGCTCGGAGCGGAGGGCCTGGGCCAGGTCGCCGATGTAGTCCCCCTTGTAGCCGTCGGGCGGCGGCTCGCTCGGGCGGCCGAGCAGGGCGAGGTAGGCGGCCTCGACGCTCGCCCCGAGCAGGTCGAGCTGGCTGCCGGCGTCGTTGAGGTAGTACTCGCGCTCCACCTTGTGGCCGGTGGCGGCGAGCAGGTTGGCCAGGGCGTCGCCGGTCGGGGCGAGGCGGGCGTTGCCGACGTGCAACGGGCCGGTCGGGTTGGCCGAGATGAACTCGACGTTGACCCGCTCGCCGCGGCCGAGGTCGACCGTGCCGAACGAGTCGCCCTCGGCCAGGATGCGGCGGACCAGGCCGGCGAACCAGCGCTGGTCGAGCCGGACGTTGACGAACCCGGGGCCGGCCACCTGGACCCCGGCCACCCAGTCGGGCAGCTCCAGGTGGGCGACCATGGCCTCGGCCACGGCCCGCGGCGGCGCCTTGGCCGCCTTGGCCAGGACCAGGGCCACGTTGGTGGCCCAGTCGCCGTGCTCGGCCAGTCGCGGCCGCTCCAGCGCCGGCTCGGGGACGGCGTCGGGGTCGAGGGCGAGCGTCCCGGATGTGGCCGCCCGGACGAGGGCGTCCCGGAACAGCCCCGCCAGGTCGCGCTGGACGGCGAGCACGGCGGTGGTCATGGCACTCCAGGGGTGGCGGCCCCGCGGTCCTGCTGGGCGATGATCCCCGCCACCAGATGCAGGAGCTGGATGGGGTCGAACGGCTTGGTCACGTAGGCGGCGACGCCGAGGTCGTTGCCCTTCTGGACGTCGGATTCCTGAGCTCGGGCCGACAGCAGGACGATCGGCACCGGCCCGCCGGTGGTTCGGGCGAGGCGGCGGGCGACCTCCCAGCCGTCGAGCTTGGGCATCATGATATCGAGCAGCACCAGGTCGGGATGGAACCGGTCGAACAGCACGAGCGCCTCTTCGCCATCCGAGGCGACCTCGACCGCGTACCCCTCCAGTTCGAGATTGACCTTGAGCAGCTGCTGGATGACCTGATCGTCGTCAACAACCAAGATGCGAGCGTTGGACATGCGGGAACGACCTGATCAGAAGAGTCCGGGAAGACCGAGCGACGAAGACCGAGCGACGCGGGTTCGCGGAGCATAGCACAGGCCCACTGACCTGCAGGTTCGCAGACGCGCCGAGATCGCCGCGACGAGGCGTTCAACCGCTGGGAGGTGCCCCTGGCCCGACTTGAACGGGCGACCTTCTGTTCCGGAGACAGACGCTCTATCCATGCTGAGCTACAGGGGCTCGGGCCGAATCATACAGAAGGTTCGCCCGGGCCTGTGGACAGCCCGAACGTCCTGTCCATGGCGAAGCGATAAGCTCGAACACATGTTCCCACGAACCGGCGGCTTCGAGCGCTGCACCTCTCCCGGCTGCACCAGGAAGCATCACGCGGGCGGCCTCTGCCAGGGCCACGCTGCCGCTGGGTGGCGTGGCCAGCCGTTGCGGCCCCTGGGGAGCGAAGGGCGCTGGGTGGACCCCAAGGGCTACGTCTTCATCCGCTGCCCGGACCCGCACCACCCCAACGCCAAGTCGAAGC
>Ga0075419_10000625_pt1 | contig 22646 bp, 21 predicted proteins | sample SoiMetdeltSBSDD3_FD_76900 | JGI IMG/M metagenome (GOLD analysis project Ga0075419, IMG submission 76900) | Bulk soil microbial communities from a Populus tree surrounding site in Tennessee, USA - Soil MetaG P. deltoides SBSDD3 | ecosystem: Environmental > Terrestrial > Soil > Tree plantation... | reverse complement strand
TTCCTTCGCCGTCAGCCTGGTACTAACGGCGCAACGGCCGCAGCTCTCGTTCTACGGATTGCCTTCCCGAGGCTGGGAGTTCGCCGCCGGGGGACTACTCGCCCTCCTGCCGCGGCAGACGCGCGTCCGAGCGTGGCGAACCAACAGCGCCCTCGCCGCCGCCGGGTTGCTCATGATCGTCGGGTCCCTGTTGGCCCTGGACGAATCCACCCCTAACCCGGGCTGGTTCACGTTGCTTCCGGTCCTGGGAACCGCCGCGCTGATTTACGCGGGACAGGAAGAGCGGACTGCCATCGGCCGATTTCTCGAAACGGGATTGATGCGATGGATGGGACGCCTGTCCTATTCGTGGTACCTCTGGCATTGGCCCATCGCGGTCTATTGGAAGGACCTGGTCGGCGATCGCATTCCCCTGCTGTTCGGGATGCCGCTGGTTTCCCTGGCCCTGGCGCAACTGACCTACGTTGTGATCGAGGCGCCCGCTCGTAAAGCGACCTGGCTGCAGCCACCGCGGCGCAGCCTTCTTGCCGCCCTGGGGATGGCGATTGTGACGGTCGGGGCCGGACTGCTGCTCCTTCGGCCGGCGAATCGGCGGGTGGACGATCCCGAATTTGCCTCGATTCTGCAGGCGCGAGAAACCCGCAACAGGCTCACACTCACCGGCTGTCTGCTGAGCGAAGAAGAAATCGCGCCAAAGGACTGCCGCTTCGGCGATACGTCCTCGACGCGGGTGATGGTGCTGTTCGGCGACTCCCACGCGGCCCAATGGTTCGATGCGCTGCACTTGAGCGCGCAACGCCTCGGGCTGATGCTCCTCCCGATGACCAAGTCGGGATGCCCGTCCGTTGCGCTGACCGTCCGTCTCCCCGCACCGAGTCGCATTTATGCGGAGTGCGATCGCTGGCGCGAGCTCGTCGTGCGGCGATTGCGCGAGCTGCAACCGCTGGTGGTCGTGCTCACCAACCACCCCTGGTATACGGGACGCCTCGAGGGGACTGGAGACAAATGGTCAAGCCCGCCGACACCGGCGGCGCTCTGGCGCAAAGGTCTGGAGAGCACCCTGGCCCGGCTTCCGGCGACGACGGCCGTGGTGTTGATCGAGGATTCGCCGAGGCCGGGATTCGATGTTCCGGAGTGTTTGTTCAAGCATGTGCGCGAGCCGGAGCAATGCGCCTTCCTGAAGGAATCTGCGTTCGCACCCGGGATGCGGGCCCTCGACTCTTCACTGGAGGTCGCCGACGCTCGCGTCACCAGCCTCGACTTTACTGATGAGATTTGTCCCGGCCCGGTGTGTCCGGTCGTTTTTGAGGATCTGATCATGTTCTCCGATCGTAACCATCTGTCCGTTCCCTACACCCTCAGGCTGTCTCCCCGCGTTGAACGCGCGCTGGGGAAAGTCCCGGCGATCAATCGGCAGCCCTCCCAGAATCTCTCTCATCCGGGGGGAGCCGCGCCTCGCAATTAGGCGCAATGCTGGCCCTCGGACAGTTGCCGGTGATAGTATAGGCCACCCCGAGCCCATCCGATGCGGGGCCGGCTGCACCCGTTACCATGGTGATCGTGGTGCATTCGCGTGTGGCGCAAGGGGGGTCAAAATTCGTCCTCGAATCATGAAGCTCGTCCGCTTCGCCGGGATGATTGCGGCGGCTCTGGTCTCCGCCGGTTTCCTCGGCGCCCAGGAGCCGGCGACCCCAACCGCGTCCCGCTGTGCCCCTGAAGCGCTGATCCCGCCACTCGTAAAGACCCTGCTCTGCACCTTCAGCTCCGCCTATCACCGGCCGCTACACCCGGTCGTTCGAGGCATCGCTCCGGGCGGCGGATTGGGCGCCGGCCTCGAGTATGATGGGCGGTTCGACCGGCGGTGGCGCGTTACCGCTGACGCCTCTCTCACGGTCCGGGAGTCCTGGAGCACGCAGGCTACTGCGGGTTATCACGGCAGCCGCGCGTATGTTGAGGCCTTCGGCCGCCTGCGCGACCTTCCCCAGCTCGATTTTTTCGGTCTGGGCAACGGGAGCGACCTCGACGATCGCAGCAACTTCCGGTTGCGGGAAGGCGTCGTCGGTGGACGCGGGGCGATCCGCCCGGCGTCATGGCTGACGATCGGCGGCCGGGTCGAGGGGATCTGGCCCGATGTGCGGAGCGGGCGCTCCTCGAAGATTCCGACCATCGCTGAACGATTCGACGATTCCGAGGCACCGGGGCTCCTCTCCCAACCGGCCTTCCTGCGGTATCAGGCCTCCCTCGACGTCGAGATCCCACCGGCCGCGGGGGAGGGGCTGTACCAGGGTGCCCGGTATCGGATTGCGTATGCGCGCTATTCCGATCGGGAGCTCGACCAGTACAGCTTCGACCGGCTCGATCTGGAGGCGCAGCAACGGTTCGCGCTCTTCGGGCCGCTCCGCCGCCTGACGCTGCACGGACGGGTTTCGCTCAGTGAAGCGGACGATGGCAATACCGTGCCGTTCTATCTCGCGCCTACCCTCGGTGGGAAATGGAACTTGCTGGGCGTGCACGAGACGCTGCTCGGGTCCGACGGCACTGAGGCCACGCTCCGCGGGTTCCGCAACTTCCGGTTTCGGGACAGCTACCTCCTGTTGCTCCAGGCGGAGTATCGCATTCCGGTCTGGGGTCCGCTCGATGCAACACTCTTCGCCGAGGCGGGAAAGGTCACCGACCGGCGCAGCGATCTCGATCTCGCCGACTTGAAGCGAAGCGCCGGATTCAGTCTCAGTCTGATGCGTGGCCCGGCAACGGCCGCGCGGGTGGACGTCGGATTCGGAGGCGGCGAAGGGGTCCATGTGTTTCTGACGCTTCATCGCGAGGTGATTCCGTGAGGCGGCTTTTCGTCGGCGTGCTCGTCCTGCTCGCGGCAGGTTGTGATCCCAATCGGCGGCCGACGTTGAGCCCCGAGGCGATGGCGGAGCTCTGGCAGGAGCCGGCCGATCTGGAGCAGCGCGACTTGTTTTACGGTCCCGGCGGTCGCGGACGCGCACCGGACCCGGGCTCGGCGTTCCAATTCCTGTCGGCAAAGACGACGGGAACTCAGCCGGGTTATGACGTGAAGGACAGCCGGGGCCGCGAGTGGAGCGTCAAGACGGGCCCTGAGGCGCGGATCGAAGTGGCGGTGTCGCGCATCGTCTGGGCGGCCGGGTACCACCAGCCGATCAGCTACTACCTGCCGCGATGGACTCTGCTCCGGGATGGTGAGCGGAAGGTGCTGGAAGGGGCACGATTCCGCCTCGAGCCCACCGACCGGAAGAAGGTCGGCGTGTGGTCCTGGCGGAACAGCCCGTTCCAGGGCACCCGACCGCTGGCCGGTTTGTTCGTCCTCATGGTGATGGCCAATAACTGGGATTTGAAGGCCGCGCAGAATGCCATCTATCAGGTAGGTCCCGACGATGAGGACGCGCCCCAGCGATTCGTGGTGCGAGACCTCGGCGCTTCCCTGGGCAGGACCGCCTGGCCGACCTTCGGAACCAAGGGCAATCCGGACGAGTTTGACCGCGAGCCGTTCATCCTGGGTGTCGAAGGGAATCGCGTCAAATTCGGATATCAGGACGCCTGGCTCGAGCCCCAGCTCCACAACAGCGTCACGCCCGACGATGTGCGCTGGATCTGCGAGCTGCTGGCGCGGCTGTCACCCAGGCAATGGAAGGACGCCTTCCGTGCCGGAGGATTCAGCGACGCGGAGGCCGACCGGTACATCCGGCGCCTGCAGGAAAAAGTCGCCGAGGGGCTGAAGCTCGGCTCCCGGTCATGAGTGTGGCCGGGCCCGAAGCCAGGCCGGTTTCCGGCGGACGATCCGGGCGTACACCGGGCACGATTCCCGGTGCGCTCCGGGCAGGTACCCTGTGCTCAGCAGAAACTCGCCGACAATCTCACCGCCGGTAAACCGGAAGGTCTTCTTGAAGAGGGCGACCCACTCCTCCTTCGAGCGAAGTCGCTTTGCCTTGTTGCGTCGTTCCGTCGTTGCGTCGACCCATTGATGGGCATCGAGCCATCCCGCGAACGAACCGTGGCTCTTCCGGAGGGCAAGCAGGGTCCTGGCGTTGGCGATCGCGGCCTCCACCTTGAGCCGATTGCGGATGATGCCGGCGTCTTCCATCAGTCGCTTCACGTCACCCGCGCCGAACCGCGCCACCACCTCGGGGTCGAAACCCCGGTACGCCGAGCGGAAGGCATCCCGTTTCTTCAGAATGGTGAGCCAGGACAGCCCCGCCTGATTGATCTCCAGCATGAGTCGCTCGAACAGGTCGGCATCCCCCGAGAGCGGGAAGCCGTATTCGGTATCGTGATAGGGTCCGTGCCAGGCGTGGCCCGGCCCGACGTCGCAGTAAGAGGACATGGGCGGTCGCGAGATGGGAGAGTCAATTCATTTTCGCAAACCCCACGACATTTCCCCCCGGCTCGCGCACGTAAATCTCCTCGCTTCCGTAGAACGTCTTGTGCCGGCCTTTGACGACCGGTGCGCCGGCGACGGCCTGCTCCACCGCATCGAGGTCGTCGACGTGAATGAAGAGCACGATGGATCGGCCCCCGAGCTCCGCCGCCATGGCGGGGTGATCCTCCAGGACGCTGGCGCGACTCTGATACATCACTTCGACGCCGTCCTTCTCGACACTCGCGAACATCAGTCTGCCGTCGGGGCCGGGGATCCGGTGCACCGGGACGAGCCCCAGCCTTCCGGTCCAGAACGCCAGGCAGGGTTCGATCGCATCGACCACGAGTACCGGAGTGAGATGCTTCAGCATATCAGCGCTTCCGCAGGGAGTGGTGGGGAGCTCAGGAGTAGGCCATGGCCGGGAGGCCGCAGTGCTTGCGCAGCAGTGACAACTGTCCCAGGTGATAGCTGTCGTGCTGGACCATGAAACCGAGGAGGCCGAGCACCGAGGTGTCGTCGATCGGCATCTTGGTACCGCTCGGCGCGTCCAGCTCCGCCGCGGTCATTGCTTCGAGCCGCGCCTGGAGCGCACCCGACGCGTCGGTCCATGCCGATTCGATTTCCCGGAGCGACGGCCATTCCTGAATCTCGTCGATGCCGCGCCACTCGCCCAGGTACGGAACCAGCGGGTTGGGCCGCTCCGCACCGAGCACTTTCAGCGTGTAATACCGCGACTCTGCCAGATGGGCGGCAACGAATGCGGCACTGTTGGTGGTGTCGGAGGGACGGATCCGGGCCTGCTCCTCGGTCACGCCATCGAGACAGTTGCGGTAGAGCCGGTTGTTGAGCCGGAGGATCCCGGCTAGGGGGGCGACGCGGGGGTCCATGTGGTACTCTCCTCTAGTTGACTGTTGACCGTTCATCGTTGACCCTTCTGCATGCACGCTCTCGTCTACACCGGTGCCGGGGGAGTCGAGGTCATCGCCATCGAGGAGAGGCCCGATCCGGTTCCTGCCGCTCGACAGATCCTGGTCCGCGTCCACGCCGCCGGTCTCAATCGCGCCGACATTCATCAGCGCCGCGGCGCCTACCCGGCTCCCCCGGGATGGCCGGCCGACATTCCGGGGCTCGAATATGCCGGCGTCGTCGCTTCAGCGGGGGACGGTGTGACCCGCTGGCGCGCAGGCGACCGGGTCATGGGCCTGGTCGGCGGCGGGGCTCACGCCGAATTCGTGCTGGTGCACGAGGACGAGGCGCTGGCGGCTCCCCCCCACCTCAGGATGACCGACGCGGCTGCGATACCGGAGTCCTTTATCACCGCGTACGACGCGCTGGTCACCCGCGGCCGGCTCGCGCGAGGCGAAGGGGTGCTGGTGCATGCCGTGGGGAGTGGGCTCGGCACGGCCGCGGTGCAGATTGCCAAGGTGCTGGGCGCCACCGTTCTCGGCACCTCCCGCACGCCGGCCAAGCTCGAGGCCCTCGGCGGGCTCGGCCTCGACCTCGGCATCGACACGTCCTCCGGATCGTTCCGCGACCAGATCACCCTCCCGGTGCACCTCATCCTCGATGTGCTGGGCGGCCCCGTCTTCCAGGAGAACCTCGCGCTGCTCGCCCCGCGTGGCCGGCTGGTGCTGCTCGGTTTTCTGCAGGGGCCGGCGGCTCCGCAGGCGAATCTCGACGTCGTTCTGCGCAAGCGACTGGAGATCATCGGCACCGCCATGCGCATCCGGGGGCTGGAGGAGCGATCGGCGCTGGTGGCCGAATTTGCCGAGGTGGTGCTGCCGCTCTTCGGTCCCCACTTCCGCGACGACTCCCCGATGCTGAGCATGAGTCATCCCGAGCAGAGCGACGCCGTGCTCCGCCCGGTCGTGCATGCGGTCTTTCCCATGACCGAGGCCGCCGCGGCGCACCGTGCCATGGAGAGCAACGAGCCGGTGGGGAAGATCGTGCTGAGCTGGTGAGAGGTGAGAGGTGAGACGTGAGAGGTGCCTTCTCACCTCTGACTTCTCACCTCTCACTTGATCGATTGCCCGCTGGAGCGCTTCGGCCCGCGACGCGGCGTGGTCGGCGGGCGCTTCGAAGAGATCCAGCTGCGCCCGCGCCTCGAACAGCCGGTCCACCGTCACCGTCATCGTGCGCACCGCGATACGCCGTGTCACCGCCAGCCCGAGGGCCTTGCGGGCTCCCTCCCAGAGCTCGTGGTCCAGTGCCGCCGCGGGCAGCGGAATTCCCCGGGAGGATCCGGTACTGTCGGCGTACTCCACTTCCACCACCATCCGCCGGGCGGCGAGTCCGCGCCGCCGCAGCCGCAGGCCCTGGGTTTCGGTGAGCCGGCGCAGCAGCGCGTGCAGGATGCCGAGATCGTTGGTGTCGGTGGCGAGTGTATGGGACACGCGGTACTCCGCTCTCACTTCCGGCGGCAGCACCGGCCGCGCATCGATGCCGCGGCTCTGCGCAGAGAGCAGCCGTCCCCGGGTGCCGAAGACCGCGCACAACTCACTCTCGGAGATCTCGGCCACCTGGCCGATCCGCTCGAGCTGATATTCGTCGAGGCGGAACAGAATGTCTTCGGGAACACCGGGGAGCAGCTGCATCGAATGGGGCGCCAGGAAGGGTGCCTCGCTGCCGCTCGGAACCAGCATTGGCCATGGGGACTCTCCGTACCGCCCTACCGCCCAGCCGCCCAGCCGCCCAGCCCGCGTCGCCGCCTCCGACACCAGCTTGTTCACCGCTGCGCCCACGGTCAGCGGGAGACGGAGTCGCGCTTCCGCTTCCCGGCGGATCCGCTCCGCGACGTCCACTAGCGGGCCGAAAAGCCGTTCCGTGCCGGTGAGGTCGAGAAAGGCGTGACCGTAGCCGCGCGGCTCGATGACGGGCGCATAGACCCGAAGGATCTGGTGCAGCGCCCGGGAAGCGCGAGCGTAGAGCCGGGGATTCGGAGGCAGCAGCACGAGATCGGGGCACAGCTTCTTGGCCTGCCGCACCAGCATCCCCCGTGCGATCCCGGCCGCCTGGGCTTCCGGCGAAAGGGCGAGGACGGTGGCGCGATCGGCACCCGGGGGTGCCACGGCGAGCGGCCTGCTCCGGAGTGCCGGCGCGACCATCCTCTCGACGGTGGCAACGAAGGCTGGAGGATCGATGAAGAGAACCGCTCGTGCCATAGGATCCAGAAAAAGCGTCAACGGTCAACGGTGAACCGGTCAACGGGACTGCCCCAACCCCCACTCACCAACTCCCAGTCCCCTTTGTTCGGTGTTTGTTCGGTAACATACTGCGCATTTTCATCCGGTCAAGAGTCTCGGATTGAAACATCTTTTGGGGATTCTCCCATATATCCATTTGTGGATATAGTTACTGGTCAACCGACTTCCTGGCCGAGTGGGCGTATCGAATCCTTTGCTTATCCGCGCCGCGTGTTGCGCCATGACTGAGGCCGAGATCGCGCGGCTGCTCCCGCTCCGGCCCCGGGTCTTTGCCATTCTGCTGGCGCTGGCTGAGCGTCCCATGCACGGCTACGGCCTGATGCGATCGCTCTCCGAGGCGGGAGAAGGATGGCTGCTGGGGCCGGGGACCCTGTACCGACTGCTCAAGGAGATGCAGCAGGACGGGCTCATCATCACGGCGCCGGGAGAGCCGCGAGTCGGAGACGGTCCGCCCCGCCGGAATTACATGCTGAGCGGATTCGGAAAACGGGTCGCGATTGCCGAGGGGCATCGAATGGAACGGCTGGTGGCGCGGACGAGAGAAATACTACTTAGCGAATAGGCACTGGGGACTGGGGACTGGGCACTGGGGACTAGGCACTGGAATGGTTTTTCATTGCCCACTGCCTAGTGCCCATTGCCCACTGCCTATTTCTCCTTCCGTTCGCCGAGCGCCTCCGCCGCCATCTTCCGGATCTCGGGATCGGAATCCTTGATGGCGCGGAGCAGGAACGGCACCGTGCTCTCGTGCTCGATCTGGGCGAGGGCTTGCACCACCGCCCGGCGAGTTTCGAGATCGGTCTCCCCGAGCGCCCCGCCCAGCGCGGTCACGGCGCGCACGTCGGCAATTTCCCCCAGCGCTTCCGCCGCGACGCGCCGCAGCTCGACGCTGTCATCCCGCAGCGCATCCAGGAGCGCGTCGGGCGCCGACTCCAGCTCGTCGAGCTGTCCGAGTGCGGATGCCGCGGCGATCCGCACCCGCACACTGGGATCCCGAAGCGCGGCGGCGAGCGGACCGGCTGCCTCGGTGCTCTCGATGTCGCCGAGCGCATGGGCGGCGATGATTCTGGTGCTCACATCGCTGTCCCGAAGCAGCGGGAGCAGCGGAGCCACGCCGCGGCGATCCTCGATCTGGCCGAGGCCGTGCGCGGCGGCCCGCCGGACCCGGACTTCGCGGGAGCGAGTCAGCTCCGACAGCCGCTCGACCGATTCCGGGCGCTCGTATTCACCGACCGCCCAGGTGGCCATCGCGGCAACCGCGGCGTCGGCGTCCCCGGTCGCGCGCATCGCCTCGTCATAGAGCTCCGGCACCTCGGCGTGTCCCACCGAGAGCAGCGCCGCTTCGCGCACCATCGCCGTCCCCGAGCGGAGCGCATCCCGGATCGTGGACACGGCGAGCGCACCGCTCCGGCCCAGCATCTTGGCAGCGGCGCGGCGGACGCAGGGGTTGCCGTCGCCCAGTGCACGCGCCACTCGTCGTCGCGCCGAGGCGTCGTTGACCGGACTCGCGAGCGAGTCGCGCGCCGGCTCCCAGCTTCGGGTGGCATCCGCGAGCGCCCCGACTCTCTCGGAACCCTCCGAATTCCAGAAATTGCCGAGCTGGTCGGTGACCATATCACAGATCATCGGATCGGCGGCGTGCAGGGCCGCGAAAAACGCTTCGACCCGCGCGCTGTCGGGACCGGAGTGCCGCGATGTTTCACCGGAGCCGCCTCCCGCAACGACCGCACTCCCGTTGCCGAGCGTGACCGCGGAGACAACCCCGGCAATGGCGAGGCCCGAGGCGAGCAGGAAAGTCGACGTTTTCATCACCGTCTCCCTAGTTGCGCTTCCCGAGCGCATCGGCGGCGGCCTGCCGGACCTTGGGGTCCTTGGCCTTGAGGGCGACGATGAGCGCCTGGATCGCCGGCTCATTGCGGATGGATGCGAGAGCCTCGACCGCGGCCTCGCGCACCTCCGCGTTGGGATCGTCCAGCATGGCGCGGAGTGCCGGCACCGCGGTCGGGTCCTCGAAATGCCCTACGGCATGCGCGGCCCGATGGCGCACCTCGGCGTCGGGATCCCTGAGCGCGTCCCGCAGTCCGGGGGGCGGACTGGTGAGCTCGAGATTGGTCAGCGCTTCGACCGCGCGGGCGCGGACTTCCTTGTTCGGATCCTTCAGCAGGGCGACGATGGCGTCGGCCGAAGCGGCGTCCTCCATCTCGGAAAGGGCTTCGAGCGCCGCCGCGCGGACTTCCGCGTCGGAGTCGCGCAGCGCGTCCCGGAGGGTGGGGAGAGCCGCCTTGTGCTGATGCTGCCCGAGCGACCGGATCGCCGCGCGGCGCACTTCGACATTGGGGTCCTTTGCCACGCCCATGAGCGCATCGACGATCGCCCGGCCGGTGTCCGCTGACGCCGCGGGTCCCTGCTTCCCTCCGGACGTCGCGCCTTCTGCCTCGACGCTTCCGTCGATCTGCTGCGACGCCGCGGCGATGTGCCGGGCGAAGGAGACGCCGGGCATCGCCAGGATCGCGACGGCAATGATGGCGAGAGAGGCTCCGGCCAGCGTCCTTTTCCCCGGAGATTTCGGGAACGGCGCGCCGTCGAGGAGTCGGCGCACCCGGGAGACCAGATGAGAGCTGTCCTCCGCCATTCCCGCGACCGGCACCGAGCGGGGCGCCGACTCGAGCCACTCCGCCACCTTGGCGAGGCACTTGGCGAGGAGTACCCCCGAGCCGGTGCTCCGCACCGCCCACTCGTCGCACAGATACTCGGCGCTCTCCTGCAGGCGGCGCCGGGCCAGTCGATTGAGTGGCTGAACGAAGCCCAGACATTCCACCATGCACGCCGCCGTGAGCCAGCGGGGATCGTTCCGCTCGAGATGGGCCAGCTCGTGCGCCAGCATCGATCGTTGCTGTCCGGGGTCGAGATCGGTGAGGGCGGCTTCCGGGACCGCGATCTCGCCGGCGCCAAGCGCCACCGGGCTCGGCAATGCGCGCGAGGCGGTCAGCCGGATCGGCCGAAGGATTCCCGCGGCCACCCGCAGCTGGTCGAGCATCTCGACGGCTGGTCCCGTCGTCACGATTCTCCGGTCTCCGATCCGGCGCATGAAACGCGCGCGCCGCACCAGGTAGCGCCCGAGGAGCAGCGCCGCGCCGAGTCCCCATCCCAGCAGCACCAGCGTCCCGGGCCGGGGCAGCGAGGATCCCGTCGTGACGGGTGACGAGGCATGTCCCGCCGGGGCCTCCACAACCGGCCTGCTCGCAATGGCTCCCGATGCCAGGTTGAGCGGTTCCGTGTCCGTGCTCTCGGAAACCGCCGCTGCCGGCACCACCATCCGTCCGGCGAGCGGACTCACCCGAAGCAGGGATTGACCGGTCGCGGTGAGGAACCCGCCAAAGAGCGCGGTCTTCCACAGGGTTTCGCGCACACGGTGGCTGGTGACCCGGCTGGTGGCCATCCAGGCGAGCAGGAGAAGCACGGTGCTGTGCACCGCGTAGGTCAGGAGCCAGCCGGTGAAGTCAGGGCTCGACATGGGAAGTACCTCTGGTCGCTTCGTGGGCGCTGATGAGGGCTTTGACGCGTGCCAGGTCGCCGGCGCTCATTTCGCGCGCGGAGAGGAGCTGGCTCACGAGGGCGGCGACGTCTCCCTCGAAGACACGGTCGGTGAGCTCAGCGAGCATGGTCCGTCGGGCATCGGGCTCGCTCAGGATTGCGGAATAGATGTACTGCCGTTGCCGGGTCTGGTGTCGCACGATTCCCCGCCGCTCCAGCCGAGAGAGAATCGTCGCGATGGTCTGCTGAGCCAGGCCGCGGGACGACTTGAGGGCATCGGTAATCTCGGCCGCCGTGGCCGACCCGCGATCCCAGAGGATCCGGAGAATGGCGAGCTGGAGATCGGTGAGGGGCTGCGGCTCTGCCATGCGAAAGGCTCCAGCGACGAGTGGAATCCTTCGCAATACTACAGTTGTAGTCTAGGAAGTCAAGAGAGGCTGCGGGCTGTCGGTCTCCAGTCGCCCTGGTGGGAAACCGAATGCTTCCTGGAGTGAAGCGATCCGTTTTTCCAGGGCGGCTTCGTACTGTTTGCCGGCGTGCTGATTGTTTCCGTAGCGCCTTTCATAGCGTTCGACGAGGTCGGGGAATTTCCGGCGAAGGAGCGGGAGAAACCCGGCCCGCGCCGCCGGTCCGAGGCGGAGCGGATACCCCACAGCCCAGTGGGCCCCCGCCTGCCGGGCGGCTTCCATCAGCGCCGCGAGCTGAGCCCAGCCGTCGGTAATGCCGGGAAGAATAGGGGCGATCATGATGCCGGCGTTGATTTTCCCCTCGATGAGGCGGTGCAGGGCCCGCATTCTGGCGTGCGGCAACGGGCTCTTTGCCTCCAGGCACCGGATGATCCCGGGATCCATCGATCCGATGGAAATGTTCACGCCGACCTGGTGTCGGGTGGAGAGCTCTCGAAGCACGTCGATGTCCCGAGCCACGAGCGGGGATTTGGTGATGATGCGGATGCGGAGTCCGCGATGGTGCAACAGAGCCTGGAGTAGCCTGCGAGTGAGCCCGAATTTTCTCTCGGCCGGCTGATACGGGTCGGTGGCGGTGCCGATGACCAGCGGCGTATTGCCGAGCTTGCCGGGCTCGAGCGTACGGAGCAATACGTCAGGGGCGGAATGCTTGACCAGGATGTTGTGCTCGAAAGATTCATGGGGCGGTTCGATGCCTGGCTTGCCGGTGGTGCGCTCCAGGGTCCACTCGTGGGTGCGCCTGGCGTAACAGTAGGAGCACCCGAATTCGCACCCGACATAGGGATTGATCGACCAGAACCCCATGTGAGTAGTCTCGGGCGAATTGAGCACCCGGCGAACCGGAAGCGAGAAAAAGCGGGTTCCGCGAGCACGCTCATCGAGCACCGGAAGCTCACGGGAGGCGGCCTCGATCGGCAGACCAAGCTGGAGCGGCGCCGCTCGAATCGGTACCTCAGCTTTCAGCCGCACCGACCCCAGCCACACTGGATGCAGGTGACACATCCCGCCGCTCTGGCGAGGGGACCCGAGCACTCGGGGCATACCCGGATGCTGTTGCTGGACAAGGGATTAGCCACCGGCTGCGGACTCATTGGCGAACCATCTTCGGTATTTGTTCGGTAATATACCGATCAAATACCGTAAGTCAACCGGTGCGGTAAAAGCGGTACTTTTGACCTTATGCCGCTTGCGCTGGAGCCACCGGGAAACCTGGGCCTCCCGCTGCTGGGAGAGACCCCCGCCTTTCTCTCGAACGTCTTCCAGTTCCTCGAGGACCGGAGACATCGGCACGGCAACGTTTTCAGTTCAAACGTGCTGGGACGCCGGATCGTCTTCCTGGCCGGTACCGATGGTGCCGAGGCGTTCTACGATACCGGGAACGTGACGCGGACCGACGCGCATCCCTACCCGTTCGTCGATCTCTTCGGCGGAATCAACATGGAGATGTACGACGGTCCCCGGCATTTCGCGCTCAAATCGATGGCGCTGACGGCGTTCGATCACGCCGCGATCGCCGGATACCTTCCGGACCTCGAGCGATTGATCGAGGCGACGCTGGTGCGTCTGGAGCAGCGCGGTGAATTCTCCGCGACGGCGGAGCTGCGCCGACTGTCGATCGAGGCGATCTGCGCCAACATGATGGGACTCCAGCCCGGCCCGGTCACCGAGTCCATCAGGAGCGATTACGCGCTGGTGCTGACCGGGCTGCTCTCGCTGCCCCTGCCTCTGCCCGGGACGCCCTATGGCCGGGCCCGAGCGGCACGTGACCGACTGTTGGCCCGCATTCGGGGTCTCATCGCCGAGCGTCGCGCACGGCCGGGGAACGATGGACTCTCGCGCATGCTCTCGGCGCGCGCGGCCGACGGACGGGTGTACTCCGACGAGGAGGCTGCGCTCGAGGTGCACCACGTGGTGATTGCGGGATTCATCGTTTATGCGCTCATGGCCGAAGCGATGCGGCGTCTGGCCGAGCAGCCCGAGCTTCTCCGGCGTTGCCGGGAAGAGATTCGCCAGCACGTCCCCGAGGGCCCGCTGACCATGATCGCGCTGTCCCGCCTGGCGGTCTCGACCCGCGTCATCCTCGAGGCCAAGCGCCTGGCGCCGCTGGTGCCGCTGGCGTTCGGCCGGGCACGTCGCAGCTTCGTCTGCGGGGGATTTACGGTGCCGGAGGGGCGCACGGTATATCTGGCGCTTTCGCTCAACAATCGTGACGGCTCGATCTACCGGGACCCCGATCGTTTCGATCCGGACCGGTTCGCACCCGGCCGCGCCGAGCATCTGGCGCATCCGATGGCGTTCATTCCTCAGGGAGCGGAGCCCCCGACCGGCCACCGGTGCCTCGGCCTCGACTACTCGACCTCGCTCTCGGTCGCGTTCCTCGCGCTCCTGGTCCGCGGGTACGAGTGGGAGCTGCCGCCCCAGGATCTCGAATACAATTGGAAGACTGTGCCGCCGGAGCCACGCGGCGGGCTGCGGGTCCGGCTCCGCCCGGTCAAACACTCATCGTAGAGGCGTCGATGCGCACCTGGTCTCGGACACTGCGGGCGGCGGTAGTCATGCTTGGAGTCGCTGCGAGCGCTACGGCCCAGGGTGCTCCAATCCGACCCTATGCCCACGGCGGCGTCGGCGTGGGGCGGTTCGTGGGTCTCTGCGCGGATTGCGGCGCTCCCCAGACGGCGCTGGTTCCCTCCGCGAGCTTCGGACTTTCCTTCTCCCGCATCGGGCTCGATGTCGGATTCGACGCGCTCGGCTGGACCCACATCGGCGATCGGTACAGCCTGCTGACGCTGGGGGCGACGATACGACCCCGATGGATGCCGCTCTTTGTCGGGGGCGGCGCAGGATTGTCCATCCGGCAATTTCCGGAGGTGTGCTCCTTGTGTCCGGGTCCGCCGGGTACCCCGGTGCGGCTTCGCGCGACCGACACCGATCCGGCGTTCATGGCGCAGATCGGAGTGCGAATTCCGCTGGATCGCCGCGTCGGGATGGAGCCTTTTGCCCAGTACTCCCGCATGACGGGGGGGGCCGGAGAGTCGCCGGGATACGCGAATCATTTCATGGTTGGGGTGAGAATCGACGGTAGGGAGTAGCGAAGCGCGAAGAGCGAGGAGAAGCAGCGGCTTCGCTCTTCGCTCTTCGCTATTCGCTCGCCTCAAGAAACTTCAAGAGCGCCCCCTCCTCCTTACTGAGCCCCTCCCCCTCTTCCGCCTTCGCGAGCTCCTTCTTCCACCGCTCGAAGAGGGCAGGGTCCTGATAGGCCAGGAGTACCGCCGGATGGATGTAACACTTGCGGCAGATGGCGGGGGTGTTGCCGAGCTGTTTGGCGACTTCCTCGACCGCGCGTGCGATCACCGACTTGATGTCGGTGTTCGACTCGGGGGGGCCCGATGTGCCGAGCTCCGTCACCGCCAGGAGGGTGCCCGCCCAGGTGCGAAAGTCCTTCGCGGTGAATTCCTGATCCGAGATGTGCTGCAGATACTCGTTCACGTCGGCTGAGCTGATCGGCTGAGGCTCTCCGGTGTCGTCCTCATACTGGAACAGGTCCTGCCCGGGAAGATCCTTGCAGCGCTTGACCAGCCGCGCCAGCCGGCGGTCATTCACCTTGATCGCGTGCTCCTTCCCGCCCTTGCCGCGAAAATTGAAGTGGATATGAGCGCCCTTGATGTCGACATGGCGGTTCTGCAGCGTGGTCAGCCCGAAGGAGCGATTGGTCCTCGCGTATTCGTCGTTGCCGACCCGGATCAGCGTCGCTTCCAGCAGACAGACGATGGTGGCCAGCAGCTTTTCCCGGGGGAGTCCCGGCAGGGCCAGGTCCTTGTCGAGCTGGGCGCGAATCCGCGGCAGCGTGTTGCCGAACAGAATCATCCGGCCGTACTTGGTCTCGTCGCGCACCGCGTGCCATCGCTTGTGGTAACGGTACTGCTTGCGTCCCCGTGCATCTCGTCCGGTGGCCTGGAGATGTCCCTGCTCCTGCGAGCAGATCCAGACGTCGGTCCACGCCGGCGGAATGGCGAGCGCCCGGATGCGCGAGAGCGTTTCCTTGTCGCGGATCGGGCGTCCGTCCGGTCCGGCAAAACTCCAGCCGGTTCCCGCGCGGCGGCGACGGATGCCGGGACGGTCGTCCCTCACGTACCGGAGGGAGGCGGCCTTGGCGGATTCCTCCGGCTCCGCTTGCGCGGTTCGTGGTATGGCGCGTCGCTCCGGACCCTGGTGTTTACCGTTCACCATTCACCGTTCACCATTCACCGTTCACCGTTCACGCTGTTCAGCCCCGACATCCGGACGCCGTTCCAGAGATACAGCGCGAGGAACCCCACGCTCCCGACACTCACGGCCAGCCGCACCGGGAGGGGCGAGGTCCCCGCGGAGACGAATCCCTCGATGCCTCCCGCCACAAGCAAAAACACGACCACCGCCCCCAGGAGGCGCATCGCCAGCCGTCCGGCAAGCACGACCGCATCGCGGCGGGGCAGCTCTCCCGGCAGAATGAGGGCTTTCCCCAGCATGAATCCGGCGGCTCCTGCGACCCAGATCGCGAAGAGCTCGAGCAGGCCATGCCCGATCACAAAAGTCCAGAGATATCCCAGCAAACCAGCGTTGGCAAAGTGTCCCGATGCCGCCCCGATCGAGAGCCCGTTGAGGGCCAGCAGCAGCAGGGAACCCACGCCGAGGGCGATGCCGCCGGCGAAACACATGAAGGCGACGCGGATGTTGTTGGTGATGATCATCGAGGCGACCAGCGGCCGCTCCCCGGAGAGCGCTTCCACGTATCCGGAGCCCTGCGCCTGCCGGCCGGCTCCGGCTTCCGCCCGCTCCAGCAGGACATCCGGCAGCACCAGGGGAGCGAGTGAGGGGCGATCCCGGAGGAGTGCGAACCCCGCCAGTGCCGGCAGCATGAACACCAGGGTGGCGAGCAGCACGTAACGGCGGGCCAGCACGATGGCGGCGGGGCATTCCCGGACGAAGAACTCCCAGATTTTTCCCCAGGTCTGTCGCTCCTCGCGGTAGAGCGCATTGTGTCCCGCGGCCACCAGCCGGGTGAGCCGCGCCAGGGTGAGGGAGTCCGCCCCGTAGGTTCGGGCCCGCGCGAGATCGGCGGAGATTTCGCGATAGCGGGCGGCGAACTCGGGGAGCTCTTCGGCGGAGAGCGCATCGAGGCCGCCACCGGCGACCTGCTCGGCGAGCTTCTGAAATTCGTCCCAGCGGGCGGACTTCCGCGCGACCAGCCGGTCGGCCACGCCGCTCTTCTCCCGGCTCCTGACACCGAAGCGGCCGCGCCGCCGGGCCAGCTCATCCTGGTACAGTCCCTCGAGGAATGCCCCATTGTCCGGAGGGCGCTCCGGAAATCGCTCCCCGAACCGGGCCGCCAGGTTTCCGGCGAGCCGGCGCTGCACTGCCGGCGGGAGCGACGCTGCCCGCTGGGAAAACTCCCGCAGAAGACGGAACTCGTCATCGGCGAGCAGCGGACTGCCGGACAAGGGAGCGGCACCGGTTGCGTCGGGAAGGCCGGTCTTCGCTCTGCCCGGCGCCGTCGTGGAGGCGCGGACCTCCACCGGGTGATCGCGCACGACCACCGTTCCCGCCACGAGATCGCCGATCCGCTTCGCCCGCGGATGAATGGCGATGAAGAACACACCGACCAGGAGAAAGAGGTCGACTGGAAGGAGCAGGTTCCTGGCCGCGGCGTCCGAGAATGACACCGCGTGACCAGTGTCCCGGATCACCCGGATGCCGAGCCAGCGCTTGCCGGGAGTCTGACCCCGGCGCAGCCCTTCGAAACAGGTGAAGTAACCCCAGACGACGGAGTAGAGGATGAGCACCAGGACGGCGACCAGCCAGGGTGCCGCGTCACGCCACACCCCGGAGGCAATGCTCAGCGCACCGCCGAGCACCGCAAGGATGAGCCAGTCGGCAAGCGCGGCGAGCGTCCTGCTGCCGATCCCGGCGATTTCGTAGTCGAGGACCACGTTTTCCGGAGTCTCGACTTCGAGATGCTGCCGGCGCTCGAACGCTGGGGGGCGCTGGACCATTCGCGACGCCCGGTCTGGGGGATGGCGAAACAGGGAGTTCGGAACAATGATAGTGTGGGCACGACCGGTTCACAGTTTTTCCCGCGGAGTTCAGCCATGGCCGAGGCTCCAGCGCTCCGACCGCTGTCGCTGGGTGAGGTGCTCGACGTGTCTTTTGGCCTCTATCGGTCGCTGTTCGTGCCGCTGGTGGTCGTCGCGGTGATCTGTCAGGCGGTTCCGATGGCGCTCGGCGTCTACCTGGGCGCGTCCGGCGCGATGTTCATCAATATCTCCATGAGCCTCCTGTACATGATGCTGGCCGTGATCCTCGGCGCCATCGGCGTCGCGGCCTCCACCTTCATCGTCTCCGATGCCTATCTGGGCCGGGAAATCTCCGCCACCGTCGCGCTGCAGCGGGCGACGACGCTGCTGGGACGGCTCGTCGGCATTTCCTTCATGACATCGATCCTGGTCGGTCTGGGACTCTTCCTGCTGATCGTGCCGGGCCTCATCCTGCTGTCGGGTCTGGTCCTCAGCACGGTGGTCGCCGTACTCGAGTCGTCGCCCAGCTCGACCGCCGCGATGGGCCGCTCGTGGGAGCTCACCCGCGGCTTTCGCGGAAAGGTGTTCCTCACCTTGCTGGTCGCCTTTCTCCTGCTCCTGGTTCCCGGCATTGCCCTCGGCGGGGCCGGCGCCATCCTCGGGGATTCGGACGGCGCCGTCTCCCTGATCATGCTGGTGCTCGAGTCGGTGCTGCAGATCTTCATCTATCCCTTCGTCTACGTCGTAATGACGGTGCTGTACTATGATCTCCGGGTGCGGAAGGAGGGCTTCGACCTGGAGCTGCTCGCCTCCTCCCTGCAGCCCGCGTGATGGTGCCCGCCGACTCGCTCCGCGCCGTGCTGGACTCGGTCTTCGCGGCGCCCGAGTATCGCTGGATCGAGCGGCCCGAGTCGTACGCCCAGCTGCGCCGCTGGATCCGCATGCTGCAGCAGTGGCTCTTCGATCTGCGCGAGACCCATCCCGCGACGTTCCGCCTCCTGCTCGCCGGAATGATCCTGCTGGTCCTCGTCATCTTCGCCCACGCGGGATGGGTCTTCCTGCAGACGGTGCGGGCCGCGGGCGAGAGCGCGCCCGGCGCGACTGCCGCACCGGTTCTCCGGCGCGATCAGGCGTGGTATCGGCGCGAGGCCGACCGGCTCGCAGGGCTCGGCCGGTATGCCGAGGCGATGCAATACGACTTCCTGGCCCTGGTCCTCGCGCTCGATGCCTCGTCTCTGGTCCGCTTTCACCCGAGCAAGACGCCGGGTGAATACTCCCGCGAGGCCCGGCTCGCTCCCGCGGCCCGGGATGAATTCCGCGCTCTGGTGCGCACGCTCTACGGCTATGTCTTCGCGCGGCGACCGTGCGGTCCCCGGGAATTCGCCGAATGGCGCGCCCTCGCGGCACCGGAACGCTATGCGCCAGCGTAGCGAGGTCGCGCTGGCGGTCACGCTCCTGGGCGTCCTCATCGTCGTCGCGGCGCTGCTGGGGCGCCGGCCCGGCGTCGACCGCGACGAACGAACCTCCACGTTCATCGCCGCTCCGGGGGGATCCCGGGCGCTGCTCGACGCCATGATCCGGCTCCGGATTCCGGTGCAGCGGTTTCGCGAGCGGTCCCGAGGCCTGGAACGGATCGCCTCGTCGAAGAAGCCGGTCCTCGTGATTCTCGCCCCCAGCATTCCTTTCTCGGCTCCGGAGCGGAGCGCGGTGCTGCGCTTCGGCACCCGGACGGATCTGGTCCTCGCCGGACGGTCGGCCCAGCCGCTCATGCGCTGCTTCGGCTACCAGGTCAACCGGAGGTTTCTGGATTCGGTGCGGGTGGTTTCTCCGGGAACGCCGCCCGGTCCCGCGTCGCCCTGGGTGCGCGCGACCCTGGTGGCGACGGGGCGGGCCCGAGTGGTGGACTCGAGCCGTTCGGCCGACGCCGAGCGGGTGTCGTGTGTGGTGCCGCCGATCCGCGCCGTGGACACGCTGTTGCTTTCCGAGCAGGGCAGACCGGTCGCGCTCCGGCTGCGGCGTGCGGATCACGCTCACGATGTCGTGCTGGTGGCGGACGAGGAATTGTTTCGGAACCGGACGCTCCGGCGCACCGATGCGGGCCCGTTCGTGCTGGGCCTCTTCGCGGATGGGTACGACCGGGTGGTCTTCGAGGAGTATCATCATGGGTATGGCGCCACCGGCTCGCTCGGCGCCATGGCCCTCGAGTGGAGCCGGCGCTCGCCCTGGGGCGTGATGGTATGGCAGGCGGCGGCGGTAGGCGTGCTGGCGCTTCTCTTCGGCGCGGTACGGTTCGGCCCATCACACCCTGGGATTGCCCGGAGGCGACGGTCGCCGCTCGAGCACCTTCGCGCGCTGGCAACCGCCCTGGCCGCGGCCCGTGGTCACGACGTGGCCATCGGCGCCATTGTGCGGGGACTCCGGCGTCGTCTGGCTCCCCCCGGCCTGCGTGTCCGGAGCGACTGGCGCGCCTGGCTCGCCCAGCTAACACGCACCAGCGTCTCACCCCGCGCGCAGGACGCACTGACCGCACTCCAAACGCTCACCAGGCCCGGACAGCCGTCGTCGAGTGTGCTTCGGGCCGCGAATGCCGTGGAGGATCTGTGGGAGGATCTGAGGCCCTGACAGAGGACGAGGTGAGCCGGCACGCCGCATCGGCAGGGCGGGTGCTCACCGAGCTCGCGCGGGTGGTGCTTGGACAGGACGCGGTCCTGCGCGAGGCGCTGCTCGCGCTCCTTGCCCGGGGCCACGTGCTGCTCGAAGGCCCTCCGGGAACTGCCAAGACGCTCTTGGTTCGCGCCCTGAACGAGGCGCTCGGCCTCGAGTTCCGGCGGATTCAGTTCACGCCCGATCTCATGCCCTCGGACGTCACCGGTGTGAGCATGCTGACCGGGCAGGGATCGTTCGCATTCCGCCCCGGGCCGCTCTTCGCTGATCTGGTGCTGGCCGATGAGATCAATCGCGCTCCCGCCAAGACCCAGGCGGCGCTGCTGGAGGCGATGGAGGAGCGCAGCGTCACGGTCGATGGCGAGCGCCACGCGCTCTCGGCCGCCTTCACGGTCTTTGCCACGCAGAATCCGATCGAATTCGAGGGGACCTATCCGCTCCCGGAAGCGGAGCTCGACCGCTTCATGCTGAAGAGCACGATCGACTATCCCGACACCGCGACGGAGGAGGGCGTCCTGCACCGGGTGCTCACCGGCTTCGAGTCCTCCGACGCCTCGAGCTTCGGGATCGGGCGCGTCCTCGATGCGGCGGGGCTGGCCGAGCTTCGCGACGCGGTGCGACGAGTGCGGGTGGAGCCGGCGCTCACGACATACATCACCGCGCTGGTGCGCGCGACCCGGGGCGCGCCGGCGCTGAGCCTCGGCGCTTCTCCCCGCGCGAGCGTGGCGCTGCTCAAGCTGTCACAGGCCGCCGCCCTGGTCGACGGACGCGACTACGTCGTCCCGGACGATGTGAAGTCCCTTGCGACTCCGGTTCTCCGGCACCGGGTGATTCTGGCTCCCGAGCTCGAGCTCGAGGGAGTGACGGCCGATGCCGCGGTGCAGACGCTGATCGAGCGGGTCGAGGCGCCGCGGGCGTGATCCTCCCGTCGCGCCGATGGTACCTGGGGGCACTCGGGCTGTCGCTGCTGGCCCCGCTCTCGATCGTGCTCCCCGGAATGACCGGGGTTCTCTTCATCGCCGACGTGATCTGGGTCATCGCATTTCTGGCGGACGCCTGGCGGATCGGCGGGCTCGATCTCCGGCAATTTCCGGTGAGCCGGGAAGCACCACCTGCTTTTTCGGTGGGTCGTCCGCTGCCGGTGGTCTATCGGTGGCGGAATCCCCTTTCGAGAGCGCTGCCCCTCCGGGTGCGCGAGGAGGCGCCGGCACCACTCCGGCCCGACGGAGTCTTCGAGCGGAACCTGCTGCTGCCGGCGGGCGGCGCAGAGCGGGAAGAAGTGGTTTTCACGCCGACCAGACGGGGCAAGGCCACCGGTGGGCGGCTCCATCTGCGGGTGCTGGGCCCGCTCGGGCTGGCGTGGCGACAGGGTACCCGGGTGCTCCCCTGGCGGGTGATTGTCTATCCCAGTCTTCGCTCGGCCGCCCTCCGTGCGCTTCCGGGCCAGGCGCAGCGGCGTCGCGAAGCGGGATTCCGGAGCATGCGCCGAGTGGGCGAGGGCCGCGTGTTCGAAAGTCTTCGCGAATGGGTGCCGGGCGAGGAGACCCGGACGATCGACTGGAAGGCCACCGCGCGGCGCGGCAAGCTGATGGCGCGGCAATACGAAGACGAACGGCGCCAGCACGTGATGATCGTGATCGACGCGGGCCGGCTGCTGACCGCGGAGCTCGAGGGCCGGGCCCGCCTCGAGTCGGCGGTGGATGCGGCGCTCGAGCTTGCCCATGCCGCCGTCGCCCATGACGACAACGTCGGGTTGCTGGTGTTTGCCGACGAGGTACTGTCCTATGTGCCGCCCGGTCGGGGGCGACGGGCGCTGCGACTGGTGCTCGACGCGCTCGCCGGAATCGAAGGCCGCCTGGTCGAACCGAACTATCCCGCGGCCTTTGCCTATCTCGCGGCCCGTACCCGGAAGCGGGCGTTCACCGTGCTCCTGACCGACGTGATCGACCGCACCGCGAGCGATGCGTTCGTGGCCCAGGCGGGAACGCTGCGTCCGAGGCATCTGCCGCTGGCGGTCACGTTGCGCGATCCCGGTCTCACCCGGCTCGCCTCCGGCCGTCCCGCCGACCTCGGCGCCGCCTTCGAGCGCGCGGCGGCGGAGGAGCTGCTCGAGGCGCGGGAGGAAGCGCTTGGCGAGCTCCGCGCCCGCGGTGTGCTGGTTCTCGATGTTCCGCCCGAGGGGGCTGCCCGCGCGGTGGTGGAGCAATACGAGCGACTCAAGCGGCGGGCGGCGATTTGATGGCGGTCACTCCCTCGTTCCGAGCCTTCGTCCTCGACCAGCTGGGCCGGGTGGCTGAAGGCATCCGTGCCCGCGGCATGTTCGGGGGCGTCGGGATCTACGCCGGCG
>Ga0075419_10000621_pt1 | contig 22691 bp, 21 predicted proteins | sample SoiMetdeltSBSDD3_FD_76900 | JGI IMG/M metagenome (GOLD analysis project Ga0075419, IMG submission 76900) | Bulk soil microbial communities from a Populus tree surrounding site in Tennessee, USA - Soil MetaG P. deltoides SBSDD3 | ecosystem: Environmental > Terrestrial > Soil > Tree plantation... | reverse complement strand
CCGCGAGACCGAGGGGCGCACCATGACGCTGCTGAGGCTCGTGGCCTCGCCCACGCAGATCGCGCTCGGCAAGCTGCTGTTCAACATATTGTTCCTGGGCGTCGTGCTCGCCGTCACGGTGCCACTGTTCCTGCTGCTCACGGCCGCGCCGCCGGTGCGGTGGGGGCCGTTCGCCCTGGTGCTCGTGCTGGGCTCCCTGGCGCTTGCAGCGTCGAGCACGCTCGTGGGCGCGGTCATCGCGCAGTCGCGCAGCCGCGGTGCGCTGTTCGCCGGCATCTCGCTGCCGCTGCTGCTGCCGGTGCTCGCCGCGGGTGTGTCGGGCACGCGCGCACAGTGGGATGGATTGCCGGTGGGTCCGGATGCCCGATTGCTCGGGGCCTACGCGGTGGCGCTGTTCGGCGCCAGCCTGTTACTCTATGACCATCTCTGGGAGGACTGATCCGGGGCGGGCGCGGCCGCCGCGCCGGCTTCCCGGCCGATCACGATGATCTGGCGATGGGGCATCTTCATTTGGATCGCGGCCACGATGACCGCGTCCCTGCTGTGGGCACCGCTGGTCCCCGTGCTCGGGGAGACCACCCGGGTGCTGTACTTCCACATTCCCGCGGCCTGGGTCACCGTGCTCGCGCTGGGCTGGTCCATGATCCACAGCGCGCTCTACCTGTGGAAGCGCGACCTTCACCACGACGACCACGCGGCCGCTGCCGCCGAACTGGGGCTGCTGTTCTGCATCGGCGCGACCGTCTCCGGCTCGCTGTGGGCCAAGTCCATGTGGGGCTCGTACTGGAACTGGGACCCGCGCGAGACCAGCATCTTCTTCATCCTGCTGCTCTATGGCGCCTACCTGGCGCTGCGCGGCAGCATCGAAGAAGGAGAGAAGCGAGCACGGCTGTCGGCGGTCTACTCGATCGTCGCGTTCGTGGCGGTGCCGCCGCTCATGTTCATCGTTCCCCGCATCTATGCCACGCTGCACCCCGATCCCATCATCAACTCCACCGGCAAGGTGGACATGGACCCGAGGATCCGCACCGGGTTCCTGTTCATGCTCGTCGGCTTCACGTTCCTGTATGCCTGGCTGCAGGTGCTGCGCGTGCGCGTGTCCCGGCTCGAGCGGCGCCTCGCAAGCTGAATCCGAGGACCTGACATGGACCGCAACTGGGTGGTACTCGGCGTCTCTCTGCTCGTGTGGGGCCTGCTGTTCGCCTGGATCCTGCGCGTCGAGAAGCGCCTCAACGAACTGGAGCGCCGATGAGTGCCAAGGTGATCGCCGCCGTCGTGTTGCTGGCCGTCGCCGCCACGGTGGGCGTGAGCAGCTTCAAGCGCACGATGACGCCCTACATCGGCTTCGCCGAGGCGCGCAGCGCCAGCGGGTTGGTGCAGGTGAACGGCAAGCTCGCCGACAAGGACTACATCCTCAGGGCCGAGGAGCAGTTCCTGCGCTTCAACCTGAAGGATGAACACGGGGATGTGATGCCGGTCGAGTATCGCGGCGTGATCCCCGGCAACTTCGACCAGGCCGTGAGCGTCGTGGCCATCGGCAAGTTCGCCGGCGACCACTTCGAGGCGGAGCAACTGCTGGTGAAGTGCCCGTCCAAGTACCAGGCCGAGGCGGAGAACCAGGCCAAGGCCGGGAAGTCATGAACCGAACCGCACTCACGACGACGCTGGCCCTGGTGGTGCCCGCGCTCCTGCTGGGCGGCGGGCTCGTGGCCACCGGAGCGCTCAACTGGGGGCAGCTCGCGTGCTGGCTCGCGTTCATCAGCTCGCTCGTGGCCGGCTTCTCGTGGTTCGCCGCACTGCTCGGCCGCACCGAGGCGACCACCGTGGCGCGAGCGGCGTTCCGCGTGCAGTGGCTCGGCCTGCTGGGCGGTGCCGCGTGCCTGTGGTGGATCCTGTTCAGCCACCAGTTCCAGTACCAGTACGTGCACGACTACTCGTCGCGCGACATGCCCGGCTACTACGTGTACGCCGCGTTCTGGGGCGGGCAGGAGGGCACCTTCCTGCTGTGGGCGCTGATCAGCACCACGCTCGGCCTGGTGCTCATGCGCTGGCGGCACGCGCTGACGGACGCCGCGTTGTTCTTCATGAACCTGCCCATCCTGCTGCTCACGTTCGTGGGCGTGGTGCGCGGGCCGTTCATGGCCAGCAAGCAGGTGTTCACCGACGGCGTGGGCCTGAACCCGCTGCTCCAGGACTGGTGGATGACGATCCACCCGCCGGTGCTGTTCATCGGATTCTCGTCGTTCGTGGTGCCGTTCGCGATCGCCTGCGCCGCGCTGCTCAAGCGCGACTACGACGGCTGGGTCAAGCCGGTGCTGCCGTGGGCCGTGTTCTCCACCGCCATCCAGGCCACCGGGTTCATCATGGGCGGCGTGTGGGCGTACAAGGTGCTCGGCTGGGGCGGCTACTGGGGCTGGGACCCGGTCGAGAACGGCTCGCTGATCCCGTGGCTCTCGAATATCGCCCTGGTGCACGGTCTGCTCGTCCAGCGCGTGACGGGGTCGCTGCGGCGCACCAACTTCTTCCTCGCCATCCTGAGTTACGTGCTGGTGCTGTACGCCTCGTTCCTGACGCGCAGCGGCGTGCTCGCGGATTTCTCGGTGCACTCGTTCGCGGCCAATGACGACTGGAAGCTGCCGCTCGGACTGGGCGGCTTCCTGATCGGACTCGTCACCCTGGCGGCGACCGTGGGATTCGGTCTCCTGCTGTCGCGGCTGCGCGAGATCCCCAGGGCGTCCGAAGCACTGGGGGCGTTCTCTCGCGAGTCGTTCATGTGGCTCGGCCAGCTCGTGTTCATGCTCATGTGCGCGCTGGTCGCCATCGGCATGAGCGCGCCGCTCATCACCCGGCTGTTCGGCCCGCCGAGCAACGTGCAGACCAGTTACTACAACCTGGTCAATGCCCCGCTCGCGATCGCGATGGGACTGCTGCTCGGCATCGCACCGCTGTTGCGCTGGCGACAGCACGAGCCGGGCGCGTTCCTGCGCGCGGCGGTGCCGTCGACGGTGTTCGCGCTGGTCGGCGGCGTGGTCGTGTTCTGGGCGGGGATCCGCGATCCCATGCCCGCGGCCATCGTGTTCGCTATGTGCTTCGCGCTCGCGTCCAACTTCATGGTGACGCTGCGTGGCTTCAAGGCGGGTTGGAAGCATGGCGCCGCCTACCTGGGCCACATGGGAGCCTCGCTCATGCTCATCGGGGTCATCGCCTCGAGCGGTTACGGTCTGGACACGCAGATCCAGCTGCCGCGCGGTGAGTCTCGCAAGGCGCTCGGATACGACCTCGTGTTCGAGGGCATGACGATCGACAAGAAGGACGGCAAGGACCACGCGATCATCGCGGTGAACGCCCCGGAGCGGAAGTTCACGGCGAACGCGAAGTTCTACTGGAGCGAGTACAACCAGGGCTACATGAAGAAGCCGCACATCGAGCGGTTCTGGACCCACGACATCTACATCTCGCCGCTGGAGATGGTGGGCGGCCGCGACGAGGGCGGCACCTGGTTCGAGCCCGGCGAGACCAAGCAGACCGGCAACCTCAAGCTCACGTTCCAGGGCTTCGTGCCCGAGGTGGGCGAAGGGCGCATGAAGCTCACGGCGCTGCTGGTGGCCGACGTGGGTGGCCACACCGTGCCGCTGAAGCCCACGTTCGAGGTGATCATGGCCGACGGCAAGCGCACGTCCACGCCGGCGTACCTGCCGAGCGGCGGCACCATCTCGATCCTCTCCGGCGATCCGCAGACGGGCCGCGCGCTGCTGGCGTTGCCGGGCGAGGAGCGCGCGAAGGAGAGCGAGACGCTGGCCGTCGAGGTGAGCACCAAGCCGTTCATCAACCTGGTGTGGCTGGGAGCCGTCGTGATGCTGGCGAGCGCGTTCCTGTCCATGTTCCGGCGCGTGATCGACGTCAGGCGAGAGCAGGCGAAGCCGGCCTGAGGGCCTCTCCACACCACGCCATGCGCTGTTGTGCGTTGGGGCGAATGGGCTTGCCGCACTGCCCATCTGTGCAGTAGAGTGGCGGCGGTGCCAGACCCTGACCATGTTCGAATCCCTCAACGACCCGGTGGACGTGCTCACCGCGTTCGTGGACGGCTCCATGCGCCCCATCCGGTTCCGCTGGCAGGGGCGCATCGTCCGCGTGCGCCGCATCACCGGCCAATGGGCCCGCCGCGAGGGCCAGGCGCAACTGCGCTACTTCGCCGTGCAGGGTGCGAAGGACGACAGCTACGAACTCTGCTTCGACGCGCGCGGCCCGTCGTGGGTGCTGTGCCGCGCCTGGACCGGCGCAGCCTGAGCGGGGTGCGATGATCCTCCTCGTGGACATGGACGCGTTCTTCGCCTCGGTCGAGCAGGCGCACCACCCGCACCTGCGCGGCAAGGCGATCATCGTGTGCGGCGACCCGAGCCGGAGAGGCGTGGTCACCGCGGCCTCGTACGAGGCCCGCCCGTTCGGTGTGCGCGCCGGCATGCCGCTGGCCGAAGCCAGGCGGCTCTGCCCGCACGCCGAGTACGTCGAGGGCAACCCGCGCAAGTACGTCGAGAAGTCGCTCGAGCTGCTCGAGATGTTCCTGGAGCTCACGCCCGACGTGGAACCCTTCAGCGTGGACGAGGCGTTTTTGGACCTGCGCAAGCTCCCGCGCCGCGGCCAGACCCGCGAGTCGGCCGTCGAGATCGCGACCGAGTTGCAGCAGCGCATCTCGGACGTGCACGGCCTCGGGGCCTCGATCGGGATCGGCCCCAACAAGCTCATCGCCAAGATGGCCTCGGGCGTGAAGAAGCCCCGCGGCATCACGCCCCTCACCGAGGACGAGTTCCGCGGCGTGTTCTGGCCGCAGGACGTGCAGGCGCTGTGGGGCGTGGGGCCCAAGCTGGCGGAGCACATGAAGTCGCTCGGCCTCGCCACCGTCGGCGCGCTCGCGAATGCGCCCGTGGACGTGCTCAAGCGCCGATTCGGCGTGGTCGGCGAGCACCTGCGCGAGGCAGCGTGGGGACACGACCAGACGCCGGTGATCCCGTACCACGAGGGGATCGACCCCAAGTCCATGGGGCACGAGGTGACGCTGCCGGAGGATTGCCGCGACCCGGAGTTCCTCGAAGGCACGCTGCTGCGGCTCTCCGACCAGGTCGCTCGCCGGCTGCGCGGCGACGGGTTCCGCGGTCGCACGGTCACCGTGAAGCTGCGCGACTTCCGCTTCCGCACCCTCACGCGCCAGCGCGCACTCGCTTCCGCACTGGACGACCACGCGGGGTTGTTCGAAGTGGCACGCGCACTGTGGCGCGAGAACTGGAAGGGTGAGCCGCTGCGGCTCCTGGGCGTATCGGTCTCGGCACTCGAACACAGCGACGAAGAGCAACTGGAGCTGTTCCCCACCAACGAGCGGACGAAGGCGCTGCAGGACGCCCTGGACCAGGTGCGCGACAAACTGGGCGAGGCCTCGGTCGTGCCGGCGGGTTCACTCGCGTACCGGCGCGCGATGGGCCACGTGGCCTTTGGCGCCGTGCGCGGCGCCAGCCCCCCGGACAAGACCGAGCGGCCCGGGAAGCGAGCCGGGTCCAAGACGCGGCGGGATCCGCGAGGTTACGGGGATGGCCCCGATCCCTCGGCCCCAGATCCCACGCAGGTCAAACCGCGCGGACCGCGGGAGCGTGAACCGTGAGCGCGGCAGCCGAGGTGTTCGTCGGCACGTCCGGCTGGTCGTTCGCGGACTGGGTGGGGCCGTTCTACCCGCCCGGCATGAAGAGTGGCGATTTCCTCGTGCACTACGCCAAGCACTTCGGCTGCGTCGAGGTGAACGTCACCTACTATCGCATCCCGCCACCGCGCACGATGGAACAGATCGAGAGGAAGACGCCCGACGGGTTCCGCTTCATCGTCAAGCTGAACCAGGCCATGACGCACGAGCGCTCGCTCGAAACCCCACTCGTCTCCTCGTTCCTCGACTGCATCGCACCGCTCAAGGCCGCGGGAAAGTATCACGGGCTACTGGCGCAGTTTCCATGGGCCTTCAAGCGCGACGAGCCGAGCAAGGCGCACCTCGAACGCCTGCGCGAAGCACTCCCGGACGAGCCGCTCTGGGTGGAGTTCCGCCATGACTCGTGGATGCACCCCAAGCTCGCCGATTGGCTCACCGAGCGCGAGATCGGCTACTGCGCCGTGGACGAGCCGCAGTTGCCCGGACTGGTTCCTCCGGTCACCCATGTGAGCAACGGCATCGGCTACGTGCGATTCCACGGCCGGAATGCCAAGCACTGGTGGGACAGCGGGACTGCTCGTGCGGTCGCCGCCTCCGGCGACGCAGCGCCGGCTCGCGGTTCGCGCGAGCAGTTGCGCTACGACTACGACTACTCCGAGAGCGAGTTGATGCAGTGGCTGGGACGTGTGCAGGCGCTGGCGCAGAAGGCCAAGCAGACGTACCTGTTCTTCAACAACTGCCATGCCGGCCAGGCCGCTCGGAACGCGAAGTTGATGGAAGAGCTGCTGCGGAGGTCCGGGCTCGCGTTGTGATCGGGGCCGCCGAGGTTCGCGAAGTCGAGCGCGCGGCAGTCCGGGCCCGTTGACGCAGGCCAGCCGCGCCGCTACGGTCCCGCGCGTCGCACCGGCGAGATTCCCCCACAGGGAGGTGGCATGGACCAGGGACCCAAGTCCTATTGGGCCGAGTTCCTCGGCACATTCACGCTCTGCTTCATCGGGCAGGGCGCGATCGTCATGCAGCAGGCGAGTGGCACCGGCAGCCTGATGGTGGTCGCCGCCGCCCACGGCCTGGCCCTCGCCACGATGATCTCCGCGCTCGGCACCTGGTCGGGAGCGCACTTCAACCCGGCGGTCACGTTCGGGTTCTGGATCACGCGCCGCATGTCGCTGACATCGGCGATCACCTACTGGATCTCGCAGCTCGCGGGAGCGATCGTCGCCAGCTTCCTGCTGCGCTCGATCGTGCCGGGCGAGCCCGGTGAGATGGTGCACTTCGGCGTGCCCATGCTGGGCGCGGGTGTTGCGGTGTCGCAGGCGCTGCTGCTCGAGTTCGTGATGACGTTCTTCCTCGTCACCGCGGTGTGGGGCACGGCCGTGGACGAGCGCGGGCCCAAGGTCGGCGGATTCGCGATCGGGCTCACCGTGTTCATGGACATCCTGGTCGGCGGCCCGCTCACCGGCGCCGCCATGAACCCCGCCCGCGCGTTCGGCGCGGCCTGTGCCTCGGGCGTGTGGACGAACCACTGGGTGTACTGGGTCGCCCCCGTGCTGGGCGCTTCGGCAGCGGCACGCATCTACCACTCCATGATGAAGTCTCGATGACCCCTGTAGACCCCCGCCCGGCGGCCTTCATCACCCGTCCACCGACGCGAGTGCTGTTCCTGTGCATCCACAACTCGTCGCGCAGTCAGATGGCCGAGGGCTTCGCCCGCAGGGTCGCACCGTTTGGCGTGGAGGTGATGAGCGCGGGCACCGAGCCGCGTGGCGTTCACCCGCGCGCGCTCGAGGCGATGGCCGAAGTGGGCATCGACCTGGCCGGCCAGACGTCCAAGCACCTGGATGACGTCCCCTGGCGCGACTGCGACACGGTCGTCACGCTATGTGGTGAGGCCGACGAGGCCTGCCCGACGCTTGCGGCCGACGTGCGGCGCGTTCACTGGCCGCTGCCCGACCCCAGCGCTGCTCCGCCCGAGCGCCAGCTCGAGGAGTTCCGCGAGGTGCGCGACGAGATCCGCTGGCGCGTCGCCAGCCTGTGGCCACAGAGCGGGTGAGCGGAGTAGCCTCGCGGCGCGCCCGGGAGGCTGGCACCAGCCCATGGTGTGGTGTGGCGAGGGTGTGACGATGCGACATTGGCGTGATGTCACGATCGGGCTGAACTTGCTCGCGACCCTCCTGAGCCTCGGTTGTGCAGCGCATACATCCAAGCCGACAGCCGCCTCGACGGTGGGAGAAGACTCGGCCGAGTTCGTTGAACTTCGCGCAGATTCCCTGGAGCCACACTGGCGCGCCGACTTGGACTTTCTCGGCAGCCGGGCGCTCTGGTTTCGCGTGCGGAGCTCGCGAGTCGTGGGGCTGCTGGCGCAATCGGTCGCGGGGTCGGCCGATGTCGCTGAGCCCAATGCGATTTCGCTCTACTTCGAGACCCGGCGGTCTTGGTTGAGCGACGGCGGCGTCAGAGTTGGCCCCTTTCCGAAGGCCCTGGTCATCAGCGCCAGCTGGTACGCCAACGCACTTATCACAATGCCTGACACAGCGGGCGGGAAGATCCACCTCACGTGGATCGCGATCGACTCCCGCAACTCCGGCTACGACCTGCTCAGTTCGCAGCCTACAAAGCTTCAACCCATGAATGTCCAGGTCGAACGACAGCTCGAGCAACCTCCCGCGAAGGGTCAGCCGACCCCCGAGGCGACCGACGTCCCGTCTCAATTCAGGCCGTTCTCCCGCGTGATCGGCAGCGCGACCGTGGACCTCGCAACGGGGAAGGTCGTCCGCCGAAGCGGTGCGGTGCGCTGAGCGCGTCCTACACGACTCACGCCGAACACCTTGCCCTGCGCTCTCCGCGGATCGCCGATGGGTGAGTGAGTACGGTCAGTGCGTGTCGGACGCACGCTTCCAGTGACGCCTCCGGCATCGCATCGGCCAGCTCGGCGCCGCGTTTCGCCTCGGCGACCTTGAATCCCAGGCCGCGTAGCGCGCTGTCGATGTCGTCGTGGCGAGCCTGCATCGTCGCGTTGCGCGCATTCGCTCGCGCCGCGCCGGCCTTGACCGCAACCCTGTTCCGCGCCCGCTCGCGTTGCGACAGCTCGCGCTTGTGCGCGACATGTTCCTTCCCGAGCACACGCTCGGCCTCGTATTGGTTATGGGCCCGACACAGTAGGCGTAGGTTCTCGGGCGTCGTCTTTCCGCCATTGGCCAAGGGCACGATGTGATCGAACTCGAGCCGGCGGGTCGACTCGCAGCGATGGCCATCGGTGCCGACGAATGCGCAGCGGCCGCCGTCTCGTTCCCAGACCTGGCGTCGCAGGGCCTTGGGGATGCCTCGGCAGCGAGGCTCGTTCACCTGCCCCGGGGCAGGTGAAGCTGACGGGGTGACGTCATCCCGCGATTCCTGGGCCACGGTCCCCGATCTGGACGCCTTGCGACTTGCGCCGAGGCGCTGTTTCTCCAGGTGCGCCACGTAGTGCTTCATCGCCCGGGCGTATACCAGTGCCGGATCGCCCGAGGGCACCGCGTGACCGAGCAGCGCCTGCGCCCGTCTCAGGTCGTCGTGCTCTTCGACCGTGATCGACAGTCGGACTTCGTAGCCGCCATTCTCCGTGGCCGACAGCCTGCCACGCCGTGCCATGGCCGCGTTCGCCGGCGGGAGAGGAACAGGCTTCACGCCGAGCTCCGCCGGCGAGCCGGCGTCGGCATGCGAGTTCATCCGCACCGGTGCGGATAAGTTTGACGAGTCCTCGACATGCGTCGGTCCGTCGAGAGCAAGCGCTCCCTCCGTGGCGAGGCGGGCCCGCTCCGCCAGCAGCTGAACGAGCTCCTGCCGACTCCGGAACGCCGCGGCCGCCAGCAGGCCGGATGCCATCTCCGGCGTCAGGTGCGGCGCCAGGACGCAGGCCGTGGTCACGCTGAGGCGGCCGTCGGCGAGGTACTCGAGGACCTCAGGGACCTTCAGCGCAGCTCGGGCGACTTCGATGCGACGGACCGCCTTGTCCTCGGACATGTGAAGCCGGCCGTTGCAATAGCTGAACATGCTGGCGTACCCGGCGGCCAAGAAGTCCCGCCGGTGGTCGATCACGGCGATGAGCGAGATACCTTCTGCGATCCTCGACTTCTCCTCGAGATCGATGGCGTCCAGACGGGCCATGGCGGCTTCGGGCGACAAGTGCATCCTGTGGAATCGATGCATGGAGCACTACTCCGCGGGGGCGGGTGCGCTCGGGGGCACATGCAATTCCTATCACGCATGTTTTCGGCGCTCGCACGTGCGCTTACACCGCGCGGAGAGACTCGCGACCACAACGTTCGCGATCTCGCCGCGAACGCTGGCGCACGGCCCGCTGGCGCGCCATCGCGAGCGTCTGCGACTGCGCGCCGGACATTCGCAAAGCCTCGCCGCGCAAAGCGGTCAAGCAAAGTCTTGGTGAGGTCCTCGGCCTGCGCACGAAAACCAGGAACACGACCGGGCGGGGATGTAAGGCTGCTCGCCGGCCCGCGCCACTCCAGGATCGCTCCCCACGCGCACGGCCCCCGACACAAAGAAAACGAGAAGCGCCGCTACCTCGTCCGACGGTCGTTCGTCACCGCCGTGTGCGTCTCCTGGACGAACGTCTCCGCTTCCTTCACGTCGTCGGGACTGCCGATGAACAGCGGTGTGCGCTGGTGCAGCGCTGACGGGGCGAGCGCCATGATGCGGGTCTTGCCGTCGCTCGCGGTACCGCCCGCCTGCTCGGCCACGAACGCCAGCGGAGCGGCCTCGTAGAGCAGGCGCAGTTTGCCATTCGGGTTCTTCCGGTCCCCGGGGTACATGTAGATACCGCCGTAGAGCAGGTTGCGGTGGAAGTCGGCGACGAGCGAGCCCACGTAGCGCGCGCTGTAAGGGCGGCCCGTGTCCTTGTCGTCGGCCTTCAGGAAGTCCACGTAGCGCTTCACGCCCTCGGACCACGTGCAGTAGTTGCCCTCGTTCACGCTGTAGATGCGGCCGCGCTGCGGCGTGCGGATGTTCGGGTGCGAGAGCAGGAACTCGCCGATGCTGGGCTCGTACGTGAACCCGTGCACACCGTCGCCCGTCGTGTAGACGAGCATCGTGCTCGATCCGTACAGCACGTAGCCGGCACACAGCTGCCGGCGGCCCGCCTGCAGCACGTCCTCGTGCGTGCCGCGCCCGGTGCGCGTGAGCCGTGGCAGGATCGAGAAGATGGTGCCGATGTTCACGTTGGCGTCGATGTTGGACGAGCCGTCCAGCGGGTCGAAGTTCACGACATAGCGGCCGATCGGGGCACCCTCGGTGACCTGCACGATGTCCTCGTCCTCCTCGGACGCGACCACGGCGAGCTGACCCGTCGAGCCGAGCACGCGCATGATGGTCTCGTGCGCGTACACGTCGAGCTTCTGCACCTTCTCGCCCTGCACGTTCGTCGTGCCGGTGGCCCCGAGCACGTCCACCAGGCCGGCGCGGATCACCGCCTTGTTGATCATCTTGGCGGCGAGCGCGATGTCGAGCAGCAGGCTCGTGAACTGACCGCTGGCCTCCGGGTGGCTGCGCTCCTGCTGCAGGACGAACTGCGCCAGCGTCACGGCTCGGTCGCTCATCGCGGCCTCCGGGTCAGTCCGACAGGCCGGTCACGTCCTCGGGACCCTTCGTGGCCCCGACGGACTCGGCGAACAGCGGGAACGTGCCGGGCACGAACGGCGCGAACTTCGCCGCGACGGCCACGGTATCCTGGACGCACAGCTGCTGCAGCAGGAACGTGAAGCGGTCCTCGAGCTTCGTCGCGATGGCCGCGCGCGTCTCCTCGGGGAGACCCCACAGGTCCTGCTTGCGGCCGCCCAGCGCCTTCTTGCGCACCTTGTAGAAGAACTGCTCGTCGGTGTCGGTGCTCTTGCGGTCGGCCACCTCGCTCACGCGCAGTTCGTCGTAGATGGACTTCTTGAGATCTGCCGGGAGCGCCGGGTGATCGAAGATCATGTTCTGGAACTCGGTGGCGAGGTGGATCTCGCACGCGCCGCGCTTGGCGAACTCGCCGAACAGCTCGCTCGGCAGCGTCGAAGCGCCGTGTTGCACCGCGCCCGCGAACCCGTACTTCTCGCGCGAGAGCTTGGACAGGGCTTCGAGCGTGTCGAAATCCAGCTTCACCTTCGCGACCGTGCCATCCGGCATCGGCACGCCGCCGTGGCTGGTGCCGGTCTGGATCGAGATCTTGCTCATGCCCGGCTTGCCGGGCGCGGCCTTCGCGAGTTCGCGGTTGTAGACCTGAACGAACGCCTCGAGCTCCTCGGCGGTGGAGTTCTTGCCGCCCACCTCGCCGATCTCGCCGCCCACCGACACGGTCAGGCCGGCCGGCTCATGCTGGCGAATGAACGCCGTGATCTCGGCGCACAGCTTGCCGTTCAGGAACTGCTGTTCCTCGTGCGTGGCCTTGGAGAGGTCCACGAGCGTCGACGTGTCCACGTCGATGTTGTAGAAACCCGCCTTCAGGGCTTCGGCGGTGAGCTCCAAGACGGTCTTCATCTCGCCGGCGGGGTCGCCGGTGTACTTCTTGGCGTTGATCTGGAAGTGGTCCCCCTGGATGAACACCGGCCCGCTCCAGCCCTCGCGCAGCGCCGCGGCCATCACCACGAACGTGTACTCGGCCGGCCGCTGGCCCGTGTAGCTGATCTCGGAGCGTGCGATCTCGCAGATGACCGCGCCCGCGCCGAGCTTCTTGCGGGCCCGGAACAGCGCCCGCGCGGTGTCGTACGCCATGCCGCGGATGTTGATGGCGGGCACCGTGAACGTGGCCGGGGCATCGCCACGGCCGCGGGCCAGGTAGAGGCCGTGGATGGAGGCGGGGTAGAGGCCCGAGGACAGGCACTGGTCCAGCACGCCCTGGCGGGCGGCAGCGCGCAGGCCATCGGGACCGAACACGCCGGTCCACACCAGGCGGTCGAGGGCGTCGCTGTTGCCCGTGGCCAGGACAGCCACGGCTTGGCGGATCTCATCCAGGGACTTGAGGGCAATCGGCATGAGGGGGTCCTGCGGCGGTTCGCCCGGCGCCGGCCCGGACGGGAGGCTCGGGGAGCACGCGCGGTTGGTGTGGGCGCGGCAGGGGAAGCTCAGGTCGCGGGTCAGTATAGCGCCGGCCCCCGTCCCCGTAAAAGATTGCGTGAGGCTCGCCTAAGCCCTGGTCCCAGCCCCGGTACGGCATGCCCACCGCAGCGGCGGCCGGGTCAGCTGGCAGCCGCACCGATCGCGAGGATGCCGTCGCGCGCCTGCCGCAGCTCGGGGAACCGATGCGGGTCGAATGAGGCGATGCCCGGCGCTCGCTTGAACGAGAGCACGTGGGCCAGGTCCTCGGTGCAGGCGGCGGCCATGCCCATGCCGTGGCCGGTGAAGCCGGCGCAGATCGCCAGGTGGTGCGCCGCGTCCAGCCAGCCCACGAGCGGCCGGCCGTCGCGTGCGAACGCCATCGTGCCCGCCCAGCGGTGTTCGATCGTCGTACCGCCCGGGACCAACTCGGCGATCCCGCGCTCGATGTGCGCCTGGATGTCCGCGGTGACGTTCGTGTCGTAGCCCGTCTCGACGTCGAATGCCGTGTTGCGCCAGCCGCCGATCACCAGCCGGCCGTCGGGCATCTGCCGCCAGTACTGATAGCCGTAGTTGGCGTAGACGGGCCGCGTGTCGAGCCGGACATCCAGCGGTGCGGTCGAGACCATCTGGCCGCGGCGCGGCAGGATGAGCGGCTTGAGGGCCGGGACCAGCTCGGGCGCCCAGGCGTTGGTCGCGAGCACGAGCGCACGGGCGCGCACGGTGTAGTCGTTGGCGAGGCACTCCCACACGCCCTCTTTCCAGCGCGCGCCGGTCACGCGGGAAGCTTCGTGCAGCCTCGCGCCCCGGCCGACGGCATCGGTGGCCAGGCCGTGGATGAAGTGCACCGGGTGGACCACCCCATCCTCGGGCACCTCGAATGCGCCGTGGAACCCGGCGCGTGCATGCGGGGGCATCACGTCCGCCACCGACAGCTCGCGCATCGGGAAGCCGTCATGCCGCAACTCGGGCAGCGAGCCTCGCAGGTCCTCGGTCTCCTCCTCGGAGCGCGTCAGGCGAAGGCTGCCGGTGAGGCGGTAATCGCAGTCGATCCGGATCTGGCCGGCCAGTTGGGCGATGCGGCGGTGGGTACGCCGGCCGATCTGGAGCAGCGCGCGCGCGCCGTCACGCCCCCACAGGGCGATGCGCTCGGCGTACGGCTCGGCCGGGATCGCCAGCAGGAAGCCCGCGTTGCGCCCGCTGGCCTCGCCCGCGATGCGGCCGCCCTCGAGCATCGCGACCGTGGCGCCCTGCTCGGCGAGTGTCCAGGCCAGGGTCACGCCGGTGATGCCGCCACCCACGATCGCCACGTCCACTTCGCAGTCGGCGGCGAGCGGCGGGAGTGCGGGAGGCGGTGGCGTCCACCAGAGGGACGGAGGTGTGGGGGATGGAGTGCTCACCCGTCTATTGTGCGCGCGGCGCGCGCGAGCGGCAAGTGAGCGGTGTCGCACGCGGACGGGCGACGGCGCTCGTCAGTCGTCCCGCGCGAGCCCGCGCGCGGAGGCGGACACGGCTTTGACACCCCCGCGGCCAGCGGCTTCAATCGACCTCTCACCACCGTCATGGCCGTCCACGAGAACCCCGCGAGGCCCCGTCTTGGAGAGCGACGCCACGTTGGTCTGCCGCCTGCGCATCAACGGCGACGCCCGCGAGTCACTGGTGAGCCCGTCCACCACGCTGCTCGAAGCGATCCGCTACGGCCTGGCGCTGACCGGCTCGAAGCAGGGGTGCGACAAGGGCGATTGCGGCGCCTGCACCGTGCTGCTCGACGGCGAGCCCGTGCTGGCGTGCATCACGCTCGCGCTGGCCTGCGAGGACCGTGAAGTGCGCACGGTCGAGGGCCTCGCCGATCGCGGCCGCCCGCACCCGCTCCAGGACGCGTTCGACGTCACCGGGGGTGCGCAGTGCGGGTTCTGCACGCCCGGCATGCTCATGAGTGCCACCGCGCTGCTCGAGCGCAACCCGTCGCCTTCGCGCGACGAGATCGCGCACGCGCTCTCGGGCAATCTGTGCCGGTGCACCGGGTATACGAAGATCCTCGACGCCGTCGAGATGGCCGCGAGGGAACTGCGCGAGCGGTCCCCGGGGGCACGGGCGTGAGCGGGCGGAAGACACCGGCTGGCCGCAGCCCCGGCATGGCGATCCCGCAGGGGCGCACCATGCCCGGCGAGGAACGCCTGACGCCGCCGGCATGGGAGGGCGGCCGCACGCAGCCGCCCAACGGCGGGGCGTTCCACACCATCGGCCGGCGGAACCGCAAGGTCGAGGGGCTGGCGAAGGTCACGGGGCGGGCGGTCTATGCCGACGACATCGCGCTGCCGCGCATGCTGCACGCCAAGCTCCTGCGCTCGATCCATGCGCACGCGCGACTGCGCTCGATCGACGCGAGTGCGGCGCTCGCCATGCCGGGCGTGCACGCGGTCATCACCGGGAAGGACCTGCCGGCGTACTTCGGCATCATCCCGTGGACGGAGGACGAACAAGCGCTGTGCGAGGACAAGGCGCGCTACGTGGGCGATGCCATCGCCGCGGTCGCCGCGGACAGCGAGTACCTGGCCGAGGAGGCCCTGCGGCGCATCCGCGTGGAGTACGAGGTACTGCCCGCCATCACCGGCATCGACGAAGCGCTGGCGAACCCGGCCAACCAGGTGAACGAGAAGGCCGCCGAGGGCAATATCTCCAAGCACGTCCACCTCGAGTTCGGCGCCGTGGACGACCTGCTCGCCGCGAGCGATGTGGTGGTGGAGGGCGACTACTGGTACGAGGGCAGCACGCACGCGCCGATCGAGCCGCATTGCTGCGTCGCCGAGTTCGATGCCACCGGGTTCCTCACCGTGTGGTCCAGCACCCAGGTGGCGCACTACCTGCATCGCGACCTCGCCAAGGTGCTGGGCCTGCCCACGCAGCGCGTGCGCGTCATCCAAACGGTGGTGGGCGGGGCGTTCGGGGGCAAGAGCGAGCCGTTCTCGCTCGAGTTCTGTGCCGCCAAGCTGGCCATGGTGACCGGCCGCCCGGTGAAGATCCTGTACACGCGCGAAGAGGTGTTCTACGCACACCGCGGCCGCCACCCGATGCGGTTGCGCTACCGCACCGGCGTGCAGCGCGACGGCACGCTCACCGCGACCGACGCGCGCATCCACATCGACGGCGGGGCGTACTCCAGCTTCGGGCTCGTCACCACGTACTACTCGGGCCAGCTGCTCACCGCGCCTTACACCATGCCGGCCTACCGCTTCGACAGCACGCGCGTGTTCACGAACAAGCCCTGCTGCGGACCCAAGCGCGGACACGGTTCCGTGCAGCCACGCTTCGCGTTCGAATGCCAGCTCGACAAGCTCGCCGAGCGAATCGGCTGGGACCCGATCGAGCTGCGGCGCAAGAACCACCTCGGCGGCCACACGCGCACCGTGAACGGCATGCGCGTCACGTCGAACGGTTTCCTCGAGTGCCTCGATGCGGTCGAGCGCGCCTCCGGATGGAAGGAGCGCTGGCGGAAGCTCCCGCACGGGCGCGGTCTGGGCGTGGCGGGCAGCATGTACATCTCGGGGACCAACTACTGCATCTACCCGAACGAGATGCCGCAGGCGGCGGTGCAGCTGAAGCTCGACCGCTCGGGCCGGGCCACCGTGTTCTGCGGCATCAGTGACATCGGCCAGGGCGCGGACTCGGTGCTGGCTTACATCGTGTGCGAGGAGTTGGGACTCGGCCTGCGCGACGTGCGCGTGCTGGCGGCCGACACCGACCTCACACCCGTGGACCTGGGCTCCTACTCCAGCCGCGAGACGTTCATGTGCGGCAACGCCTGCCTGGACGCCGCGCGCAAACTGCGCGAACTAATCGCCGGCACGCTCGCCGAGCGCTGGGGCGTGCCCAAGAGCGACGTGGTGCTGGCGAACGGCATGGCCGTGGCCACGAGCGATCCCAAGCAGCACGCGATGACGGTGAAGGAGGCGTTCCAGGCGGCCGAGGCCCGGCACGGCACGCTCGGCAGCGTGGGCTGGTACCAGAGCCCCAAGCTGGGCGGGGACTATCGCGGCGGCACCATCGGAGCCTCGCCGGCCTACTCGTTCACGGCGCACGCGGCCGAGGTGGAGTGCGACCCCGAGACCGGCTTCGTGCAGGTGAAGAAGATCTGGGTCGCTCACGATTGCGGCCGCGCGCTGTCGCCGGTGGCGGTGGAAGGCCAGATGGAGGGCAGCGCCTGGATGGGCTTTGGCGAGGCGCTGTTCGAATCGCACGACTTCAAGCCCGCGGCCGCGGGCCACGGGCCCGGGATCCATCACGGCCCGAGCCTGCTGGACTACCGAATGCCCACGTCGCTCGACTCGCCCGAGATCGAATCGCTGATCGTCGAGAGCGTGGATCCCGAAGGTCCGTACGGGGCCAAGGAAGCGGGCGAGGGCCCGCTCCATCCGAGCATCCCGGCGATCGCCAACGCCATCCACGACGCGTTGGGGATCCGCTGTGATCGGCTGCCGTTCTCGCCGCCCGCGGTGCTGGCACTGCTGCGCGCCGGGGATGCGCGCGCGGCGTGGCAGCGCGCACGCGACGTGCTGAAGCCGGCGGGGGCGCGCGCATGCTGACGCTGCCTCGATTCGAGTGGGTGGCGCCCGCCACCGTGGACGAGGTGCTGCGCGAGCTGGCGGAGCATCCGGGCGAGTGCCTGCTCGTGGCCGGCGGCACCGATGCGGTGCCGAACCTGAAGCACCGCCTGCACGAGCCGCGGCGCGTGGTGTCGCTCGCGCGCGTGAACGAGCTGCGCGGCGTGCGCGAACTCAGCGGTCCGCGCCGCTCGCGTGACGGCCTGGAGCTGGGCGCGCTCACCACGCTCAGCGCGCTCGCGCGCGAGCCGCTGCTGCAGCCGGACTTCGCTCCGGTGTCGCGTGCCGCGTCGCTGGTCGCCTCACCGCAGATCCGCAACATGGGCACGCTCGGCGGCAACCTGTGCCTCGACACGCGCTGCACGTACTACAACCAGACCTACTTCTGGCGCGAAGCGCTCGGCTTCTGCCTCAAGAAAGACGGCGTGGTCTGCCACGTCGTGCCGCAGGGCAAGCGCTGCGTCGCGGCGCACTCGTCGGACGTGGCGCCCACACTCATCGCGTTCGCTGCCGACGTCGAGATCGCCGGGCCCGAAGGGCGCCGGCGCGTGCCCGTCGACGAGTTCTTCGTGGGCGACGGCATCCACAACAATGTCCTCAAGCCCGACGAGCTGGTCACACGCGTGATCCTGCCGGAGAGCTCGCGCGGCGCGCTCGGCGCCTATCGCAAGCTCCGCCCGCGCGGTGCGATCGACTTCCCCATGCTGTCGGTGGCCGTGGCCGCCCGCGGCACGCGCGAACGCATCGAGGCGGTGCGCGTGGTGGTCAGCGCGCTGGGGGCCAAGCCGCGCCTGCTGGGCTCGATGAACGCACTGGTGTCGGGGCGCCCGGCGGACGAGGACACGTTCGCGGCGGTCGCCGCAGCCGCGAGCAAGCAGTGCCGCCCGCTCATCAACGTGCCGTACGACGACGACTGGCGTCACGCCATGGTGCCTGTGCTCGTGACCCGCGCACTGCGCGACACGTTCGGGATCCCTTCCGCATGACGCGCCCCCCGACTCCCCAGCCGCCCGGCGACGCCGGCGCGCAGGACGTGTGGGCGACCCTGGCCCGCTGGCGCGCCGAGGCGCGACGCTTCGTCCTGCTCACCGTGGTGGAATCGCGCGGGTTCACGCCGCAGAAGCCCGGCGGCCGGATGCTGCTCGGCGAGGCGGGCGAGACGTCGGGCACCATCGGGGGCGGGGCGATCGAGCATGACTGCCTGCGCGAGGCGCGCGAGCTGCTCGCCAAGGGCAGCGGAACGCGCACCGTGCGGCGGCAGCTCACGACGGAGCTCGGCATGTGCTGTGGCGGCGAGATGGTGGTGCACCTGGAGGTCTTGGAGGCCCAGCCTCGACTGGTGGTCTTCGGCGCCGGCCACGTGGCGCGCCCGCTGGCGCGGCTCGCCGCCGAGTGCGGATTCGCGGTGACGGTAGTCGACGCGCGCGAGGAGTGGCTCTCGGCCGAGCGGTTCCCATCGGCCGCGCGCCACGTGCGCGACCCCGAGGCGTTCGCGCGCGAGTGGGAGGCCGCTGCGGAGGACTACGCCGTCATCACGACGCACGACCACGCGCTCGACCAGAAGGTGGTGCAAGTACTGCTGCCGCGCGGGCTGCGCTACACGGGGCTCATCGGCAGCCTCGCCAAGCAGCGCAAGTTCGCGCTGCGGTTGCGCGCCCGCGGTGCCTCCGACGCCGACATCGCGCGGCTGCGCTCGCCGGTGGGGCTGGCGATCGGCGCACGCACGCCGGAGGAGATCGCGGTCAGCATCGTCGCCGAGCTGGTGAGCGTGCGGCGGGGTGGGAGCCCCGAGCGCGGCTGGGTACCGCCCGCCAGGGTGTCGGCCGCACAGCGTCCGAGTGAAGCGAGCATCAACCCGCCCGTTGCGGAAGCGAGCGGAACCGAGGCCGGATCAGCCGGCGTCGTCATCACCCGCAAGGGAGGCCAGTCGTGATCGTCGGCGTGCTGCTCGCTGCCGGGGCATCGACCCGGATGGGAAGTCCCAAAGCCCTCGCGCGCTCGCGCGGGCAGTCGTTCCTCGTGCGTGGCGTGCGCGCGCTGTGGTCCACATGCGACGTTGTCGTGGTGGTGCTGGGCGAGCAGGGCGACCGCGTGCAGCGCGAGACCAGCGAGGAGTTCTCGTCCCTGGTCGAGCGCGGCCTGCTCGCTCCCGACCTCAGCGGCAGCCCGGGCAAGCGCTCGGGCGAGCTCGAGGTCCGCTTCGTGCCGAACCCGCGCTGGAAGGACGGCATGTACTCCTCCGCTCGCGCCGGGCTCGCCAGCGCGCTCAAGGCGAAACCCAAGGGCGTGATGGTGCTGCCCGTGGACCACCCCGAGATCGCCGACGGCACCGTGCAGTCGCTGGGTGCGATGCTGCTCGAAGCCCTCGGCTCGTTCGGGGGTAAGGCGAGTGCGAAGTTCGCGTACGCGGTCGTGCCGCGCCATCGCGGGCGCCGCGGCCATCCGGTCGCGATCTCGTCCGCGCTGGCGGCGGACATCGTGCGCGACAAGGCTGCAGCACACCTCTCGGATGCGATCCGCGGCCACGCGCGCCTCGTGGGCTACCTGGACGTGGCCGACGCCGGCGTGCTCGTGAACCACAACACGCCCAAGGGCCGGGCGGCCAAGCCGGCGCCGGCGATTCGCAAGCGCACGACGAAGCAGGCGGCACCGAAGCGCAAGGTCGCGAAGAAGAAGTAGCGTCGCGACCCTCGAGCGAACGACGGCCCCGCGGCGTGCCGCGGGGCCGTTCGCTTGCTCGCGCAGCTAGCGGCGGGCGAGCGGCCGCAGGATCTCGGCCATGCGCTTGATGCTCGAGCCGATCAGCTCCTCGTTCATGCCCGCGAAGCCCAGCACCAGCCCGTTGCGGCCGCCGGGCCGGATGCGGAACTCCGACAGCGGCAGGCAGGCGAACCCCTCGGGGCTCAGCGCATGCACCGCCTCGATGTCGTCCAGCTCGGGAGGCAGCCACGCCACGCGATTCAGGCCGCCTTCGCAATCCGCGATCTCCAGCAGGTCGGCCGCGTGCTCGCGGACGGCGCGCTGCAGCGCTTCGAGTCGCGAGCCATAGAGCGTTCGCATGCGCCGCAGGTGCCGCGAGAAATGCCCTTCGAGCATGAAGTCGGCCATGGTGGCCTGCTGCAGCCCCGGCGACTGGCGGTCCATGAGCTCGCGCGCGCGCACCATCGGAGGCAGCACGTCGGGTGGGGCGACCAGGTAGCCCAGCCGCAGCGACGCGAACATGACCTTGCTGAACGTCCCGGCGTAGAGCACGCGCCCGTGCGGATCGATGCCCTGGAGCGCGGCCAGCGGCCGGCCGCGATAACGGCACTCGCTGGCGTTGTCGTCTTCGAGGATCCAGCTGCCGTGCGTCTCGGCCCAGTGCAGCAGCGCGCGACGACGGGGCAGGCTCATGGTGACGCTGGTGGGATTCTGGTGCGACGGGGTGATGTAGGCGAGGCGCGCATCGGGTGCCGACTTCACGGCGGCGGCCACGTCGAAGCCCTCGTCGTCCACCGGCACCGGCGCGATCTTGGCCCCGCTCGCCTCGAACACCGAGCGCGCGGCGAAGTAGCCGGGGTCCTCGAACAGCACCGTGTCGCCTTCCCGGACCAGCACCTGGTTCACGATCGAGATGGCCTGCTGCGAACCCGACACCACCACGATCTGGTCCGGTGAGCAGCGCGCTCCGCGCGCGGCGGCGAGGTGCGCCGAGATCGCCTCGCGCAGCGGTCGGTACCCCTGCGGGTCGTCGTAGGCCATCGTCCGGACGGAGCCCAGCCGCATGCGCTTGTCGGAAAGCCGGCGCCAGATGTCCATCGGGAACTGGTCGAGGGCCGGCAGCCCGGCCCGGAACAGCATCGGCCCCGTGTGAACCGGCGGCCAGCGGCGGAACGGCTGCGAGCGCAGCCTCTCGCCGAGCGGGGACAGCCGCCGGGTGCCGCGCTCGGCGTCCGGCACGGGCTCCATGGCCGGCCCGCTCAGCACCTGGTCCGGCAGCGAGCTCGCGACGTAGGTCCCCGAGCCCGCGCGGCTCACGATGTAGCCCTCGGCGATCAATTGATCATAAGCACTCAATACCGTGTTGCGAGACAGACCCGTGACTTGCGACAGCTCGCGGCTCGCCGGCAGCCGGCACGCGGTGGGCAGGCGGCCCCCCAGGATCGCGGTCCGCAGCTCGTTATACAGCTGGCGGTGAAGCGGTTCACCCGACTCGGCGTCGATCGAGAACGCGCGAAAGCTCGCGAATGTGTGTCGTCTGGGCATCGAATTCTCGACGAGGATGGGTCCGCTTTGCGAAGTGGCCCCGGCAGAGTAGTGAGTTCTGGCCCTTGTGACCAGACCAGAATCTGCCACGTTGGAACATGCGACGGCGCGCCTCGTCCCCCGCGAAGCTCGCCGAGCCGTCCGAGCCCACCGGGGGTCGCTCCCCCAGGTCCCCAAGCGGGATCGCCCGGTGGGCTCTTCGCATTCCCGCCCGGAAGTAGCGTTCGACGACGTTCGCACGCTGTCGATGGCCACTGGCTCCGTGGCTTGACCGGACGTCCCGACGAGCGGATGGCGAACTCCCGCCCTGCTGGAGCGGATGTGGCATGCTGCGCCGGTACGATGTGGACACCCAGGAGCGCCACGTGACCACTCCGACCCACCGCCGCCCCATCGTCGCTGTCTTCGGCAGCAGCACCGTGCGCGAGCAGGACGCGCATTGGCGGCAGGCGCGCGACCTGGGTGCGGCCCTCGCGCGGCTCGGGCTCGCCACCATGACGGGCGGTTACGGCGGCGCGATGGCGGCCGCCTCGCGGGGCGCGCACGAAGCGGGCGGGCACGTGATCGGCGTGACCGTGGACCTGTTCGAGCGACGCGGTCCCGTGAACCCGTGGGTGCACGAACGCGTGCACACGCCGGACCTGTTCGAGCGGCTCCGGCACCTCGCACACACGGCCGACGGCTTCATCGCGGTCGCGGGCAGCATCGGCACGCTCACCGAGTTGTTCCTGGTCTGGACCATGGTGAGCGTCGAAGCCCGCGAGCACGCGCCCATCGTGCTCATGGGCCCGCAGTGGCACGACTGGCTCGCTTCCCATCGCGCTCCGGGGTTCGTGCCGACGCACCTGCACGACTTCGTCGAGGTCGCCGACACCCCCCAGCTTGCCGCCGAGCGCGTGGCGGCCGGGATCGAGCGCGTCCGAAGTGCGCGGCTGGCGCGATCCGAGCACGAGGGGTCGCACGCGTGAGCACGCTGCCGCTGGCCGAGGATCCGCTTCTCGCCTGGCGCACGCGCTTCCCCAGTGTCGAGTCGGTGCTGCACTTCGCGTCGCACACGCTCGGGGCCATGCCGGCGGAGGCGGCGGACGCGCTGGCGG
>Ga0075419_10000615_pt1 | contig 22757 bp, 26 predicted proteins | sample SoiMetdeltSBSDD3_FD_76900 | JGI IMG/M metagenome (GOLD analysis project Ga0075419, IMG submission 76900) | Bulk soil microbial communities from a Populus tree surrounding site in Tennessee, USA - Soil MetaG P. deltoides SBSDD3 | ecosystem: Environmental > Terrestrial > Soil > Tree plantation... | reverse complement strand
GCCGAAAGGCGCGGCTCGAAAAAAAGCTTCTCGCCGAGCGCGATCGCTTCCGGCTTTCCGGAAACCCGGTTCGACGGGTCGGGCTTCCACGCGGGCGGCCAGGGACCGTGCCGCAGGATCGCGCGCCGCTCGTCGGCAGTGAAATCCACCGCCAGCACCTGCGTAGCGAGGGCGAGGAGCAGCGCAGCGAGCCAGCGTTGCTTCATTCGATCGGCAGGCTGTCGGCGATTCGCTCGCCATCGACGTCGAACAGGAACTGCCACAGGCCGGGCATGTGGAACATCAGCCCGGTCGCATAGAACCGCCCGCCGCCGTACGATTTCACCTCTGCCCTGTAGTTCATGCCGTGCTTGTGCGCGGGCATCCACGCATCGACCTTTGCCGCGCTCGGCGGTGGCCGGCCGTCCTTTGCGCACACGCTGAAGTCGAGCGCGAAGTGCTCGCCGACGGAAATGCGCGCCGGCTGCGTGCGGTAGCTGAGCGAGTAGCGCGGCGAGTCGACGAAATAGCCGCCCGCAGGGAGCTCGCACGCGAGGCCCTGCACGGCAAATCCGAGCAGCGCAGCCGCGACCGCCCCTTTCACTTGGATTTCAGGATCGCTTCGAAGAGCGCGTCGCCGTTCTTCCAGGCAATTCGCTCCGCGACGTCGGCGGGCAGATCGGCGAGCCACTGGCGCGACCAGTTCGCGTGCTCGACGATGTAGTGCCAGCGCTCCGGCGTGAACGAGTCGGTGCCGACCATGAACCGGCCCGGGAACTCGAGGAACGCCGCGCGCCATTCCGGGTTCACCTTGCCGCCCGAGCCGTGCTCGCTGCGAAAGGCGAGGTCTGCCCACAAGTTCGCGTGCCTGCGCAGCGTCTCGCGCACTTTCTCCGGGCGATCGAAGCCGGAGTGCGCCCAGAGGATTCTTGCTTCGGGCCACTGCTTGAACAGGCGCTCCACTGCGTCGGCGTCCGAATGCGCATGCAGCACGAGCCCGTGCTGCCTGGCAAGCTGGACCATCCGCCGCGGCACCGGCAGATCGGCGTCGGCGCCGTACAGATGGAACTCGCCGATCGCCACGTAGCGGAACTTGCGCAGCCGCTCCTCCAGGTACGCAGGCACGGTCTCGTCGCGCACCCAGGTCGAGACGTCGCCGCGCGAGCGATACGGCCGCAGCGAGCGCAGCACGAGATCAGGCGCCTCGGCGTGCAGCCGTTGCTGGCCATCGTCCCCGGAACTCGAGATCAGCGCCCGCTTGAGGCCGGCCTTGCGCAGGATCGCGACGGCCTCCTTGGGCGGCAGCGTCTCCCAGGCATCGTGCGAGTAGTGGATGTGCGCGTCGAAAATCGGCAAATCGGCGGCGGCGACCGCACCGGGGACCAGCAGAAGCGCGATCAGAAGTCGCAGCGGCGGCATGCGTCTCTCCTCGGTTGGCATCGATCATACACGTGTGCGAAACGCACCTGAACGCGTCCGGCGAGTCGTAGTAAACTTCGCCGCTTATTCACTGGAGGCTCGTCAAAGTGGAAAGAAAACTGCTCGCCGTTTGCGTCTGCGCCTGCATGCTGGGCGCCTGTGCGACCAATGACAAGGCAGCATCCGATCAGCCACGTGATGACGGCACCTACGTCACCGGCAGCCGGCTGCCGCAGAAAACCACCGGCACGGCACCAGTCAGCCAGACCGGCCAGGAAGGCTGGGAAGACTCGACTAGGGGCCACAAACAGGTCAACCCGCAGGGCCGGTAGTACGGGCTCCTGCCCTCAGACGTTGAAGCGAAAGTAGATCACGTCGCCGTCCCGCACCACGTAGTCGCGTCCCTCGAGACGCATTTTCCCGGCTTCCTTGGCGCGCTGCTCGCCGCCGCAGGCGACATAGTCCTCGGACGCAATCACCTCGGCGCGGATGAAGCCGCGCTCGAAGTCCGTGTGGATCGTGCCTGCTGCTTCGGATGCCGTCTGGCCGATGTGCAGCTGCCACGCGTGCACCTCGCGCGGTCCGGCGGTAAAGAAGGTCTCCAGCCCGAGTAGCTTGTAGCCGGCGCGAATCACCCGGTTCAACCCGGGCTCGTGCATCCCCATGTCGTCGAGGAAAAGCTGCTTGTCCTCGTTCGGCATGTCCGCGATTTGTGCTTCGAGCGCCGCGCAGATCGCGACTACTGGCGCGTCTTCGCTCGCTGCGTACCGCTCGACCGCGTCGAGCAGCCGGTTGCCCTCGAAGCCGTGCTCGCCGACATTCGCCACGTACAGCGCGGGCTTCGCGGTGAGCAGGAAGAGCGGATCCAGAACGGCGTGCTCTTCCTTCGACCAGTCGAGCGTGCGGACCGGCTTGCCCTGATCGAGCCCGCGCTGCGCTTTCTCCAGCACCGCCACGAGGCGCTGCGCGACCTTGTCCCCGCCCGTCTGCGCCACCTTCGCGGATTTTGCGAGCTGCTTCTCGACCGACTGCAGGTCCGCGAGCGCGAGCTCGGTGTGGATCGTCTCGATGTCCGAGACCGGATCGACGCGCCCGCCGACATGCAGCACGTTCGGATCCTCGAAGCAGCGCACGACGTGCGCGATCGCGTCGACCTCGCGGATGTGCGCGAGGAACTGGTTGCCCAGGCCCTCGCCCTTGGAGGCCCCGGCCACGAGGCCCGCGATGTCGACGAATTCGACCGCAGCCGGAACGATGCGCTGCGGTTTCGCGACCTCGGCAATGTGCTCCAGCCTCGGGTCGGGCACCTGCACGATGCCGACGTTCGGCTCGATCGTGCAAAAGGGATAGTTCTCGGCGGGGATCGCAGCGCGCGTCAGTGCGTTGAAGAGCGTGGACTTGCCGACGTTCGGCAGGCCCACGATACCGCAACGCAGGCTCAAGACTTGCCCGCGGGCGGCGCTTCGGACGCCGCGCCTGCGCGCTCTGCGCCCTTGTCCTGCGTGTGCAGCTTCAGCATTGCGGCCTGCAAGTCGCCCGCCAGGCAAAGCGGTACGACGGTGAGCGCGCGATCGATCGCAGCGTCGATCGCAGCGCGATCTTCCGCGGCCGGCTTCTGCAGCACGTAATCGGCGCCCAGGTCCTTGTCGCCCGGATGGCCGATTCCGATCCGCAACCGCCAGTAGTCGTGCGAAGCGATCTTCTGCGAAATGTCGCGCAAGCCGTTATGGCCCGCGATGCCGCCGCCCTGCTTCAGCTTGGCGACGCCCGGCGCGAAATCCAGCTCGTCGTGCGCCACCAGGATCTCCTCCGGCGCGATGCGGAAGAAACCCGCGAGCATCAGCACCGAGCGGCCGCTCGCGTTCATGAACGTCTGCGGCAGCAGCAGCCATGCACCGCTCTCGTGACGGCCGACCAGCGCCTGGTACTTCAGGTCCTTGCGCATTGCGATGCCGCACGACGCCGCAAAGCGCTCGACGAGCCAGTACCCGGCGTTATGCCGCGTGCGCTCGTACTCCCGGCCCGGGTTGCCCAGGCCGACGATGAGACGGATCTTGGAGGACAACTATTTCTTCTCTTTCTTCTCGGGCTTGTCGGCCTTGTCGGCCTTCTCCGCTTTCTCGCCGCCTTTCGCGGCAGGCTTGTCCCCGGCGGCTTCTTCGCCTTCCGCGGGTGCAGCCTGCTCGGTCGTCGGCACTTCGCCTGCAGCCGGAATCGCCTCGGCGGCTGCGGCTTCTTCCTCCTCGGTGATGAGTACCGGCACGACGATCGTCGCTACGACGGGGTTTTCGCCCCGGTGCAGCACCGGCAGCACGCCGTTGGGCAGCACGAGGTCCTTGACGTGGATCGAGTGGCCGACCGTGAGGTTGCCCATGTCGACTTCGATGAACCCCGGCAGGTCGTCCGGCAGGCACGAGATGTCGAGCTCGTTGATCACGTGGTTCGGCAGGCCGCCCTGCTCCTTTACGCCGGGCGACTTCTCCGCGTTGATGAAGTGCAGCGGCACCTTCATGTGGATCTTGCGATCCTTCGAGACGCGCTGGAAGTCGACGTGCTGCACCTGCTGCTTGAACGGGTGCATGTTGTACGCGCGCAGCAGCACCGGCTCTTCCGACGAGTCCAGCTTCAGCGTGAGGATCGACGCGTGGAACGCTTCGTTGCGGAGATGCCGGTGGAGCTCCTTGTGGTCGAGCTCGATGTTCAACGCGTCGCGCTCGCCGCCGTAGAGGATGCCCGGCACCCGGCCGGCAGTGCGCATGCGCCGGCTTGCGCCGGTACCACGGGTCTCGCGCTTGCGCGCGTTGATTTCGATCTTCATCGTGTTGCTCCTATTCTATGAACAGCGAGCTCACCGAGTCCTCGGTGAAGATTCGCAGAATCGTTTCGGCCAGCAGTCCCGCGACCGAGAGCTGGCGGATCTTGGTGCAATTGCGCGCATCTTCCTGCAGCGGAATCGTGTCGGTCACCACCAGCTCGTCGAGATCGGAGCCCTTGATGCGCTCGATCGCGCCGCCCGAGAGCACCGGGTGCGTGCAATACGCGACCACCTTCTTCGCGCCTTCTTCCTTCAATACCTGTGCGGCCTTCACCAGCGTCCCGGCCGTGTCGACCATGTCGTCCATGATCACGCACGTGCGTCCCTTCACTTCGCCGATCACGTTCATCACTTCGGACACGTTCGCCTTCGGGCGGCGCTTGTCGATGATCGCGAGGTCCGATTCCAGCCGCTTGGCGAGCGCGCGCGCGCGCACCACGCCGCCCACGTCGGGCGAAACCACGATCAGGTCCTCGTAACGCTGCTTCCACACGTCGCCGAGCAGCACCGGCGCGGCGTAGATGTTGTCGACCGGGATGTCGAAGAATCCCTGGATCTGGTCGGCGTGCAGGTCCATCGTCAGCACGCGGGCCACGCCGACCGAAGCGAGCATGTTGGCAACCACCTTGGCGCTGATCGCAACCCGCGCCGAGCGCGGCCGGCGGTCCTGGCGTGCGTAGCCGAAGTACGGGATCGCAGCCGAGACGCGCGCCGCCGAGGAGCGCTTCAGCGCATCGATCATCACCATCAGCTCGAGCAGGTTCTCGTTCGTCGGCGTGCACGTCGACTGCAGCACGAATACGTCCCTGCCGCGCACGTTCTCGAGGATCTCGATCATCACTTCGCCGTCGGAGAAGCGCCCGACGATCGCCCGCCCGAGCGAAATGTTCAGGTGCTTCACCACGTCCTGCGCGAGGCGCGGATTGGCGTTCCCGGTGAACACCATCATCCGTTCGAGCGGCAAAGAGACCATGTTTCCCTGGTTCATGTGTGCATTGAAGGCTGGCTGGGGAGGTAGGATTCGAACCCACGAATGCCGGAATCAAAATCCGGTGCCTTAACCAACTTGGCGACTCCCCAACGGTAATCGGTTCAATCTACCCAGTCGTGCAGCGGATGCCGGTCCAGGCCGCGCGTCACGAAGCCGCGCATCCCTTGTGGAAGCTCCGCTTGCACCCCGCGCGCTTCGCTTTCCTCGGCAAATTCAGCGAATACGCACGCCCCTGAGCCCGTCATTCGGGCCTCGCCCTTGCGCGCCCGAAGCCAGTCCAGGTGCGCTGCGATCTCGGGATGGCGCCGCGCCACCACAGGCTCGAGATCGTTCTTTCCAAGCCCAAAGAAAAAGGGCGGTATTTTGAGTGGTTTCGTATTTCGTGTCAATGCGTTATCTGCGAACACGGACGCCGTGCTGACGCTCGCGCGAGGCGTGAGAACGACGTACCACGCCTCGGGCAGCGCAAGCGCGCTGAGCCGCTCGCCGATGCCTTCGCCGAGCGCATTCTCGCCGTAGACGAAGAACGGCACGTCCGCACCCAGCTCGGCGGCGAGCGCCATGAGTTCGGCGCGCGCATACCCGGTGCCCCAGAGGCGGTTGAGGACGAGCAGCACCGTTGCCGCGTCGGAAGAACCGCCGCCGAGTCCGCCGCCGATCGGCAGAATCTTGCGTAGCTGGAGGTCAGCGCCCAGGCGCGAGCCGCTTGCCGACTGCAGGCGCCGCGCTGCGAGCAGGCACAGATCCTCTTGCGGCGCGATCGGTGCCGGCGGTTCTTCCAGATGGCGGACGATGCCGTCCGTGCGGACTCGCACTCCGACTTGGTCGCCCTGCTCGATGAGGCGAAACACGGTTTGCAGCTCGTGCATCCCATCGGCGCGTCGTCCGAGCACGTGCAGAAAGAGATTCAGTTTTCCCGGGGCCGGAAACCATTCCAGGCCGCGGGCTACTTCCATTGCGCGATCGCCAGCCGCAGCTCGATTCCCGGATAGCTGAGCTTCATGCGCACGGGCAGGCGTCCATCCTCGCCCCACTCCAGATATTCGATCTTCCAGCCGGACTGCTCGAGCTCGGCGATGCGCCCTTGCGCGTCCTTGCGGACTTGCGAGGGACCAGGCCCTGTGCGCGCGCGCACCCAGTCGGCGAGACCGGCGAGCGGCAGGCGAAAGCCGAGCGTCTCCTCGGTCAGGGCCTCTGCGTCCGCGGCGCGGTGGTCGCGTCCTTTCGCGTCGGTCAGCGTCACCGCCTCGCCATCGCGCACGATGCGCGCGACGCCCTGCCCGAGCGAGGTCGTGATCATCACTTCGTCGTTGCGCGCGCCGTGCCGCCAGGCAAAGTTGCCCGTCGACGATTCGTCGCGGAAGCGCACCGCGATGCGGCCGGAGAGCTCGAACTCCACCTGCGCGTCGGGACGCTGGAACTGCATTTCGGCGCATGCGGCAACGAGCAGCGCCGCTGCGAAAGCAAGCACGCGGGACACGGCCGGAACCTTTACTTTTTGAGACGCTGGATCGTCTTCTGCAGGGTATCGCTGTCGGGGCTGGCCTCGAGCGCTTCGCGCCAGATGGCCTCGGCCTCGGCGCGCTCGCCAAGCGCCCACAGTACCTCGCCAAGGTGCGCGCCGATCTCACCGTCGGGCCGCCCCTTCCACGCGCGGCGCAACTGCTGCGCAGCGCCTTTCAGGTCGCCCATCCGGTACAGCACCCAGCCCATCGAATCCATGATGTAGTAGTCCTCGGGCGCGAGCTCGAGCGCTTTTTCGATCAGCTTCCTTGCTTCCGGCAGCCGCTCGTTGCGGTCCGCGAGCGAATAGCCGAGCGCGTTGTAGGCATGGGCGTGATCCGGCTTCAGCTCGATCAGCGCGCGCAAGTTCGATTCGAGCAGGTCCAGGCGATCGAGCTTTTCCGCCGTCAGCGCGTAGTCGTACATCAGGTCCGTTTGCTTGGGATTCGCCGCGAGCGCCTTTCCGAGCAGGTCGAAGGCGTCCTTGTGGCGCTGCGCCTCGCGCAGCAGCTGCGCCTCGGCGATCTGCAGTTGCACGCGCTCGCCGTCGCCGGCGTTCACTGCCTGCAGATAGCGGCGTGCTTCCTCGAGCTTGCCCTGTTTGGCGAGCGCATTCGCGGTGCGCATGCGCGCCGGCATCGCATGCTCGCCGCGCTTGATCGAGTCGTACCAGCCGATTGCGCGCGGCCAGTCTTTCTGCTCCTCGGCGACCTGCGCGAGCGTGAAGCGCAGACCATTCGGGTCGCGAAAGCCGATTTCCAGCAGGCGCGTGAGATTCGACTCCGCGGTCGCATAGTCCTTGGCCTGCAGCGCGAGCAGCCCCACGCCGTAGATCGCTTCGCCATCGTCCTTGTGCAGCGAAAGGAGCTTTTCGAACTGCGTGCGCGCCTCGGGATAGCGCTTTTCGCCGACCAGCAGCCGCGCGTAGTTCATGCGCACATCGCGCGCGGTCGGATACTTGTCGAGGAAGGCGCCGAGCCGCTCGATCGCCTCGCCGGGCGAGCGGCGGCGCAGGATCTGCGCTTCGAAAATCGCCGCGAGGTCCCAGCCCGGGCGAATCGACGCCGCGCGCGTGAGCTCGAGCAACGCGAGCGATTCGTCGTTCGCGGCGAGAGCGGCCTGGGCGACCGCGAAATGCGCTTCCGCGACCTGCGGGTACGGTTCGGCGAGCTTGCGCACCACGCGCAGGTTGGCGCTCTTGTCCGCGTTCTGTCCCAGCAGTTGCCCCAGTTGCAGGAACCCACCCGCTGTCTGATCCTTCCCTTCCAGCAGCTTGGCGATGTACGGCGTGGCATCGTCCACGCGCTTCGCGTTGACGAGAAGCACGGTGACCGTACGCAGTCCCTGCGGCGACTCGGGATCGGACTCGTGCCAGAGGCGCGCCGCATCGAGCGCGACTTCCGGCGTGCGTGCGAACGTGGCGAGCTCCACTGCGCGCCGCGCGATGCGCGGATCGCGGGTCTTGCGCGCGAGATCGAGGTAGGTCTGCGCGGCGGCTGCCGGGCTGCCGCGCTGCGCGGCGATCTCGCCCAGCAGGATCGAATACAGCAGCTGCTCGCTCAGGTCCTGCTGCGGAAGTTTCGAAGGCGGACGCGCCGGCTCTTCCGCAGGCGCGGGCGCATCGTCGTCGTCATCGTCGTCGGCATCGGACGACTGCGCGAGCGCAAGCGCCGGAAAGAGCACCGCAAGAAACAACGCGAGAAGGAGGTGTATTCCGCTGCGCATGAAACGGCCAAGTGTAGGTATATTTGGTGCCCCGCACAAGCAAGAAAGTTGCATGCCCGAGCTGCCTGAAGTGGAAGTCACAAGGCGTGGCATCGCCCACCTGGTCGGCCGGAGAATCGCGGGCGTCACGGTGCGCGAGCGGCGCTTGCGCTGGTCCATTCCCGAATCGATCTCGGCGCTTGCCGGGCGCACTGTGCGTTCGGTTTCACGGCGCGGCAAATATCTGCTGATCGATTGCGGCGCAGGCCACCTGATCGTGCATCTGGGCATGTCGGGGAGCTTGCGGCTGGTCGCCCCGCAGACGCTGCCGCAGAAACACGACCATGTCGACGTAGCGTTCGGCGCAAGCATCCTGCGCCTGCGCGATCCGCGCCGGTTCGGCGCATTGCTCTGGACGGAAGGCCCGCCGGAATCGCACCCGTTGCTGCGGCACCTCGGCGTCGAGCCGCTTTCGCGCGAGTTCGATGAGCGGCGCCTGCACGCCCTTGCAAGGGGGCGCCGCGTCGCGATCAAGCAGCTGCTGATGAACGCGCGCAGCGTCGTCGGCGTCGGAAACATCTACGCCTCGGAGGCGCTGTTTCTCGCGGGTATCCGGCCGCGCACACCGGCGCGGCGTCTGTCGCTCGAGCGCTGCGCGCGGCTCGTCGCGGCGGTCAAGCAGACGCTGCGCGCGGCGATCCGGGCGGGCGGGTCTTCGTTACGCGACTTTGTCGGCAGCGACGGCGAGCTCGGCAGCTTTCAGACGCGCTACCACGTGTACGACCGGGCGAAGTTGCCTTGCCGGCGCTGCAAGGCGCCGATTCAGCGCATCGTGCAGGGTCAGCGCGCGAGTTACTACTGTCCAAATTGCCAAACCTGAAGGCGCCAGGAAAAACTAGCCCTGCTTGACGCGCGCGGCGAGTTTGGCGCGCACGATGGGATGCACGAATTTCGAGATGTCGCCGCCGAACATCGCGATCTCGCGCACCAGCGTCGCCGAGATGAACATATGCTGCTCGGAGGGCGTGAGGAACACGGTTTCCATGTCCGGGCTCAGGTTGCGATTCATCCCGGCGAGCTGGAATTCGTACTCGAAGTCCGACACCGCACGCAAGCCGCGCACCACGACCCGCGCGTTATTCTGCCGCGCGAAGTCGATCAGCAGCCCGTTGAAGCCCATCACCTCCACGTTGCCGAGATCGGCGAGCACCTGGCGCGCCATGTCGAGGCGTTCCTCCAGCGTGAAGAACGGTTTCTTGGAGCGGCTGTCGGCGACCGCGAGAATCACGGCGTCGAACAGCGTGCTCGCGCGGCGCACGAGATCTTCGTGACCGCGCGTCAGCGGGTCAAACGTTCCCGGGTATACCGCTCGGATCATTTCCGTCCCATTCGAATAGTTGGTAGCTCACTCCACCCGCCCGCGCGCGCCTGAGCTCCCGCCACTTCGCCGGCGCCGCGACCGGACTGGCGCTTTCAGCGTACACGCGCGCTCCGGCATTGAGGAGCCGGGACAGCTGCGGCAGCAGACCCGCCACCGCATTCTGCCTGAACGGTGGATCGAGGAAAACCACGTCGAACCGCTCGCGCGAATGCTCGAGATAGGCGGACGCGCTGCCGCCGATGATTTCGACCTGCGTCGCACCGAGCGCGGCGCGGCTTGCTTCGAGCGCCCGGATCGCCACACGGTCCATCTCGACCATTACGACCCGCGATGCACCGCGCGAAGCGGCCTCGAAGCCGAGCGCGCCGCTTCCGGCGTACAGGTCGAGGCACGCAAGACCGTCCAGATCCTGGCCGAGCCAGTTGAACAGCGTCTCGCGCACCCGGTCCGGCGTCGGCCGCAGCCCGGGACGCGTCGCGACGCGCAGCAGCCGACTGCGATATTCGCCGCCGATGATCCGGATGCGCCCTTTGCTACTATTCACTCTTCCATGGTAGCAGCGACTTCCTGGGCGGCGCGGCTCAAGGCGGGCCTCGCGCGAACGCGCGAAGTTCTCGGGACCGACGTCGGCGAGCTGTTTGTCCGCCGGCCGATCGACGAGGCGCTGTTCGAAGAGCTCGAGGCCGCGCTGATTTCGGCCGACTGCGGCCTCGACGCGACGCGCCTGCTGATCGAGCGTCTGCGCGCGCGCGCGAGGAAGGAGCGAATCGCAGACGGCGACGCGCTCAAGCGTGCGCTGCGCGATGAGCTGCGCGTGCTCCTTCAGCCGCTCGAACGCGCGCTCGAGCCATCGCGCAACCGGCCGTTCGTCATCGTCGTGGCCGGCGTCAACGGCTCGGGCAAGACGACTTCGATCGGCAAGCTCGCGAAGTGGCTGCTGTCCCAGCGGCGCAGCGTTCTGCTCGCTGCCGGCGATACGTTTCGCGCCGCCGCACGCGAGCAGCTCGCCGCCTGGGGCGAGCGCAACGGCGTCCCCGTCATCGGACAGCAAGGCGGGGATCCCGGGTCGGTGGTGTTCGACGCGATCGGCGCAGCGGTTGCGCGCGGCATCGATGTCGTGATCGCCGATACGGCGGGCCGGCTGCCGACGCAGCTGCACCTGATGGAAGAAATCAGCAAGGTCGGCCGCGTGGCGGCGAAAGCGCTTGCGGGTGCGCCGCATGAAGTGCTGCTCGTGCTCGATGCGAACACGGGCCAGAACGCGCTCGCGCAGGTGAAGGCGTTCGATGCGGCGCTCGGGCTGACGGGTCTCGTTCTCACCAAGCTCGACGGCACTGCGAAGGGCGGTGTGGTCTGCGCGATCGCGCTCGCGATGGGCTCCGGGAAGAAGCCGATTCCGCTGCTCTTCGTCGGCGTCGGCGAAGGCATCGACGACCTGCAGCCGTTCGTCGCAGCCGAGTTCGCCGAGGCGCTGGTTGATTAGCTTCTCGAGCGTCTGCAAGCGCTACCCCAGCGGCGGTGGCCTGCTTTTCGGCGTTGGTCGGTTAGGCTGGGCGCATATCTGTCAGTGAGCAAATACTTACGTGAAATTGAATAATTTTAAAGGGTGACTGGACACCCTCCAAAGGAACTACCACGCCTCTTAGCACTCTAATCCTCGGAGTGCTAGAATTTTCCCAGGAGGTTTTGGCATGACCACGATGACGCTGCCGATGACCGCTTCCCTCTCGACGGGAAGCCTCGAGGCCTACATTCAATCGGTCAACCGCTTTCCGGTGCTCAGCGCCGAGGAGGAGCAGCGGCTCGCGCGCCGTTTGCGCGACCACGAAGATCTCGAGGCTGCGCGGCAACTGGTGTTTTCGCACCTGCGGCTGGTGGTCGCGGTCGCCCGCGGCTACCTCGGATACGGCTTGCCGCATGCCGACCTGATCCAGGAGGGCAACATCGGCCTGATGAAGGCGGTGAAGCGCTTCGACCCGCAGCGCGGCGTGCGCCTGGTGTCGTTCGCGATCCATTGGATCAAGGCCGAGATCCATGAATACATCCTGCGCAACTGGCGCCTCGTCAAGGTGGCGACGACCAAGCCGCAGCGCAAGCTCTTCTTCAACCTGCGCTCGATGAAGCGCGGGCTTGCGCCGATGACCACGGGCGACGTGAAACGCGTCGCCACCGAGCTCAACGTGAAGCCCGAAGAGGTCGTGGAGATGGAAACCCGCCTCGGCGGCCACGACGTCGCATTCGAGGCCGAAGATTCAGAAGACGCGTACGCGCCGGTGCACTATCTTGCCGCCGACCCGGCTGCCGAGCCCTCGCAGGTGCTCGAGGCCGCGCAGGAGGAGGACGTCCAGACCGCTGCGCTCAAGCAAGCGCTCGGCGCGCTCGATCCGCGTAGCCGCAGGATCGTCGAGTCGAGGTGGTTGAAGGAGAAGGACCCGGCGACGCTGCACGAGCTGGCCGCAGAATTCAAAGTCTCGGCCGAGCGCATCCGCCAGATCGAGGCGAAGGCGATGGAGAAGATGAAGAAGTTCATGCTCGCGCAAAGCGCGCCGCAGAAGGCGCTGCCGGCGCCGGCGTAACCAGAACGTTCTTCACTCACGACGGCCGCCGCGCGCGGCCGTTTTTATTACTGCACTGCCGGTGTATCTGTCGTATGACAGGTATTGCACTGCAGCGCGACTTACTGTCGCCGACCGGCGACGTGAGGATCAGTCGTGCTTTCCATGGTGCACGGCTCGACTACAATCCGGCGCAGGTCAAAGAAAATCCGCTGTCCGCTAGAGACTCGAGGATTCGTCGCCGTGGCTAGGTACGCAATGGGAGGCACGGAATGATCGGCTCGTACGACCTGAAGCTGGTTGCGCTTTCCCTTGTCGTCGCCGCATTTGCGTCGTACACCGCGCTCGATCTGGCCGGGCGCGTAAGCGCGACACGCGGGCGCGCAGCGCGCATCTGGCTGGTCGCAGGCGCGATCGCGATGGGCACCGGGATCTGGTCGATGCACTTCATCGGCATGCTCGCGTTCAGCCTGCCACCGCTGCGGCTCGCGTACGACTTCTGGATCACGCTGCTCTCGGTGATTGCGGCGATCGCCGTGTCCGGCCTCGCCCTCTACGTCGTGCAGCGGCCGGCGCTGACGCCTCGCAACCTGACGGTCGGGGCGACGCTGATGGGCGTCGGCATCTGCGTCATGCACTACACCGGCATGGCCGCGATGCGCATGTCGCCGCCGATCGAGTACGACCCGCCGTTGTTCATTGCCTCGGTGCTGATTGCGATCATCGCTTCGCTGGTCGCGCTGTGGATCGCGTTCCAGCTGCGGCAGAAGTACTCGGCGCTGGCGATCGTCGGCAAGCTCGGCAGCGCAGTCGTGATGGGGCTTGCCATCACCGGCATGCACTACACCGGGATGGCGGCAGCGCAGTTTGCTCCCGGCAGCGTGTGCCTCGCCGCCGATGCCAGCGGCGGGATGGACAGTACGGCGCTCGCCGCGACGATTGGCGTCGTGACCGTGATCATTCTGATCGTCACGCTGTCGATTTCCGCGATCGACGCGCATTTCGCCACGCGCAACGCCAGGCTCGCGCTCGAGCTGCAGGGGGCGAACGAGCAGCTGCGCTCGATCGCGCTGCATGACAAGCTGACCGGGCTGCCGAACCGGTTCCTGCTGGAAGACCGGCTGCGGCAGGCGGCGCTGCACGCCGACCGCGCCGGCAAGAATTTCTCGCTGATGTTCGTCGATCTCGACGATTTCAAGCCGGTGAACGATACCTATGGCCACGCGGCCGGCGATGAGCTGCTGAAGCAGGTCGCCAATCGCCTGAAGGAGTGCCTGCGCAAGCACGACACCGTCGCCCGCACCGGCGGCGACGAATTCGTCATCGTGCTGGAGGATGTCGAGAGTGCCAAGGCGGCGAGCCTGGTCGGCGAGAAAATTCTCGAGCAGCTGGCGCTGCCGATCACGGTGTGGGCGCACACGCTCGAGATCTCGTGCAGCATCGGCATCAGCATGTACCCGAACGACGGCAACGACATCGCGACGCTCACCGCCAACGCCGACGTCGCGATGTACCAGGCGAAGAAATCGGGCAAGCACGCGTTCCGGCTGTTCGCCCCGGAAATGCGCAACGGACCCGCGGCCGCGCCGAGCTGACTCGCGGGCGTGCGGCCTAATCGATCGACGTCAGGCCGCGCTGGATCGCGAAGCGCACCAGGCTGGGCAGATCGTGGATATCCAGCTTTTCGTACACCCGGGCACGATAGGTCTCGACGGTCTTCGGTGAGACCTCCAGAGCGCTGGCGATGTCGACGGTCGTCTTGCCGTCGGCGAGCAGCCGCAGCACCTGCCCCTCGCGGACGCTGAGCATCGAGAGCGGATCCGGCGGCGCCGCATCCCGCCCTGCCAGGCTCTCGGCGATCTGCGCGCTGAAGTAGCGCCGGCCCGAGCGCACGGTGCGGATCGCTTCGACCAGCTCGCGCGAGGCCGAGTCCTTTGCGAGGTAGGCGCTCGCGCCCGCTTCGAGCGCCCTGAACACGTATTCCGGGTTCGAGTACATCGAGAGCATCACTACGCGGATGCCGGGCGCGCGATCGTGGATCGCGCGCGTCGCCTCGATCCCGTTCATGCGCGGCATCGCCATGTCCATCACGACGATGTCGGGCTCCAGCTCGATCGCGCTCTGCACCGCAGCCTCGCCGTCCGCCGCAACGCCCACGACCTCGAAGTCGACCTCGGACGCGACGACCTGCCGCAATCCCTCGGCGACCATCGCGTGGTCGTCGGCGATCAGGATCCGCACGCGCATGGTCAACCCGGCACCACTACGCGCACGCGCGTCCCGCGGCCCGGCGCGCTGTCGATATCGAGTTGGCCGTGCACGGCGAGACTGCGCTCCCGCATGGTTGCGATTCCGAGTCCGGTGGCGCCGCGCGGGCCGCTGCACTCGAAACCGGCGCCGTCATCCGCGACTTCGACCTGCAGCGACTCGGGGTGCCAGACGACGGTGATCCCGACCGCGCATTCGCCGGCATGCCTGGCCACGTTGGTGAGCGCCTCTTGCACGATGCGCAGCAGCGCGAGCTCATTCTGGCGGTCGATCCTCCTCTCGAGGCCGTCGACCCGGACTTTCGTCTGAATCTCGGTCCTGCGGCTGAAATCCTGGGCCGCCCAGCGCAGCGTGGGCCCGAGTCCCAGGTCATCGAGCATCGGCGGATGCAGGTCGTCGAGCACCCCCGCGACGCAGCGTGTCGTCGCGACGATCAGCGAATGCGATTCCTCCAGGCGGTGCCTGGCATCGGCATCGAGCCCGCTCATGCGGCGCGCAAGCATGTCGAGGTTGATGCCGAGCGCAGTGAGGTTCTGGCCGACGCGGTCATGCAGCTCGGTCGCCAGGCGGCGGCGCTCGGTTTCCTGTGCGTCGACGAGGCGCCGCGACAGTGCCTGGAGCTGGTCGGCAGCCTCGGAGAGTGCGTTCTCGCGCTCGCGCTGCTCGGTGACGTCGAGGCACGAGCCGATCAGTTTCGTCACACGTCCGGTATCGTTCTTCAGCGCTTCGCCGGCGATCAGCAGAATTCTTTGCGCGCCTTCGGTAGTCAGCACGCGCGCCTCCAGCTCGTAGCTGGAAGCCTTCTCGAACGCTTCGAGCACTGTCTCGCGAACGCGCTCCCGGTCCTCCGGGTGCACCAGGTTCAGGCACCATTCGGGACTCTGTACGGGCACATCCCTCCCAATGCCGAGTATGCGGCGCAGCTCGCGCGAGCCGGTCACACCGCTCGTGGCGTCGTACTGCCAATAGCCGAGGCCGGCCAATTCCTGCGCGCGAGCCAGCAGCCGACGGTGCTCGCGCAACGCCTGCTCCATGCGCAGGCGCTGCGAGACGTCGACCGCGATCACCATCTCCGCGGCTCTCCCGCCGTAGTTTACGAAGCGCGCCGTGACTTCGATATCGAGCACTTCGCCCCCTTTGCGCCAGTAGCGCCGCCGCTTCCAGCCGCGCGTCCCGAGCGTCGTGCGTACATCCTCGACGATTTGTGCCCGCTCCTCCGGAGGACGCAGCTCCAGGATGCTCATCGCGAGCAATTCCTCGCGCGTCCAGCCATACTGCTCGACCATGCGGCGGTTGACCGCGAGGATCGCGAGCGACGCGCGATCGAAAACGAACATCGGTTCCGGGCTCGCTTCGAACAGCACGCGGTAGCGCCGCTCGCTCTCCTGCGAAGCGGCGTGCGCGGCGCAGCGCGCGAGCGCCGCCGAGAGCATGTTCGCCGCTGCCTGCAGGAACTCGGCTTCGCGCGGCTCGAAGCGGCGCGGCGTACGCGAGTGCACGCCAAGCACGCCCCAGGGACGCTCGGCGCCCGGAATCACCACACTCATGCCGCTCACCACGCCGTTCTCGCGCATGACCGCAGGCACCCGGAAGCGCCGCTCGCTGGACATATCGGCGACGATGACCGGGGCGAACTGCTCGTTTCCGGATTGCTTCGCCTTTTGGTATTGGTGAATCGCGTAGCCGGCCTGGGACTCCAGGTCGGCGCCTACGGTCGCCTTCCCCACGAGGCCGGGTTCCCAGCCGACGCCGGCGACCAGCTTCAGCGCCGTGTCGCCCGGCTGCAGCTCCCCTGCGGCTGCGAGGTCGGTTCCTAGCGTGCGCGCGACGATCTCGACCATGCTTTGCAGCAGCACTGCAGCGTCCTGCTCGCGCAAGCCGATCAGGCCGAGGTCGCTCAGCGCGCGGTCGCCTTCGACCCTGGCGCGCAACTCCTGCTCCGCGCGGCGGCGCGCAGTAAGGTCGCGCCCGGTGCCGCGATAGCCGGTGAAGCGACCGTCGGCGTCGAATACCGGTTCGCCGCTGATCGACTGGTAGTTCGTTGTTCCGTCTTCGGTGACGCGCTTGAACTCGAAATCGCGAAACGGCTGGCGTGCCTCGAGCACTGCGCGATGCGCGTCCCAGCTCCCCTCGGGCGGCACTGCCCCGGAAAGGTCCCAGCGCTGCTTGCCGAGCAGCTCCTCCAGCGCCATCCCGGACTTGTCGAAGTAACTGTCGGAAATAGAGCTGAAGCGCAGCTCCGCGTCCTGCTCCCAGTACCAATCCGACGACAGATCCGCGAGGCTGCGAAAGCGCGATTCGCTGTCGGCGAGCGCGACCTGCGACTTGAAATTCACCAATGCGGCCGACAGCACGTTCGCGATGGCCTGCATGAACTCGGTTTCGATCGGGTCGAACCGGCGTTGCGTGCGCGAGTGCGCCGAGAGCGTTCCGTAGGGCTGCTCTGCGGCGGGAATTGCCACGCAGACTGCGCTGACGATTCCCATCTCGCGCACGCGGAATGAATCTGCAAAGCGCGCGTCGCCCTGCAGGTCGTAGGTGACCACGGGCGGCGGCGCTTCGATCGCCCTGGAGCCGCTTTGCCGGTAGCGCTCGAGCGCCTGCCTGGCCTGCACGTCTTCGTCCGCGCGGAGCCGCACGCCGATGCGTTGCTGCGGCCAGTTGTGGCCGGCGACGACGCGCAGCGTGCTGCCGTCCGGCTCGAGCTCGAGCACGGTGCAGAAGTCGACGTTCAACGCCTCGGCAGCGAGCCGCGCGGCTCGCTCGATGACGTGCGCCTGGTCCGATGCGCGCAGTGCATACAGGCTGAAATCGGCGAGCGCCGTCTGCCGTCGCAGCGCCGCATCGAGCTGCGACTTGGAATGCCGCTCGTCGGTGACGTCGCGGCCGACGACCACCACGCCGACGACGCGGCCGCCGTCTGCACGGATGACACTCCCCTCGGATTGGATGACGCGCGCAGTGCCGTCGCACGCGACCAGCCGGTATTCAACGCGATAGCCGCTGCCGTTGCGCACCGTGTCGCGAAACACCGTGCGCACGCGCTCGCGATCCTCGGCGTGGATATCGGCGAACGAATCGGTTCCGGCCAGCATGTCTGGATCGCCGAGCAGCGGCGCATACGACGGGCTGTTGTAGATCCGCCGCCCTTCGACATCTAGAAAGGCGATCAGGTCGCGCGCGTTACGGACGATGAGCGGAATCAGCGCGCTGCTGGCGGTGCTGCTCGCCTCAGCCTCGCTGTTTGCCGGCGACTTCGACAGTCTCAGGATCTCGGACATGCGATGAGCGCGGGACAGTCTACCCCGTCCGCGACACGCGGGCACAGCCTCCGGATCAACTCTCCTTGAGCAGCGTCTTCAGGTCATCGGCAAGATCGGCCGAAATCCGGTCGTGGCGCACGAAGAGCCGCAAGCGCCCCTTCGGATCCACTACGTAGCTCTGGGCGCTGTGATCGACGGTGTAGCTGTCGCCCGCCTTGCGTTTCTCGAAGAAGACCTTGAATTCCTTCGCGGTGCGCTGGGTGGCTTCGGCGTCCCCGCGCAGCCCGAGAAATCGCGGATCGAACGCGGTCACGTATTTCGCCAGGCTTTCGTCGGTGTCGCGCTCCGGGTCGACGCTGACGAAGACGACCTGGACGCGGTCGGCGTCGGGCCCGAGCTTCTTCACCGCCCCGGCCAGGTCGGCGAGGATCGTCGGGCAGACATCCGGGCAGTGCGTGAAGCCGAACGTGACGACCACGGCCTTGCCCGAAAAATCGGCGAGCGTCCGCGGCTTGCCGTCGTGGCCGGTGAGCTGCAGCGTCTTGCCGTAGTCCGCGCCGGTGATATCGGTGCTCTTGAACTTCGGCGCCGCCGGCTGGCAGGCCGCAAGCAGCAACGCGAGCACCGGCAGAAAGCGTCTAGCCGAGGTAGTGGTCAACGAGCAGCGCCGCGAACAGCGCAGCGAGGTACGCGATCGAGAAGCGGAACGTCCTTTGCGCCAGCGCATCGCTGTAGGCGACGTAGATGCGCACCGCGTAGAAAAGAAACGCCGCGCCCAGCGCAACCGCGGCAGCGAGGTAGGCGATGCCGCTCATCCCGATGGCGAACGGCAGCAGCGACGTGCCGAAAAGGATGATCGTGTAGAGCAGCACCTGCAGCCGCGTGTACTCCTTGCCATGGGTCACGGGCAGCATCGGCAGCCCCGCCTTGGCGTACTCCTCCGTGCGGTAGAGCGCGAGCGACCAGAAGTGCGGCGGGGTCCACGCAAAGATGATGAGGAAGAGCAGCGACGCCTCGGTCGAGACTTCGCCGGTGACCGCGGCCCAGCCAAGCACCGGCGGCATCGCACCCGACGCGCCGCCGATCACGATGTTTTGCGGCGTGGCGGGCTTCAGGATCACGGTGTAGATCACCGCGTAGCCGACGAACGTCGCAAGCGTCAGCCACATCGTCAGCGCGTTTGCATAGTGCGCGAGGATCCACAACCCGGCGCCGCCGATGACGCCCGAGAACACGAGCGTCTGCACCGAGGTCAATTCACCGCGCGGCAGCGGGCGCGCGCGCGTGCGCTGCATGACGGCGTCGATCTTCTGCTCGACGAGGCAGTTCACCGCCGCCGCAGCGCCCGCCACCAGCGCGATGCCGAGCGTGCCGGCGAGCAGGATCTGCGGCGCCACCATGCCGGGCGTGGCGAGGAACATCCCGATGATCGCGGTGAAGACGATCAGCGACACGACACGCGGCTTGGTGAGCGCGTAATAGGCGCGGGCGCGCTGCGCGAAACTGCGCGCCGATGCGCTGAGGAGAGCGTGCGTAGTCACGGGCGAGAAGGCGCGAATTCTAACCGAAACCCGAATATTTCAGGAGCCGCTCCAGGTCCTTCACCATCCTCGCGGGGTTCGGGTCGCGGGGAAATCGCAGCATCAGGTTGCCGAGCGGATCGAGCAGGTAGATGTGGTCGGTCGCGGCGCGCTCGGCGGGGAACGCCGCGGCGAGCTGCGCATCGCCGCGCACGATGTGCGTGCCTTCGATCGCCGCGAGCAGCGCCGCGGGCGGCGCTGCGGAATCGGTGACGATCCACAGGCGCTCGACCCGGTTCATCTGCCGGCCTTGTGCGCGGCGCACCTGCCGCATGTAGTAGAGCTTTTGCTCGCAGAGTGCCTCGCACGCGCCACGGTCGATCTGGACCAGCACCCATTTGCCGCGCAGCGTGGCGAAGGGCGCGGCGGCCATCGGCTGCGGCGCGAGCAGCGTGCCGTAGTTCGACGCAGTTCCGGAGCCCCAGCCGGAAACGTAGGCGATCCATCCGCCAACGACCGGGATCGCGAACACGGCGATCAGCAGCGCGAGCTTGACTCGCCCGCGCTTGACCGGATCAGCGGGGAACAGGCTGATCACGGCGAACGCTCAGTACGAGGAAAAGGATCACGCACAACGCAGCCAGCGAATACCACTGCAGCGCATACATCTCGTTCTTGCGGAACGCGGCTTCGGGCCGGCCCCAGTCCCGCAGCAGGCCGTCGGCAAGCTCGTTCGATTGCTCGATCACGATGCGTTTCATCGGCAACCCGGTCCAGACGCCGAAGTCTTCGATCCTGAGGTTCTGCCGGAGACAAGGCAGCGCCCCGAACCGGCACGCGTCCTGCCCGCCCCGCTGCTCCAGGTATTGCGGCAGCCGCTCGAGCACGAGGCCCTCGACCTGCTGCTCGCCGGCCGGCGTGACGATTTGCGGCAGGCGTTCACGGCGCGGATCTGCCGCGATCCACCCGCGCAAGACGAGCACGTGCTCCCGGCCTGGCGCGACGCGCAGCGGCTGCACGACGTGGTAGCCGGGACGGCCGCGGTGCACGCGAAAATCGAGCAGCACCGTGTATTGCGGAAGAAATTCGCCGCGCAGAGCGACCCGCTGCAGCGCGGCCTGCGCCGCGCGCTTCTCGGCGGCGCGCCCCGACTGCCAGTTCCCCAGCAGGATCCCGGCTGCGCATCCGGCACTGGCAAGCGCGAACGCCCACAGCCGAGGACGAAAGCGCAGTCCCGCGAGCCTCATCGAACGGCGTTAGACTGGCCGCGATGCGCTACGTGGTGATCGCGGTGCTGGTGCTGATCGTGGCGAGCCTCTTCTCGGCACTTTTTTTCGTGTTTCACGACCGCGGCGGCTCCAAGCGCGCGGTCAACGCGCTCGCGATCCGCGTCGGGCTGTCGCTGGGGCTGTTTCTGCTGCTGATGGCGGCGTACTACTTCGGCTGGATTCCCGAAAGGCTGTAAGAACCCGCTACAACCAATACACGAAGATAAACAGACCGAGCCACACGACGTCGACGAAGTGCCAGTACCAGGCGACCGCCTCGAAGCCGAAGTGATGATCGGGCTTGAAGTGGCCCGAGAGGCAGCGCGCGAGGATCACCGTCAGCATGATCGCGCCGCAGGTGACATGAAAGCCGTGGAACCCGGTGAGCATGAAGAACGTCGAGCCGTACACTCCGGTGGTCAGCTTGAGGTTGAGCTCCGAGTAGGCATGGCCGTACTCGTAGACCTGCAGCGCCAGGAACAGCACCCCGAGCGCGATGGTGAAAAACAGGAACAGGTTGAGCAGGCCGCGGTTGTTCTCCTTCAGCGCATAGTGCGCAATCGTCACCGTCACGCCGGAGGACAGCAGCAGCAGCGTGTTGATGGCCGGAATTCCCCACGCCCCCATCGGCGAGAATCGCTCCGCGAAATTCGGCCCCGCCGACGGCCAGTGGCTGGTGAAATCGGGCCACACCAGTGCGTTGCTCTCGAGCGTCGCCAGATCGGGCACCGAGATCACCCGGATGTAGAACAGCGCGCCGAAGAATGCGGCGAAGAACATGACCTCCGAGAAGATGAACCAGCTCATCCCCCAGCGGAACGACAGATCCTCCCAGCCGTGGTACTTGCCGGCCTCGGATTCGCGGATCACGTCGCCGAACCAGCGGAACATCATGTAGATGAGCGCCATCAGGCCGGCGGCGATTCCGATCCAGCCGGCGGTGGTGCCGTTGAACAGGAACACCGCGCCGATCGCCATCACGAACAGCGCCGTCGAGCCGATGATCGGCCAGGGCATCGGCTGCGGTACGAAGTAGTGTCCCCTGCCGGTGGATTCGGCCATTTCCGGTTCTCCCTAGCTGATTACGATTCGCACGACCGTCACGATCGCGAGGATGAAGAGCACGACGAACACGACCGCGACGATGACGATGTGCAGCGGATTCACCGCGGCGCGCTCGTGGTCGGACTTGCGCCGGATGCCGATCGCGCCCGACAGCACCGTCTTCACGGCGTCGAGAAAGGAGGCGCGTTTCATCGCCCGCTCCACTAGCTCTTGCCCTTGAGCCCGGCGACTTCGAAGAACGTGTAGGAAAGCGTGATCGTGTGCACGTCTTTCGGCAGCGACGGGTCGACGACGAAGCTGACCGGCATGCGCCGCGTCTCGCCCGCGGCGAGCGTCTGCGCCTGGAAGCAGAAGCACTCGAGCTTGCGGAAGTACTGCCCGGCGTGCATCGGGCCGTAGCTCGCCACCGCCTGCCCGGTGACCGGCGCGCTGCGAACGTTGGCGACCTCGTACTCGACGTGCACCAGCTCCCCGGGATGGACGTCGATGTGCGGGACCAGCGCGCGGAAGCGCCACGGCAGGTTGTGCGAGTTGGCGTCGAGCTCGATCGTCACCGTGCGCGAGAGGTCGACCTGCGTGCTCGTCGGCGCATCGTTGCGCTCGACCAGCGAATTCACCCCCAGCGCGCGGCAGATCTGGTCGTAGAACGGAACGAGGGCGAACCCGAAGCCGAACATCGCGACCGCGATGATCGACAAGCGGGTCAGCATCCGCCGGTTTTCGCGCTCGTGCGTCCCGCTCATCGGTTCAGCATCCAGTACTTGGCGATGATGCCGAAGAACGTCGTCAACGCGATCGTCAGCAGGAGCAGCGCGGTTTTCACGTTGCGGCTCATGGGCGTGCTACTTCAGCACCGGGGGGGTTTCCCAGGTGTGGTACGGCACCGGCGTCGGCAGGTGCGTCCACTCGAGCGAATCGGCGCCTTCCCAGACTTTCTCCGGCGCTTTTTCCCCGCTGCGGATCGCCTTCAGCACGATGTAGAGGAAAAACACCTGCGATAGGCCCATGCCGAACGCGCCGATCGAG
>Ga0075419_10000613_pt1 | contig 22780 bp, 22 predicted proteins | sample SoiMetdeltSBSDD3_FD_76900 | JGI IMG/M metagenome (GOLD analysis project Ga0075419, IMG submission 76900) | Bulk soil microbial communities from a Populus tree surrounding site in Tennessee, USA - Soil MetaG P. deltoides SBSDD3 | ecosystem: Environmental > Terrestrial > Soil > Tree plantation... | reverse complement strand
TACTATGATTGATGACAAAGAACATTAAAGCCTTCGTACAAGCATAAGTATGCAAAAGGTAGATAAATCGTATGAAACCCTCCTAAATAGAATTCAGGGGGATCTTGTTCATGCATCAAAGAAGGATTCGGCAAGATTGGAAATTCCTGAGCCGCAAATTATCTGGGTAGGTCAGCGAACTATTTTTAGAAATTTTATGGAATTTCCCAAGGCATTGAGGAGAGAACCAGAAAAGCTATTACTTTATTTGAATAAGGAGCTTGCTTCTGCGGGTTATATTGCAGGTGAGAGGGTTATTTTCCTTGGTCGCAAGGAACCTTCATCTTTTGGGGCCTTAATGGAAAGATACGTAAGGGACTATGTAATATGTCCTGTTTGTCAAAGTCCTGATACAAGAACAGAAAAAGCAAAAAAACTTGGCTTTCTAGTATGTGAAGCTTGTGGTGCCAGATCGTCAATCAAGGGAAATTACGCCTAGTTTCATTAACAGCTGTCGGCCGATAAACCAAGCTATTAATTCTGTTTTTAATTCTCCTGAAGATATAAATCGTGTTCTGTCGCATGACTTAACTTGAGTGAGAGTAACTCAATTCTATTTATTATCATCAAGCATTATAATACCAGCGCATCGTACATTGGCTGCATATTATAGTTGGACAAAGGATACAATTTCAGTATAGTGCTAAACGTAGTAATGATAATAGCAGTACTATCATATCCAGAAACCTTTTCCGAATTCAGCGACCTTACATTAGAAAAGCAGAACATTTTACAGATATGTTGCACATGGGGTAATAATCTAGCTGACGGTGTATTGACATTTCATATCAACCACAACAACAGCAACAAAAGCAGCAACATCAGCGATAATAATGATGACAATAATGACCAGCACAATGATTTGGTAAATATCTCCTTTGATCAATGGAGCTCCAAGTTAAAGAACCTGAAATTTACGGAAGTAAAGGATCTATCCAACGCAGATATTTTAATAAACTTTGAACATAAGGGCAATCAAACTGTAGGTCAAACTACTAGCGTTCTTGACAAAAATGGCTTTATTAAAAAGGTCAGGATGCACATCTCTTTAAATTTCAATGAAGAACTACTGAATCAAGATGCCCTGGGTCTAGTGCTGCAACATGAGATAGGGCATGCACTTGGACTGGGACATTCAAACTTTCATGATATAATGAATCCAATCGTTAATTACCAAAATAAAGTAATTACCAACTGTGAGATTGATGCAGTCCAGCTTGCGAATTATTGGAAACTGGTAGCAAATCAGCTGGAACCAAAATTACCAAAATTACCAATAGAAAAGACTGTTAACTGTAATTCGCAAGAATTGTAATCATTCTTTATGGCCTAATATAACAAAGAATATTTGATAGATGTACAGATAAAGAATGATACTTGCTCAACAGGTTTAGAGAAAAATTAATTCCTTTCACAAGATCGATAGGAAATAATTTTGGTTCACTAGGTTTTTCTCCGACGTTTTGGAGCATGGTTGGATTTGCGTTTGCCATCCTATCTAGTGTTTTCTTTGGTCTTTCAAATTTTCTGAATCAACAAGGAATAGAATTCCCCTCGCAAATATTTGCAAGTATCATGCTATTGATTTCAGGCTTCTTTGACATTGTAGATGGAAGTGTAGCTCGTGTGTTGAAGAGAACCACAACCAAGGGCGCGTTTATAGATTCTAATTTTGACAAAATTTCCGAAGCGCTAATTTTCATAGGGATAGCAATTGGAGGCCTGGCAAATCCCATCTTGGCAATGATTGCTCTGGCTACTTCTATACTGGTAAGCTATCTTAGGGCTAGAGCAGAATCATTGGGCATAGAACTAAAAGGTATAGGAATAGGCGAAAGGGCAGAAAGATTACTTATCTTATCAATTTGCGGGCTTATCCCAATTTCAGAATCAATTCAGTGGGGAGTAGTAATTATAATATTAATTTCTGTCTTCTCGTTTGTTCAAAGATTTAGGTACGTTCTAAAAAGGATTTAGCTCTTTATCGGAGTCTTCCTGTCTGTCTGCGTTCACTCTCCGATCGAACCTTTACTATTCCTCTATGTACAGCGCAGGATACACAGTAAAATTTGACATCCGTAGAAGAAAAAATCTGTGCGCCTTGAGCCCTTAGTTCTTTTGCCAAGGTAGGTTCTACTAGTGTAATTCTGCCAGTAACTTTTTTTGCCTTGTCTCTGGGTACCATGGCCCCGCATTGACTACAATGAACTGTTCCTGAACTACCTTTCCCACCCTTTGTTCGACCTCTGCTGGTCCTTTTCTTCGGCATTTATACAAATTCTATGTCTTCTTCTTTTAAATCTTCTGATTCTGTTTATGTCAACATTTATCAAAGAAGTAGAGATACTAATTATCTTCAACAATGCGGGCTAGCATACTATCAAATTTAGTGGTAGACGAGATCGTATCGCTCAATAACATATCCCGCCAAAGCTTGGGTGGACCTGCGGCATATTGCGGTTTAACTGCTAGAAAATTTGGTTTTGACACAACACTCTTTACTCATTTTGGAAAAGATCTTGACTCAAAATATCTTGAATATTTAACAAAACACGGTATTATTCTTAATTCATCGAAACATTCAGAACTTCCTACAACCAGGTTTGTCCTGAAAAACTTTGAAGATGACCGAGAATTAACTCTCAACTCAAACTGCAGTGCAATAGATATTGAAGAGATAAAAAATGTAAAATCAGATTGCTGGATTATAAGCCCTGTTTTTGAGGAAGTTTCTGTAGAATTGTTACGTTATTTGGCTACGACAAGTGAAAAAGGTTTCGTTATGCTTGATCCACAAGGTTATACCAGGACTGTTGATTCGGCTCGAAAAATATCATTAAGAAAAAAAATTGATGTCCCTCTCAATGATCTAAATGGAATAAAACTAGATAGTCATGAAATCTGTTGTCTTACAAACGGACTTTGGGGTAAAGAAGGACTTAGGAAAGTTCGATCAAAGTATGGCATAGATTATATAATTTACACACAGGATCAAAACATACATCTTCTCCAAGATGAGAGACTTTACTGGCTAAATTTACCTAAAATAAACAGCCCTGATTCAACAGGTCTGGGCGATATTATTACTGCGTCTTTTGCTTGCACCATTGTAAAAGAGAAAGAAGCGATATGGGCACTTTGTTTTGCGGCAGGGGCCCTAACTTCGGCTCTTCAAACAAGAGAAATCGGAATTGAAAAAATACCGTCCAAATCGGCTATAGAAGAGAACGCTGCATATTATTACAATATTATGAATTATGACACAATTTAGTCTCGTAAATCAGGTTTAAATTTGAGTATCTATTGACCTTTAATAATCAAAATGAAAGTGGCTATCTCAAGTCTAAGCCCCAGGGAGGATAGTCTTATAAGTAAAATCAAGAAAATTTTGGACGACGAAAATATCGATTCAGAAATAATAAAAAGATCCGATAAAACGAGCACATCAAATGTGGATATCGTGATTACTGCAGGTGGAGATAGAGCTATACTTGATTACTCTCATTATGACAAGGAATTCTCTGTCCCCGTACTAGGAATATACGAATCGGATTCGACAGGTTTTCTGGGTCAAATTGACATAAGTGATTTAAAAAAATCAATTGGCAGAATAAAAAAAGGCGATTACGAAATAGACAATGTTTGCCGACTTTCAGTCAATGTTGATGGCAAAGAAGTTGAACCAGTCTTAAATGATGTTTCACTTTTTCCAAGAAAAAGTGCGACTCTGATGGAATATATATTAAAGATTAATGGAAACGATCTCTGGCACGATAACAGTGATGGAGTTATCATTTCTACTCCCATCGGATCAACAGCTTACTGTATGTCTGCAGGGGGACCAATGGTTTTACAAAGGTCGCAGGTCTTTGTTATTGTACCCGTAAATTCTATGGACAACACACGTAGGCCCCTAATAGTTCCCAATACAGATAAATTGGAAATTGAAGATATCCTCAGCAGGTATCTCTGTGAGGTAGTATTGGATGGAGGAAAAAGGGTAGCCGTTAGAAAAAGAATTGCATGTCAAAAACATGAATTTCCTGCGAAATTCGTGAGACTAATTAAAGATTCTCCTATGGATATTATCGCCAAAAAGGTAAAGCTAGCAGAGGAGTTGCTTGATATGCCTCCAAGTGCTAAATTGATTTTAAAGATACTAGAATATGAAGGTGAGTTGAGTCAAAAGGACCTAAGTAAGAGAACGATGCTTCCAGAAAGGACCATAAGATTATCATTAAGTCATCTAATCCAACGAGGGTATGTTAGGAAAAAGACTTCCTTACGAGATGCCAGGCAAAAGACCTATGAGCTTAATTTGAAACTATGACCTAAATACACGATGTTATGAACGCTTCAAATGCTTCTTCCGGCTTGCCTGGAATACTGCTAAACTCCGAATGATACTGGACGGCAAAAAAGAACTTGTTTGACGGTATTTCAAGAATTTCAATTCTTCTACCCTTATCGGAATGACCCGATAATACCATCCCACTTTCTTCAATAGTTGGTCGGTAATCCTGATTAAATTCATATCTATGTCTGTGCCGTCGTTGAATCTTGTTATTCTGGTAAATCCTGTCAGCTATTGTGCTGTGCACTATTGTTATGTCGTGTTTTCCCAATCTCATTGAACCGCCAAGGTTAATGGTATGTTCCTGCTCTGGCATGAATTTTACCAATGAATTATTGTCATTTGGGTTGAATTCCTGGGAACTTGCATCAGTCATACCGCATTGATTTCTTGCAAATTCAATCAATGACAATTGAAATCCAAAACAGATCCCCAAGAATGGTATATTCTTTTTCCTTGCATGCTTTATTGAATTTATTATTCCTTCGCTTCCCCTTATACCAAATCCTCCGGGGACAAGTATCCCGTCATATTTATTCAATAGTTTCACTTCATTCTGATTGCCGTTTTCAAATCTTTCAGAATCAATCCAATCTACACTTAATTTCTTGCCCAATTTTGCCGATGAATGCAACAAAGCCTGATACACACTCACGTAACTGTCTGGTAAATTTACATATTTACCAACAATACCAATATTGACATTTCCTGAAAAATTAAAGAATGAATTTGCTACGTTTTTCCATTCGGCCCATCTTATGTTCCTGTTCTTAAGATCGAACTTGTCAGAGATTACATCAATTATTCCTTGGTCCTTTAATATTTCAGGGACATCATAAATAGAAGAACAATCATGACATGAAATTACGCATTGCTCTCTAATGCTCGCAAACATTGAAATTTTATGTCTAGCATCTCTATTCAATGGTTTCTGGCATCTGACTGCCAGTATGTAAGGATGAATCCCAATTCTTCTCAGTTCTTGAACACTGTGTTGTGTTGGTTTAGTTTTCTGTTCACCAACCACATCTAAAATCGGTGCTAATGTTACATGTATGAATAATGTTTCAGTATCGCCTACTTCTAATTCCATTTGCCTAAAAGATTCTAGAAATGGAAGACTTTCAATGTCACCTACCGTACCACCACATTCAACAACTAAAACATCATACCCTTTTGCTAAATTTTTCAAAGTGTTCTTTATCACGTCAGTTACATGAGGAATTATCTGGACGCACTGACCCAGATACTTACCTTCTCTTTCTGCCTTTATAACATCAGAATAGATCCTCCCAGTAGTAATATTGTGCCACTTTGTCATAGGAGTATTAAGAAATCTCTCGTAATTTCCCATATCCATATCACATTCACCACCATCATCTGTAACAAAGACCTCACCATGTGCAGTAGGGTTCATAGTTCCAGCGTCATAATTCACATAGGGATCTATTTTCGTGCAGGTAACCTTTAATCCTGTCAGCTGTAATAATTTTGCAACAGAAGAAGCAACTATTCCTTTTCCAAGACCTGACATTACTCCTCCAGTAATGAATATGAACTTTGGAAATTTGTTACTGGCTTTACTGGTTCTATACCGCACATTAGACTTTGTATACTCACCTTTTTAATCGTTTTCAGACTCCTCCAATTTACATTAATGGTAGTGGCCGAGCAAACACAATCCAGTTTAGAAGAGGAAAAGAAAGACTTTCAGTTGTATTTCAAAACTATTTTCAAGCCTGTCCTATGTAACCAACATTAGCAAAAAAACCAAGAATGGCATTCACATATTCATTATCTCTGTTAAGTTGGTACATGGTATTTGCCATTCGTTTTTCCTTGACCCAGTCAATACTTAATAAATCTTTTAGATTTCGTTTGATGTCCTCTCTTTTTAATCCAGTTCTTTTATGGAGAACATAAATAGTTACCATTTTATTCTCCTCCGCTAATGCCTTTATTATTTTTATTTTGCCAATTGTTCCTATTCCATTCTCTATGATAGTCTTGCTATCAAAGTCCATTTATTTTTTATTTATCTGTTGTTCTAATAAAGGTTCTAATTCAACTAATGATGTTATGTTCATTCCTATTTCCTTTAATGACTTCATTTCAACTATTTTTCTTTCAAGTAAATCGTTCATAGAGTCCTCAAATTCGAATTTTTTTATCTTGTATTCATCAGCCAATTCTAGGGCATAAACCCTAATTTCCTTGAGTTCGATGTATTGTTTTTTTCTCTTATTTTGTACTTTTAAAATGGCCATTAGTGTAAGTAGATGACTCCTGGGAAGTTCTTTTAAATCCTCGATTGTAATTGACGGTTTATTGTAACCATGCGCCTTACGAATTTGGTCTAATGTGATTCTTTCGCTCCCATTTGCTTCTGCAAGATTGCCCGCGTATAGCAGCAAGTCCAAAGCATATCGTACATCCCCTCCTACTTGTGAAGATGTTGTTATGAGTGAAACTTCATCGATAATATCAGTACCGACTACATTAGGATTGAATGATTCTGAAGTTCTTGTGAGTAAAATATCGCTTATTTCGTCTATGGAATATGGGTTGAATTCTATTGGTAATCTTCCTAAAGTACTTAATTCTGAACTGTCGATTTTATCATGAAAGTCTGTGCTCCTTGCGATGAAGACTACACCTATAACATTACAGTGTTTTGACAGATCAAACTCATTGAGCCGCGTAAAGTCATATATTATGCCACTATCTTTGTTTGATCGGAGCAAAAATTCAATTTCATCCAAAATAATCAGGGTGTATAATTTGTTCTCAGTCAAATATGATAAGAGATATCTTAACATCTCCTCTGCACTGAGGCCTTGTGACGGAAGTTCTGGAGCTATTTTTTCCAAAAGGAACCGATAAACAGCATATTTATTGCCACCCTGTAACTTTAGATTAATATAAGCAACTTTGAGGGTTAATCCCGATTTTATAAATTCATTTTCTAACATTTTTGAAAATTTCAGAATCGTAGATGTCTTTCCAATTCCTGACCTTCCCACTATTTGTGGAGTCGAAAACAAGAATTCGTCTGGCTTGATATAAGAATCTTTAAACATTGTTAGAAGCAACGACATTTCTTTTTCTCTATGGTGAAGTTCATTAGGTATGTACCGGGAAGATAGCTTGGACCTATCATGGAAGATTCTACTTTCTGACAATTCTCAGATAGAATGTTATCATGAACAATAATATATTTATTAATTGATAGTAAATAAGTGGCCAATTCAAATCATCAAATAAGTTTGCTTCAAGACCATTATTTGAGAGATATTTATTTCTGGCCCCACCAACCCCTTGATTCCTTTCTAACCGAAAAATGAATCTTCAGAAGAATCATTCAATAAAATTCACAAGTTCGCTATTTAATTTTTCTTTCTCTTCATAATAAAATCCATGTCCGGCTTTCTCAATAGAAACGAGTTGAGACCCTTTGATACCATCATGCATGGCCTTGGCCAGTTCAAATAAACAAATACGATCATCTGTTCCGTGAACTATAAGGGTGGGGATACCAATGGTTTTAAGATCTGATCGCAAATCAGCATCTCTTAACTCTATTGCACATTGAATCGTCGCATACGCTGAAGCAGATAAACCAAGGCTTAGGTTCCATATCTTAAATTCTGAACTCAATTTTTCAGGATCTGCAAAAAATATTTCACTAAAGTTTTTGAGCATTGATGGACGATCTGTATAAGTTTGTTGAATAAGACCATCTACAGCAGACTTATCAATACCATATGGAAAATCTTCTCGTTTGGTAAAGCATGGTGCTGCTGCGCCCAGCAACACCAATTTTGAAATATGCGATCCCTGGTGACGAGCAATATAATGAATAGCAATTGCTCCTCCCATGGAAAAACCGACTAGGGCCACATTTTGCAGGTTGAGTGTGTCAAGAACAGCTTTGACGTCATCGGCCATTGAATTATAATTATAGCCGTCCCACGGTTTATCAGAGTCTCCAAAACCCCACAAATCGATACCAATGCATCGATAGCCATGCTTGGGTAGTTCCGTAAATTGGTACTCAAACATTTTATGGTTGACCGGCCATCCATGAATGAAAACAATCGGTTTTCCCGCTCCAATGTCTTCAACATTAATATTGACTCCATTGGTGGTTCTAATCTTATTGCTCAATTATTTTTTTTCTCAATTCTCCTTTTTGAACATTTCTACAGAATGGTGCAAGGAACCATTACCGGATTTATATAATATCCTTACATGATTCGTAATAATGCAAGTGGGAATTGATAGTTTCGCAGCATGGGATAACACCGGCTTATCATTAAGCCCGTCTGAGCGTTTGAGAAGATTAGTCGAGCAAATTGAATATGCCGATAAAATGGGGGTAGATTTGTTTGGAATCGGAGAACATCACCGTAAGGAATTTCTTGATTCCGCTCCCACTGTTATCCTTGGAGCAGCCGCGGCAAGAACACAACGCATACGTTTGACCAGTGCTGTAACGGTATTGAGTGCTACTGATCCGGTGCGCCTGTTCCAAGAATTCGCTACTTTGGATCTTTTGTCACAGGGTCGAGTAGAGATGGTGGTAGGCCGTGGCTCATTTGTCGAAGCGTTTCCTTTGTTCGGATTGAGGCTGGAAGATTATGATTCGCTTTTTGCAGAAAAGCTTGACTTGTTATTAAATATTCGTGACAATGAACGCGTCCAGTGGTCTGGTGAATATAGGCCTGCCCTTAATGGACAGGGAATTTATCCGAGGCCCCTACAGAATCCTTTGCCGATATGGTTAGGTGTTGGTGGAAGCCCAGAATCATTTGTGCGTGCCGGTCAGCTTGGACTCCCTTTGATGGTCGCAATCATAGGTGGGGAAACACGTCGATTCAAACCACTAGTCGATCTCTACAGGGAATCTGGGAGACAAGCTGGCCATTCAGATTATCAATTAAAAGTTGGTGTACATTCGTTAGGCTATGTAGCTGAGAGTACAAAGCAGGCAGCCGATGACTTTTTTCCAGGATACTCACGTACCATGACTGAGATAGGTAAAGAACGTGGATGGCCTAAGATGACACGTGACCATTTTGAGGCACAGATGGGACCTCAAGGAGCACTTATCATAGGAGAGCCAGGTGAAGTAATTCAGAAAATCGTAAGACACAGTAAGGCACTGGGCGGCATCTCCAGGATCACTTTTATGATGAACCCTGCTTCATTACCTCATGAGAAACTGATGCGAGCGACGGAATTAATAGGTACGCAAATTGCACCTGCACTCCATGAAGAACCCGATGGAAGCGATGTCGAAGTTAGTTAAAATTTCGGAAGTCCTTAGCCAGACACCTAATACCAACACTGTAGTTGCGAAGGGTACCAAGATGCATTTGTTTAACATAAAATAAAAAATCAGTGACGAAATTTAGGTTCACTTAAATGGCTTATGCAGCCGAATACAGTTATATGATTAGGACTGAAATTACTCTCTGGTGTGACTTTGAGTAAATTTTTTTCCAGAGAAACGGGACTAAAAACTCTAACTGACAATTCTTACAAGGCCATCAACGAAGGATTGTATGATGCAGACAAATATGACTATGACAGTCATTCTATAATTTCGCTGAAGAAAACAATTCTAACGTGCAGTCGTGTTCCCATTATCTCAGAGATAAAATTTGCTTCACCCTCAAAAGGCAAAATTCTGGATCAATCCAAGATAACTCCAGAGGAACTAGCAATACAAATGACAAAATCAGGAGCTGCTGGGATTTCTGTACTGACTCAGCCTTACTTGTTTGAAGGCTCTATCAATAATCTTGCATCTGTCAGAAAAAGCGTCAGTGTGCCTTTGTTAATGAAGGATATCATTGTTAGTGAGGTTCAAATTGATGCAGCAAAAAAGATAGGCGCAGATTGTATTTTGTTAATTAAAAACGTATTTGACAAGGGATTTGCAGAAGGAAGCATGGAAAAATTTTCTGATTACGCCACAAGAAAAGGCCTTGAAGTTATTAGCGAAGTTCATTCAGAAGATGAGTTTAAGGAAATACTAAAAAATAAACGGCAACTTATAGGTATTAATAATAGAAATTTGAGTACTCTTGAGGTTAACATCAACGTTACTATTAAACTACTACAAACGTTTGATAAACAAAACAATATTATCATAAGTGAAAGCGGAATATCCAAATCTGATGAAATCAAGAAATTAAGATCAATTGGCGTTGATGCATTTCTAGTTGGCACAAGCATCATGGAATCAGAGAATTTTTTTGAAAAGATAAAGGAGTTATGCTATGTTTAAATCCTCAGACTCAGACTCACAGCAATTTCTGGAACCCGTATCAAAATGACCAATTTACAAAGGTTTCCTATAGATGGTAAATATGGAAAATACGGAGGCAAGTATATTCCAGAAACTTTGGTTCCGGCGATTAGTGAACTTGAGGAAGCATACGAAAAAATTAAAAACGATTCTAGTTTTAAGAAGGAACTTGATTATTATCTTAAAAATTATGCAGGAAGACCTACACCACTCTTTTTTGCAAAGAATCTGACAGATTATGTAGGCGGTGCAAAGATTTTTCTCAAGCGAGAGGATCTTTTACATGGCGGAGCACATAAAACTAACAACTGTTTGGGCCAATGCCTCTTGGCCAAGAAAATGGGAAAAAAAAGAATAATTGCAGAAACTGGAGCAGGTCAGCATGGCGTAGGAACGGCAATGGCAGCAGCTGTTCTTGGGTTGAAGGCAGAAATTTACATGGGATCTATAGACGTTGAACGACAAAAATTGAATTTATTCAGGATGGAACTATTAGGAGCAAAGGTACACCGTGTAGATTCTGGAACGAGAACACTAAAGGATGCTATAAATCAAGCGTTACGCGATTGGATAACAAATGTAAAAGATACTTACTATTTGATAGGATCGGTTGTAGGCCCACACCCATATCCTATGATTGTAAGAGATTTTCAAAGCGTAATCGGCGAGGAAATCAAATCACAGCTTAAAAACTTAACTACCACGGCTAGTACAAGTTCTCCTCATGCACTTGTATGTTGTGTAGGTGGAGGTAGTAACGCAATGGGCACTTTCTTCCCATTTCTAGATGATAACAAGGTGTCATTATACGGAGTTGAAGCAGGTGGCCTGGGTATAAAAACAGGAAAACATTCTGCCACGCTAAAAGTTGGTTCAGAGGGCATACTGCACGGAATGAGAACATATCTTTTACAAGATGAATTTGGACAAATAAATAATACACATAGTATTTCGGCAGGCTTGGATTATCCAGGTGTAGGTCCTCAGCATGTTCAACTAAAGGACATTGAACGTGCGGAATATGTTACCTGTAATGATAAAGAAGCGTTGGATGCGTTTTTCAAACTTTCAAGATTGGAAGGTATTATAGCGGCTTTAGAATCATGCCATGCTGTTTCATACGCAATGAAGTTGGCAAAAAAAATGAGAAGAGATCAAAATATTATTGTTACATTGTCTGGTAGAGGTGACAAAGACATAGATCAAGTAATGAAGTTTAGAAAAAAATACCTCGGCAGGTCATAGTCAGTGTTATCATTAGAAAATAATAGAATAGAGAAGAAATTTGCTGAATTAAAATCAACGAATCAAAAAGGGCTGATATGCTATGTTTTGGGAGGTTATCCTAACGCTGGCACAAGTGAGAAAATAATTTCATCAATTGTAGACGGAGGTGCTGACATTATCGAAATAGGTATCCCTTTTTCAGATCCAATTGCAGACGGTCCAACAATTCAGGAGGCCTCATTTAGAGCGTTAAAGAAGGGAATTAATCCGGATATTTGTCTGGATATTGTTAGGGCAACCAGGAAAAGATATCCTGAACTTCCAATTGTCATAATGACATATTCTAATATTTTGCAAAAAAAGGGATTCAGAAAGTTCATGGAGATAGCAAAGGAAGCAGGAGTGGATGGTTTTGTTCTCCCTGATATGACTATAGAAGAATCCAGAGAGTACCTGGAATATTCGAAGAATCTTGAACTTGCATCGGTATTCCTTGTTGCTCCAAACACATCAAATTTTAGAATTAAAAGAACACTTGATGTTTCTACGGGTTTTGTCTATGTTGTGTCTGTATACGGTACTACGGGTATGAGAAATTCGTTTAATGAATACACTCTTACTGCTATTAGGAACATAAAAAAATTAAGTTCAAACAAGAACAATATTTCTGTAGGTTTTGGAATAAGCCAGCCAAATCATGTAAAACTTATGTCCAAATATGGAGCCGATGCTGTGATTGTTGGTAGTGCCATCATCAAATTGATTGATGATAATAAAGATGACAGTATTGATTACTTACAAAATAAATTGAAAAAATATATTAAATCATTGAAGGCTGCATGCAAAAATAACAACTGAGTAACAAGATTACTATTTACTTTGTGATAATTCCACTGCTATCTGTTGAAAAGAACATATTATTTAGGCTAACCTGCAATTTCTTACCAAATCTTTCCACAACAATTTCAAGATCGTCTAACGAATCAGAAATCTGACCATCAACTAATTTTGCTATTACTACATGTACAGACTCGTGTGATATCAGCGCACCCATGAAACCTTCAATCTGTTCAAAATCATTTTTCTGGTTTTTAGCACCCTCCTTTGATTGTACGATTAGCATATTTTCACCCTCATAGGTAAAGTAAGCGGGCACATTATCTGTCGCGCAAGAGAAAATAAAATCACTAATTGTCATTTATCTATCTATCTCAAATCTAACCGTATCTACAGTATAAAATATTCTGCATCAGGATGATGAACTACAATGGCAGCAGTAGAGTACTCTGGATTTATTTGCCCTGCAGAAGTAAGACCTATTCCACTAGTGGTTGGATCAATTAGTTTCCACACTAAATAATGTTGCATAGTGTCTGGACAACTTGGATATCCCCAACTGTATCTGAGTCCTCTGTTATTATCAATATTTAGTTCTCTTCTAATTCGATGGTGGACCCATTCTGCCAGAGCTTCTGCTGTTTCTACTGCCAGACCATGAAGATAATAGGCATCGGTATAATTATTGTTTAAATTGAGTTCTTCAATTTTTGATACGGTTTTTTGACCCACAGAGACTACTTGGAATGGAACAACATCGTCTTTCCCAAAATAGTCTGTAATACACAGTCGTTTAGGCTTTGATGATCTTGGAAAGTCAAAAACTATTTGTCCTTGTTTATCTGAATCCACCACAAGTTTGTTACCTTGATTATGACATTTAAAGTAAGAATATACTACACGCGGCGAGAAAAGTCTCTCGTCTATTACCTTTTTCTTCCACTCTGATAGTAGTGCCTCAGGATCGCCAATTTTGGATGCCGATTTTCCTCTTATACCCCATGAGAGAACAAACAGAGATTTTTTATTTAAATACTGCCATACCTCGTCAAGGTTAATTTCTGAAGGGCCTAATTTTATTGGTGAATCAAAATTTGGTAAGGTTGGTGGGTTTACAGTTCGTACTTTACTAACTAGTATATCGATATCAGCTTTTACTTGCGTTTTTTTCTTTTCATCAAATTTATTGATTTTATTATTCCATTCCTGAATGAATTTATCTTTTTCAGGAGATCTCAATTTATTCATTATGTTCAATCCCTCAAATGCAGTTTTGCAATAAAAGACTCCTGGCTTATACACGCCATCTGACTTTGCAATTCTGTTTATGTAATCACTGTTTATGGCCGCACCGCCACATAATGTTGGGATATTGAGATTTAGTTGCCTTGCGTTTTCTATAAAAAACTGCATTTGTTTTGAAGTTGAAACTAGTAATGCAGATAAACCTACGGCGTCCGCTTGTACTTCCTTAATTTTGTCTACAATTTGTTGTATTGGAACCTGTTTACCGAGATCATATACAGTATAACCATTATTTGAGAAAATTGTTTTTACGAGGTTCTTGCCTATATCATGAACGTCACCGTACACCGTACATAAAACAAGTTTACCCTTGCTTACTCCCTGTTTTTTGACAAGATATTTTTCAAGTTCGGATACCGCTGATTTCATGCACTCTGCAGATTTTAATACGAAAGGTAAAATTAACTCACCAGCACCAAACTTGTCACCCACTTCTTTCATTGCCGGAAGTAATACTTCATTTAGGGTTTGGACCGCTGCTTCATGAGATAGCTCGGGATATTGCCTTAGCAATTCTTCTTTTTGAATATTTCCCGGTTTTGATTTTAGTTTTTTCTCAAGCTTGTCAGTAATAGATCCAACCACGTCTTCTTCAATTCCATCCTTCACTCGATTTACTATACGGTAGTAGCAACGTTTGTCAAAATCCCAATTTTTGTTTATTTCTTCTAATCTTTGAGAATTATTAGTAACAGTAACATTCTTGTTCTCAAAATAGTATATCAGTTCAGAAAGAGCACTAGCATGCCTATTAAATATAAGATCCTCTGCGAACTTGATTTGGTCCTGACTAATTTCTCCTATCGGCATTATATCTTTTGCATTAATAATTACCGTATCCAATCCTGCCTTCAGCGCATGATGCAAAAATACTGAATTGACTATTTTTCTTGCCCTTACAGGAAGACCAAAACTAATATTGCTTAATCCAAGGGTAGTGAAACAACCTTCGATTTCCTTCTTGACTGACGAAATGCCTTTAAGTGTCTCAACTGCAGAATTTGCGTATTCTTGTTCACCAGTTGCTAGCGTGAAGGTCAGTACGTCAAATATGTACTGCCACGGTTGTAATCCATATTTTTTTCCTGTTTCAAAGAGTAATCTTGCTACCTTAATTTTTTCTTCGGCTGTCTTGGCCATTCCGTTTGGTCCAATGCACATTGAAATCGATGGAATTCCAAATTTTGCCATGATTGGTGCAAGTAAATGGAATCGAGAGCCATCTCCTTCCAAGTTGATAGAATTAATGATAGGCCTTCCTGGAATTTGGTATATTGCTTCTGTAATCACTTTGGGATCGGTTGAATCAATGACTAACGGCGCGTCGACCTCAAGACTTAATCTTTTCACCAGCTTTTTCATAAATTCGAGCTCATCCGATCTTTCAGTTGTTGCCACGCAAACATCAATACAATGGGCTCCATCACTTACTTGTTCTCTGCCAAGGCCTATCAGCCCGTCAAAGTCATCTGACAGCACCAATCTTTTTGCCCTTTTTGAGCCCTGGGTGTTCAGACGCTCTCCAATAATTAAGGGCGGAGGAATCTGAGTTAAATCTACAGCCTTTAATGCTGAGCTAACTCGGGGTACATGTTTCAGGTACATAGAATTGATATATTCTCAATTGTTCGTTTGCGAATTATAAGTCATACGTTTTTAATATTTTTCTGAGTTCCCTAACGTGCTCAGGGGTTGTCCCACAACAACCTCCTATAATTCTCACTCTCTTATACTTGTGTAAGAATTCTCCTATCTGCCATGACATGTCTTTTGAGGTCATCTTGTAAACCGCCGTACCACCTTCATTAATTGGCATTCCAGCATTTGGCATAACTAGGATGGGTAATTCGTTCTGTTCATCTAGCCATCTGATACTTGATTCCATTTCAGCTGGTCCAGTAGAACAATTTAATCCAAAAACTGAAATTCCCATGTCGCTAACTGTTGTATATGCTGACTGAACGTTTGTACCAAGTAACATCTTACCGTATTTGTCCAGGGTTATGTTGGAAATTATAGGTACCTTTTTGCCAACTTTTTTCATCGCATTAAATGATCCGGTTATGGCAAGTTTAACTTCTAATATATCTTGACTTGTTTCAATAAGAAGAACATCAACACCTCCTAACATTAGACCTTGAGCTTGCAAATCAAATGCATCTGTAATTGTATCCAGGGTAATATTCCCCAAGTCAGGATCGTTTGAGCTTGGAAGATAACCCGTTGGCCCCATTGAACCTACGACAAACTTTTTTTCATTTGAAAATTCCTTGGCTACCCTGTTTGCAAGTTGTGCCGCAGATTTATTTATTGATACTGTTTGTTCTCCAAATCCATACTCTTGCAGCTTAATTTGGTTACTACCAAAGGTATTTGTCTCAATGCAGTCTGAACCTGCTTCTAAATAACTCCTATGTATGATTTCAATCCATTCTGGTCTGGATAGAATAAGCCCATCATTGAATCCTTCTTTGTTATTTGGAAAATCTTCTGGTTTTGGGTTAAGTTTCTGTATCTCGGTTCCCATAGCACCATCAAAAAGGAGTATGCGTTTGTCGATTTCTTCAAGGAAGGATCTTACCATGTTGACCGATTTACTAAGATAATCAAGTTTATATACATATATTGTTTGAGGAATGAAATTGATTTCCATGTGTTAGTTTCATATATTTCCATGAATATTGATGTAGATGGAGATAGGTTCGACTCTAGTTCATATAAGGAACTCTATTAGAAAAGTTTGGGCCCATAGTTCAGTTTGGATAGAATGGCTGCCTGCGGAGCAGTTGGTCGAGGGTTCAAATCCCTCTGGGCCCGTACTGAAAATAGTGCATAAATATGGATTCATATATGAAATAAGTGTTGAAGTTACAAACTCCGTTAGAAAATCCGTTATCAACTTTTGCATATGCCTTGCAATCAGAGGGTACTAAAAGACAATATCCCAGAAAGTTAAAAGTATTTTTTGATTTTTGTCTTCAACAAAATAACGATCTTGAAACTCAGGCAGTTGAATTTGCTCAAAAATGTAGTGATCGTAATTGGGTAAACGCACAGATAATTAATTTTATCATATTCCAAAAAGAAAGAATGTATAAAGAAGGCATATCGGCTGGAACAGTTAGGAACACGATTAAACCTTATTACAAACGCGATACTAACATGGATAATGAAGACTGTTTACTCTGTAATGGCAATACTGGCCGCATCGGTTATTGTCACAATAGTAACAATGAGCACTCAGCAAGTGTACGCACCCAGACAATGTGCAGGTTGTGCAGAATTCCAAAAACTTACAGATGAATTTGAAAAGAATGTAATAGATGCTGCATCCGTCAACCCACCTGATCCAGATAGAATACAAACGTTGCTTGGTGAATACAGCGATGAAGTCCTGAAATTATTCCCATCTACATCACCTAGTTAAATTAGAACTGATGGGCCCACGTAGAGATACAAGCCGAGATAGATAGACATGGAGAAAGTAACGTTCACATTATAAAATAGTTACCACTATGTGCATTTTCTTATTTCTTCAACCTCTTCTTCTGTTTCCCGCTTTTTCTTATTTTCCATGTAAAGACGATTCCAAGAACTATACCTGTCATTCCAAGAAGAACTCCAAAAATATTACTTGCCGATATTAAGAAGTAAAGCCCCGATATTATTATTAGGATACCCAAGACAAAGGTTGCTCCTCTAACGTAATCCATTTTTTATTTTGTCACCAATATAACAAGTCCAATTATTTCAACTCTTTTTTCATCCTCTAAAAGTTTTGCGGACTTATTAACGCCCCCAATTTCTTTGTGTCCCGTATCTGGTCATATATTTTTAATAAATGGAAAATCTAAACAAAGTAACATTGAGCCAATTTGATAAGTGCGTCTGCGGGCATCGAAGACTACATCATTTCCGGAGGGTACCCATGAATCCCCTATCAGAATGCAAAAAATGTAAATGCTTGAAATTTAAAATCGCTTGACTAAATTTAGACAAGAAACCAATTGCATCAGAGCAATAATTTATTATATGTAGAAATATTTATTCGGCAAGAATGAATTTCTCTTATAAAGATTTACTTAAGTCCAAATTTTCACACCCAAATACACAATATTCAATCAAATCCCTCTGGACCCGCTTGAAAATCTATCTTTCATACCGTAAATGATTACAATTTGTGATTGAGGCTCAATTTGTAGCATTGACGCCATATGAAAATTTTGTATTTGCCTTAAAGGCAAAAGAGTCAAAAAGACATGTAGAATGTAACGGAGGATATTTTATCGAACTGGTAAGAACTAATTATCTCTAGTTTTAGTCAACTCTTTCTAGTCATTGCTAAATTAACTCATATTCTCATATGTATATATAATAGAAAATCTTGCTCAAGATCATCAGTTGCCACGAGATGTACTAGTCATAATAAGTGCCACGTTTTTGATAATAGCCGTAGGATTTTCGCCCTTCTTTTCTAACACACATGCCTCGTCGGTTACCAACAACAAAGTAGTAATAATAAATTTCGATGATGGTCGCAAGACTCAGTTTACCCATGCAAAGCCAATTCTTGACAAGTATGGTTTTAAGGCTACATTCTACATAGTATGCAATTACGTAGATAATAAAAAAGGCTTTATGACATGGGATGAAATTGAAACTTTGAACAAAGAAGGTCATGACATAGGATCGCATTCTATGAACCATGTGCATCTGAGTAATTTATCAAAAAAACATATCGAATATGAGGTAGGACAATCAAAAAAATGCCTAGGGGATCACGGTATTGAAGCCACAAGTTTTGCATATCCCTTTAATGACGGTTCTAATGAGAAAAAGGTATTTGAAATAGTATCAAAGTATTATGATTTAGCGAGAATAGGAAATAACCCCCTAACTTATTTGAGTTGTGACGGATTGAGGGTTCCATCAGTTGAACGTGACTGCAAAACATATACAAATACCCATTATATAACATATGCCAACAAGTTTACAATCAGCGGATGGAGTCAAGATTTCTCAAGAATGGTAAACTCCTACAACGACGCCGGTCTTTTTAAAAGATTTATCAATGTTGTAAATAGCCAAGATAAATATAACGAGGATGGGTTGATTAATGCCATTCCTATAATAATATATCACAGAATTGGAGAACCTGATGCGGTTGGCTACAATACTGAAATCGAATTATTCAAGAGAGAAATGAAATACTTGCACGATAATGGTTTTACCGTATTAACAATGGCAGATCTTGCATACGATGACAAAGCCAATCATATATACATAAAGCAATTCGATGAACAAGGAGTTTCAGGAAAGATTGCTAGTGTTAACGAAGATAGCCCATCCCAGGTTCAGACTTTTTCAGGACATTGAAAAAGCGATTTATTTCCTAACAATTCAACTCATGCAAGATACTGCAGCTTTATCTTTGTCTATTCCTACTCACCTTCTAACATCTGAAGAAAACTAGTCATTTAACGTAAGATTTATTATAAAAAAACTGGTAGATTTTATCTTAATTAATTTATATCACCAAGTTAGTAAAGTAACGAAGAAGATTCTGGTTTTATTTAGTATTTTTGGTTTTGTAAATTTGCTTATTTACTTCTGATAGTAATTGACCAAGTGCTATTGGCTTTCTTAGAAAACAATCTATTATTTCTTTTTTTGTATACTCTTGAAGCAGACTGTTATCAATATCATATCCTGTCATTAAAATGGTTCTAGTTGAAGGATTCAAATCCTTTACCGTTTTTAATAGTTGCACTCCATTAATCACAGGCATTCTTAAATCAGAAATCATAACCGCATAGTCCAACTTGTTTATTTTGAGATGTTCTAGTGCTAAAATAGGATCTGTAAACTCGAAAACATTGATTCCTTTTAATGTATTTAATGCACTGTGAAATAATTGAGCAGTCTTTTGTTCGTCATCCACCACACTGACAATCTTGTTATTTTTGGATATCTTCATTCGAGCTCCTTGTTTTAGGACCAGCGTACGGACTTTAATTACATGAACTGTGAGATAAATTGTAAAAAATCAAATGAGTTACGGTTCTCTCATTTTCCTCTTTGATTAGGATGTTAAGCAATAAACTTCTCAAGACCATATAAATTCAAGATTTAGATGGAACTTATTCGATATAAATAAATTGCTAAACATAAGTAACTGAGAGGATGGCTGAACAACTAATAACTTATCAAATTGTGATTGCCACATTTCTTGTTTTAATTGCACTGCTGTTTTCAATCAGACACAAATATTCCAAGACGAGAACTCAAACAGGCAATTTACTGTTACTTAAGAAGGCGAAAGTCGATTGGATAAAAGCAAAGAGATTTAGCTAGGATATGAGAAAATTACTTGTAAATATTCATCTGGTGTGATTCTTGATTCTTCCCTGAAGGATCTTTATATTAATTTGAGGAAGATTATCTTATCTTACTTTCAAGCGATAAATACGAAGTTCGTTTCTTACTCTCTGGCATAATGTGTAAATGGTAACAGTAGGCCACACAAAAAAGTTTGTAAAAATATTTCTTGGTGGTTTGCTGGCATTCCTAATTCAAGTTATACTCTACTCCATACGGCGTACAGAACTTTATCTGAGCGCTTCATCGCAAATTGAGAAAGCTATTCCAAGCTGTATTGCAAAGAGAGTCTGTTAAAAAGTTAAACAAATACAAAGCATCGGCTACAATTTTCTTATTATATATACAAAAGGATTGATATAAGTAAATCAACCGTGCTACTAATGTTAATGTGATCTTAACGCGATAAATAATTGATGTGCCGTGTTGGGTTTAGGAGGGAGACTTTGGAATGAGTTTTATTCTTTTAGCGCCGCCTCTGAACTTAATTGATATTACAAAATCAAAATCTAATGCACAAAATACCCTGACGTTGGTATTTACAAATACAATAGCTTTGGCGATTACATTGCTGATTCTAAACGGGAGTTCGGACTAAATGAAAATAGTCGTTCTATTAATTTCTATCCTGGCAGTTGGCAGTCTTTCTGTAATTCTCTTTGCCGAACTAAATCTAGTGAACCTGAACATGTCCACTCCCGGCACAGGTCTAGATATGATTAATATCACAGGTGTCGGAAGCAAGACAAATACGAGCGTAGAATTATCAAACAAACAAATCTCCGAGGCGATAGAAGGCGGTGACAATGTTGGTAGAATTGCTAGTATTCCTAAAAAATGCTTTGGCTCAGCTCTCTGTCCCGACTAAATTACATCCCCTTTAATATTTTTTTAGTTAATGCTATCTGTTACTCTTATCTGTTTCTTCAGGTATATCTGATCTACCTTTTTCAATCTTTGTTCAATCTCGTTTATCATCCAGTCTTGGGAAAGTGTTATCCCAGTTAGTATATCCAATTCGGCTCTATTGACTCCATCAAAAGATTCAACCTTTCTGAGAATTGAATCCACTGTGAATATATCCTGACTAAACATTATCAGTACAATCAGGTTATCTGGACTAGTCACAGGTGCTTGAAGTAGCAGGTTTCCTGACAATTCGCGATATATACGCTCTAAAACGTATTGATACAGAGTTTCCTTAACAGATATCACAATAACAAATTGTATATACCCTCTTGTGGAGGCAGGATTCACTAGGACAGAAAATTGCACGACATTATTTTCTTTCATCATATCTAATCGTCTACTCACAGTCTTTGCAGAAATTGAAAGTTTCCTAGCAATTTCAGAAATGTTCATACGTGGATTTGGTAACAAACATTTAATTATCTTGAAATCTAATTCCTTGGGTCCTTTCTGTACGTGCGGTCGGCTTACAAACATGCTCTGTATAACAGTGGGTTTCAGTGAATCAATTAATAGCGGAATCTTATTTTCAGATCCTGTCTTTACGACCAAAGAAAATACCGATGTTCCTCCAATCTGCCTAACATGTAAGAATAAATCGCCCAATAGATTAAGGCGATTAATAACATTCTCTGCTAACTCATTATGTCTCATCTTCAAAATACATTCTGTTCCATAGCCGAGGACTGCGGGATTTATGTACACAAAGAACTTTTCGATCACACCTCCAGATACCATTTTGATAATTCTTGCTCTAACACTCTTTGTACTCAAGCCCACAACTGAGCCAATATTTCTGTAAGATATCCTACAATCTTTGGCAAGGACTTGGATAATCCTCAAATCAATTTTATCTAGGATGGGCTGTTTCATGAGTTGTGGATACCAAATACAGTCGTTTATAAAAGTCTGTTGTCCATATCTTGGAGTAAATGACACATAATGGCTCTAATTGCGACAAAATGTAATGGTCTTCTGAATAGTCATTATTCCACTCTCGCTTATGAGGTCCCACTTATGAGGCCATCTTTTCAAAAACGATGGTTTCAGAAATGAAGAAGGTTTGCTGAATTCAATTTGATTCTCTTTCGTAGGCATAAGAGACACAAAAGAGACATTTTATATTTCAAACTTTCCAAAATAAGGCGTACTCACGCCTAATTGCTTTAATATTGCTCAATATTAATTCAACATTATCGCATTGTGTCATCAGAAGGGAAGGATAGTTTGACAAGTAATCCAATTAATAACGAAGATAATTCTGCCTTAATAGTAAGAAATCTCTCGAAATACTGGGATTCTCAGGCTGGTAGAGTAATCGGTGTTAAAGACATTACATTTAGTGTAAGAAAAGG
>Ga0075419_10000610_pt1 | contig 22785 bp, 21 predicted proteins | sample SoiMetdeltSBSDD3_FD_76900 | JGI IMG/M metagenome (GOLD analysis project Ga0075419, IMG submission 76900) | Bulk soil microbial communities from a Populus tree surrounding site in Tennessee, USA - Soil MetaG P. deltoides SBSDD3 | ecosystem: Environmental > Terrestrial > Soil > Tree plantation... | reverse complement strand
TGCTCCTGGGAGTACATCCAGAAGCATAAGGATGCCGGTGATGTGATGATTTATGAGTACATCGATGAGATTCATGCTGACATTGCCGGCAAAGAGGTGGCTCAACGTATTCTCAGTCGGCACAGCAAGGTGTTACAAACGACTGATATCGCCTGTATCACGAGTGCCGAGAAACTCTATAGAGAGGTCGCCAGCTTCCGCACGAGGAATCTGCAACTTGTCACCAATGGCGTGGAAATAGAACATTTCTCGGTGCGCCGGGACCAGCAGAATGTTCCACAAGACATCAGGAAGGTGGTAGGCAGGGGAAAGTGCATCATCGGGTATTTCGGGGCGCTCGCAAAATGGTTCGACTATGAACTCGTGATGGAGTTAGCACGTGCACATCCAGAGTACGAAATTTTGTTGATTGGATGGGACTATGATCGCTCTCTCAACGCGTACCCCGTACGGGAGTATTCGAATATTACTGTCATAGGGCCGATCGACTACAAAGTGTTGCCACATTATGCTTGCTGGTTCGATGTCTCGATGATTCCGTTTCGCATCAACGAAGTGACAGAGTCCACGTCTCCCATCAAACTGTTCGAATATATGGCGCTTGGTCATCCCATAGTCACCACCGATCTGCCCGAATGCCGCAAATACCGTTCTGTTCTTATCGGACGAGACCATCAGGACTTTATCCGTCGAGTGGAGGAAGCCCTGGGGAAAAGAGAAGACCGGGAGTATTTGGCAATTCTCAGCAGAGAAGCCAGGGACAACACATGGCAATCAAAAGCAAAGCAGATCAGCAATGTGATCAAAGATAACATAGCGAGCAATCCGCATTGGACCCGAGTGATGCCTTACGAGGACAGCTTATTGGATACCGTGCAAGAAGAAATAGCCTCTTGCTACTCGATTGATACACCGGCGGGGCCTCGATATTACGAAGCATCTTATCGTGCAGAAGAGCGGTTCTATTGGTTTCCAGTGTTGGATTGGATCCGCCATTTCAAGTCGGTGAAGCGTGTGGCCGATATCGGTGTTGCGTACGGGACGCTGCTGCTATATACCATCAAGTGTCATCAACCAGAGTTCGCGTTGGCGGTCGACGCCTTAAACGCTTTCTCACCCACCTTGCTCAAGCGGTACGACATTCAATACTTGAACCGGGATATAGAGCGTTCAGCGGTTGATGGCTGTGGACAATTGGATTTAATAATATTCACCGAGACCCTTGAGCATCTGAATTTCAACCCAGTCCCGACCTTGAAAAAGTTAAGGCGAATGCTCGCCCAGGACGGCCACATCATTTTGACAACACCGGATGCGGTGGAGTGGGGGCGAGTCACGACATATTATCCTTCCCTGGATGCAATACCGCCCTATACGGGACAAAATGTGGATTGGATAGACGGCCATGTTTGGCAATACACGCGTGAAGAAGCGGAAACGATGATGGCGGGTGCAGGCCTGGAAGTGATTAAGTTTGCGTATTCCCGCGGAATAAATGGCAGACATCTGTGTTTTCTTCTCCGGCGACGCGTTGATGCCATTGACTAAAAACTAGGGTTTTACCTAGTTCGCAGCGGTCAACCTGCCGAAGTAGTTTTTCTATACGCTTTAGTTCTGGTCTCCCTCTTACCTAGGCACAAGCTTTTCATTTGAGGACGATGAATCAGGCCGAACACAGGCAGGAGAATTCTTTGCCGACAGACCGCCGCTCGAGAGCGCGATGGCGGTCTGAAGCATTTCATCACGTCGTTCGGACCATTCTTTTCGTGGTCGGGACGCGTCCGGAGGCCATTAAGATGGCCCCCGTAATTTTGGCTTGCCGTCGCGAGCCGTGGGTAAGAATTCGAGTGCTTGCGACCGCCCAGCATAGGGAAATGCTGGATCAAGTCCTGAATGTGTTTGATATCAAGGCGGACATTGATCTGAACATCATGCGCGAGAACCAGACGTTACCTGAACTGACCGCTCGCTTGATGATCGCCCTTAATGACGCATTTGCCCGTGAAAATCCTGATGTGGTGCTCGGACAGGGGGATACGACGTCTGTCATGGTGGCGGCACTCGCGGCGTTCTATCGGCACATTCCTTTCGGCCATGTCGAAAGCGGTCTCCGAACAGGCGATTTGAACTACCCGTTTCCTGAAGAAATGAATCGTGTGGTTGCCGGCCACCTCGCACGCTGGCATTTTGCTCCCACGCAATCGGCAAGAGACAACCTCCTGGCGGAGGGCATAGATGAGACTCGAATTACAGTAACCGGCAACACGGTCATTGATGCCCTGATCGAAGCGTCAAAACGTTGTGACAAGCACGCGCCGAAGATCGCTCCCGGCCAGCGACTGGTCTTGGTGACCGCCCACAGACGTGAAAACTTTGGCGGACCTTTTGCGGAAATTTGCCGAGCTATACGACATCTCGCAGATGTGCGCAGCGACGTGGAGTTTTTGTACCCTGTCCACCCCAATCCCAATGTTCGGGACGCGGCCCTAACCCTTCTGGGTAAACATCCACGCATTCATCTGTGTGATCCGATGGAATACCTGTCCTTTGTGGCGGCAATGAAGAGTGCATATTTCATTCTTTCTGACTCCGGCGGTGTCCAGGAGGAGGCGCCCGCTTTGGGCAAGCCGGTGCTCGTACTACGCAGCGAGACTGAACGACCGGAAGCTGTAAACGAAGGCGTGGTGAAACTGGTGGGTACCGATTTCAACGCGATTGTCTCGGAGTCATTGCGGCTCCTGGACGATTCCCATGCCTACCAGTCGATGGCGCGCGGCATTTCCCCATACGGAGATGGCCATGCATCGCAACGAATTGTAGATGTGTTAGGACAGGATCTTGTGACACATGCCTGGCCGCATAAGGTTTTGAATGCTTGCTAAGTTCCTCTATCGAGCGTTTTCCCAACCGCTGCTTACGCTGCGTCTCGCGAGACCAGGAAGAATCAAGAAAGCGATTCTCTTCCTTTTTTCGAGCCGGGCTAACCTCAGCGAGCTGTACCGCCGCTCAGAGGAAATCTACGCAGGATCGAACAAGGGAAGCGGTCTCATTCTTGAGAAAAGTTGCACGAAAACCAAGCCCAAGAAGACCATCCTCATCTTTCCGTTAATCGATTGGGAACACCGGCATCAGCGTCCACAACATTTGGCTTTGCATCTCGCAAGGCGTGGCTATCGGGTATTCTATTTTTCCACTATTCCACTGATGGCAAAAGAGTCCTATCGCATTACGGGGCAGTTTGAGGAGAATGTACATGTGTGTCGGCTTCGTGCAGGAGGCTTTCGAATTGATGATATCCATCGCGATGTGATGAGTCCTGCTGCAAGGGACGGGTATCTGGCATCTCTCCAGCAGCTCATGAAAGACATGGAGATAGAAAGCCCGATCACTATTTTGCACCATCCTTACTGGACACCTGTCGCGCAACAGATTCCTGGGGCTCGGATCGGCTATGACTGCATGGATCACCATCGGGGGTTTTACGAGGAGACGGCGACTGGAATGGAACCTTCGGAACTCTCTCTCCTCAAGGCTGCTGATTTTGTCGTGGCGAGCTCGGTGTATCTCAGAGACAAGTTTAGCGCGGTTCGGGATGTCACTTTGATCCCCAATGGTTGCGAGTACGAAGTATTTTCAAGTGTTGCTCCCCCGCCACGAGGCTCAATGCCGGTCGCGGGGTATATCGGTGCCATAGCAAAATGGTTCGATATCAATTTACTCATTGAAGTGGCTCAGAAACTTCCCGGCTGGATGTTTGTGCTAGTGGGAACAACAGCCGGCTGCGCGACTCGGAACGCCAAGCGAATTCCGAACATCAAAATTGTCGGCGAAGTTCCCTACACGGACGTTCCCGCACAACTTGAGCGCTTCGATGTTTGCATGATTCCCTTCCGCATAACCGAGCTGACAAAGGCGACAAATCCGGTAAAGGTGTATGAGTATTTGGCATCCGGCCGACCGGTGGTATCTACGCCGATTCCCGAGGTGAAAGTGCTCGGGGGGAGAGTGAAAATCGCTTCTACCGCCAATGACTTTGCAACCAAGCTTCAAGAGAGTCTGGAAGTATCAAGATCCGTGAGTGAAGGATGGCGTCGGTGGGCAGCAGCTCAGGATTGGTCCTACAGAGCTGCCGCTTTTGAGGAAGCCATGCTGGGTACCTCTCCATCCGTTTCCTGTATGACACGAGCCTCGTCGTTTTGACCTGAGCTCGGGTTAGTCTCCCCAACAATCAGACCTCTCTGCTGATTTTCGCAACAGGCCAGGCCAAGTGGGAAGGCTGTCACAAGCATTCCTTTCATAAGACCGTGATGGAGCCTGATGCTATGATTGGCGGGACCTCGAGGGAAGAGCCGATCTTTTTCAACGCCGGAGCGAACAAACGAGAACTTGCATGAACATTCTTGTCACCGGGGGCGCTGGCTTTATCGGCTCACATCTGGTTCGTCGTTTGGTTGTTCAGAGTGGACACTATGTCGTGAACCTCGACGCGCTCAAGTATTCCGGTAACCGGGCCAACACGCAGGATTTGGACGGTCATGCACGCTATCGATTCGTCCATGGGGACATCGCCGACCAGTCGCTGGTCAACGGTCTCTTGCGGGAGCACGGGATTGAAGGCGTCATCAATGCAGCAGCAGAGACTCATGTTGACCGCTCGATTGTGGACCCTGGCACCTTCGCCAAGACGGATGTTGTGGGGACTGGCATTCTACTCGAAGAGGCGCGGCGCGCCGGCGTGAAGCGTTTTCTACAGGTGAGCACGGATGAAGTCTACGGCTCTGTTGAAGCCGGCATGTCCAGGGAAGAGGATGTGCTCACACCTCGCAGTCCCTACTCGGCGAGCAAAGCGGGAGGCGATCTCCTGACGTTGAGCTATTGGACCACCTACCGGTTCCCTGTCATGGTCTCGCGCGGAAGCAACACCTACGGCCCGAATCAGTATCCAGAAAAATTCATTCCGCTGTTTGTCACGAATGCCTTAGACGATCAGCCGTTGCCGTTGTACGGCGACGGTCGCCAGCGGCGCGACTGGTTGGCCGTACAAGACCACTGTGCCGCAATAGAGCAGATCTTGCTGAACGGAGAGCCTGGAGAGGTTTACAACGTCGGCGGCGGGAACGAACGGGAAAACATCGCCGTGGCGGAACAACTCCTGGCCTTCCTGGGCAAACCAAAGAGCTTGATCCGGCTTGTGGAGGACCGGCCGGGTCATGATCGACGCTATGCGGTCGATTGTCGCAAGATCAATCGGATCGGATGGCAGCCCACGGTCTCCTTTGACGCCGGACTCAAGGCTACAGTGGACTGGTATCGACAAAATGAGTCCTGGTGGCGCCCGATCAAGTCCGGAGAATTTCTTACTTATTATGAAGCGATGTATGCCAAGCGTCTGAAGGAAGGCCTCTCGAGCTCCTCGTCATGCGGATTTTGATTACCGGCGCCAATGGACAGCTGGGGAGCGCATTACAGCGCGCTTTAACGGGCGAGGATCTTGTTCTGAGGGACCTGCCGGATTTTGATCTCACGATCCCTGCCTGTGAAGACCAGATACGAGACGCAGGTCCCGCTGTGATCGTGCATGTGGGGGCCTATACGAACGTGGATGGCGCCGAGCGTGAACCGGAACGTGCCGCCGCCGTGAACGTCCACGGCACGACCTATGTAGCCCGTGCAGCGGCCGCACTTCATGCACGGCTCGTTTATCTTTCAACCGATTATGTCTTCGACGGCACGAAGACGAGCCCATACCGCGAAGAGGACAGCCCTCGGCCGTTAAACCAGTATGGGCGGTCAAAGTATGAAGGAGAACGAGCGGTGTTGTCAGTCTGCCCGAACAGCGTGGTCGTGCGGACCGCTTGGTTGTATGGCCATGACGGCCAGAATTTTGTGAAGACGATTATGAAGCTCGCCCGGGAGCGGCCACTTCTCGAAGTGGTAAGCGACCAGCGGGGATGCCCGACTTATGCCGATGATCTGGCTCGTGCCATTAAGTCGCTTGCATCAAGCAGCGCTCAAGGGATCTATCATGTGACCAATGACGGGGATGCAAGCTGGTTTGAGTTCGCCCAGGCCATCGTCCGCCATGTGGGACTTTCAACGGCCGTTCACCCTATTAGCACCGCCCAGTCCGGACGACCAGCCAAACGACCCGCCTATTCAGTGTTGGACGGCGAGCGGTTTGCCCGCGAGTTTTTCCCTCTTCCCACATGGCAGGATGCTCTCGCCAGGTTCATGAAGGGGGCGCCGCAGCTTGTCTCGCCCATCTGAGATTACGCACGTCATAACTTTTTGATTTGAACTTGGTGGCTGAGCCAGTAAGATGGCCTTGTCTAGTGATGCTCTGATCCAGCCAGACCGGATGTAATGACCGCTCGTAAACGACAACGATCACCAAAATCCCTGGCAGCGACTCTTAAACGAATTCGGCTCTTCGCGACCGATGTAGATGGGGTACTGACCGACGCCGGCATGTACTATTCGGAATCCGGAGAAGAGTTCAAAAAATTCAACACCCGCGACGGCATGGGTATCAAGTTGTTGCAGCGGGCCGGACTCATTACCGCTATTGTCACGCAGGAGCGGACGAAACTGGTCGCCTGGCGGGGAGAAAAGCTGACGATTCCCGAGGTGCATCAAGGTGTGATGGATAAGCTGTCGCTCGTGCGTGAGATGGCCGGCCGTCACGGCCTTTCGATGAACGAGGTTGCCTATATCGGGGATGACATCAACGACCTGGCCACACTCAAGGCCGTGGGATTTTCAGCCACGCCGGCCGACGGGATGCCTGTGGTGGCGAAAGCGGTGGATTATGTCTGCGATAAGAAAGGCGGCGAGGGCGCGGTGCGAGAAATTATCGAGATGATTCTCGAGGCTCAGCATAAGGCGCAATAGACAACGAGGCGAGCGATGGCCGACAAGCCTACTATTTATCCGGTGATCATGGCCGGCGGAAGCGGCACCAGATTCTGGCCGCTGAGCCGTCAATTATTCCCCAAGCAGCTGCTGAAGATCATCGGCGATGAAACGCTGATTCAGCAAACAATGCGGCGGGTCGTGAATGGAACGCCGCCTGAACGGGTGCTGATCTCGACGAACCCAGCCCAGGCAGAATCCATCCGGGTGCAGCTCAGTGAATGGAAGGATGCGCTCAAAGACAATTTCGTGCTCGAGCCGGAAGGCCGCAACACTGCGCCGGCGATTGCCCTGGTTGCACTGGAACTGGTCCGTCGAGACCCTGAGGCGATTATGCTGGTGGTGCCGGCCGATCACATTGTGAAGGGACAGAGGGATTTTGATGCAGCGGTCGCTGTGGCGGCCTCTCTTGCACTCCAAGGTCTGCTGGTCACTTTCGGTATCAAGCCGATACGACCAGAAACCGGGTACGGCTATATCAAGCCGAATACGAAGACAGTCTTGGCGCGTCACGGAAAACTGAAGGGGTATCGAGTCGGCCGGTTTGTCGAAAAACCCGATGCCGTTAAAGCGGCGCAGTACCTTAAAGCCGGCGATTACTATTGGAACAGCGGTATGTTCGTGTGGCGCGCCGCCACGATTTTGGACGAAATCCGCCGGCATCAGCCTGTTTTGGCCAATGGAATCGATCAGATCGGCCGTTTGATCAACCAGGGAGCGGCAAAAGCCGCCATCGATGAAGAATATCGCCTGTTGCCGTCCATCTCAATAGATACCGGAGTGATGGAGCGATCGAACAAGGCTGCGGTCGTGCCGGTGTCGTTCAGTTGGTCCGACGTCGGGAGTTGGGGCAGCCTTGACGAAGTCGCCCCGAAAGATAAGGCCGGTAACGTGGTGGGTGGCCGCGTCATCGACATCGATAGTCAGCGTTCCGTGGTGTATGGAGACCGTCGCGTCGTGGCAACGATCGGGTTAATGGACATGGTTGTGGTTGATACCCCCGACGCCACACTTGTCTGTCCCAAGTCCCGCGCTCAAGACGTCAAAAAGATCGTCGATATTCTCAAGCAGCAAGGAGCCCCCGAGCATCTCGAGCACCTGACGGTTCATCGGCCTTGGGGATCTTATACGGTTCTCGAAGAGGGTCCCGGATACAAGGTCAAGCGAGTCACGGTACATGCGGGTGGTCGGCTGTCATTGCAGCTGCATCATAAACGGAGCGAGCATTGGGTCGTGATTGCGGGGACGGCCCGTGTGACGAGAGGCGATGAGGTGTTCGAACTGCACGTGGGGCAAAGCACGGCCATTCCAGTAGAAACGAGACACCGCCTTGAGAACGTCGGACAGGATACGCTGCACATCATTGAAGTTCAGAACGGTGCCTACCTTGGGGAAGATGACATCGTGCGGTTCAAAGATGATTATGGGCGGACGGCGACCAGATAAGTCAGGGAGTAGTGATGGGACTGTTTCGAGAATACGATCTTCGGGGCATTGTGGGGGTGGAATTGACGGAGGCGATTGCGGAACAGGTCGGCCGCGCCTACTGCACCTATGTCAAGGAACGTGGTGTCCAGACGATTTCCGTCGGCCGCGATGGCCGGCTGAGCTCTCCCGCCTTGTTCAAATCCCTGGTCACCGGCTTGCTAGCAGGCGGCATCAACGTCATCGATATCGGCATCTGTCCGTCTCCATTGCTTTATTTTTCGTTGTTCCAGCTCCCGGTCCAAGGCGGCATCATGATCACGGGCAGCCACAATGCCGCCGAATACAACGGATTTAAAGTCTGTGTGGGCAAGGAAGCCATCCATGGCGAGACCATCGTGGAGCTTCGACGGATCCTGGAAAAGGGGAGTTTCACGTCCGGTCAAGGACGCCTCAGCGAACATACGATCATACCCGACTATCTGGACTACCTCCGAACGAGCTTCAAGGGCGTCAAGGCCGGGCAACTGCATGTGGTCATCGACTGTGGGAACGGTGTGGCGGCATTGGTCGCCAAGGAAGCGCTCGAAATTTTGGGCTGCCGAGTGACCGGTCTCTACTGTGATTTGGACGGCCGGTTTCCGAACCATCATCCTGATCCCACGGTGCTGGAAAATCTCGACGACCTGGTCAAAGCGGTCAAACAGCACAAGGCGGACGTCGGGATCGGCTATGACGGAGACGCCGATCGTATCGGCGCTATCGATGAGCAAGGCCACGTCTTGTGGGGCGATCGTCTTATGGTGGTCTATTCCCGGGATATCTTGAGGACAATACCGGGAAGTACGATTATTTCCGAGGTCAAGGCGTCCCAATGTCTCTATGATGACATTGCGAAGCAAGGCGGCCGGGCGATCATGTGGAAGACCGGTCATTCCCTCATCAAAGCAAAAATGAAGAGCGAGAAGGCGGTGCTGGCGGGAGAAATGTCCGGGCATATGTTTTTTGCTGATCGATACTTTGGCTACGATGATGCGATATATGCCTCCTGCCGCCTCGTAGAGATATTGGCGAAAACCGGCAAAGCGCTTTCCACATTGGTCGCAGACCTGCCCGCAACATCCGTGACACCGGAAATTCGAGTGGATACTCCCGATTCGATAAAATTCGAGCTGGTCAAAAAGGTGCAGGAGCGGCTAACCGGCTATGCGAAGTCCAGTCAGCCCATCGGGCCAAACAACGACGTCGTTCGGGACGTGGTCACGATTGACGGAGTGCGGGCCATCTTTGAGGACGGGTGGGGCTTGATCCGGGCCTCGAATACGCAGCCGGCATTGGTCCTCCGATTCGAAGCCAGGTCAGCCGACCGCCTGTCCGCGATCCGTGCCGTCATTGAGGGCGAATTGGCCGAAGTGAAGCGCTCCATGCTCTCCTAGCTCCATTCCCTGTGATCTCCACTTAGACCGGATAGTCATCATGCGTGCGATACTGGCTCGGTGTACGTTGGCCTCCCTGCTGTTCCTCGTCGACCAGACGGCGATGGCTACAGGTGTGGAGACTGCATCCACGCAAGCGATTCACACTGGTGAACGGCTCACCTACGACATATCCTGGTTGAACGTCCTGGCAGGAACCGCCGTCATGGAAGTCCTGCCGGATGGAGCGGGGTCGCGCGCCAGACTCGTCACAACTGCGCAATCACGGCCGGCCATCAGTAAGTTTTTTCCTGTCGACAACCGCGTGGAATCCGAGTTCGACCTGAGCGCCCAGCTACCACAGCATATGGTCTTCAGGCGCCGGGAAGGCAAGAATAAGGAGGATATCGAATACACGTTCAACCATCGGGAGGGGACCGTGACTGCCGTGCGGCATGGAGCGAGTGAAACCCTTCCGATCCCTGCCGGGACTCAAGATCTCATTTCCTGTTTGTATTACGTACGCAATCAACTACCCATGACACCTGGGGCCTCCCTGATGCTCAATGTCTATCACGACAAGCGAAACCGGCAGGTGCAAGTGCGTGTCGAGAACATCGAGACTGTGGAGGGGCTATGGGGAAAGGCAGAGACTGCGCAAGTCGTTGTGATCATGCCGTTTAAAGGTCTATTCATCAATAAGGGGGATATTCGCGTCTGGTTCACTACTGACGAGCGGCGCATCCCTGTCCGGATGAAGGCCAAGGTCATTATTGGCTCCATCGTCGCCGATCTGGTCGATGGCTTTTCCTCAAAGACTTCTCCATAGAAGAGGGCGGAGATTCATTGCCCGTGCTCTCGAGACGGGCTATAATCGCTCACATTCATATCCTACTGGGCCCATGCTTCGGGGTGGTCCGAAGAAGGGTCTTTTGACTTCATACGGACTGCTCCCTCATGGCCCACCAGCCACTCACGGTCGAACAATTTCTCATGGCCAATCCACCGGCCTCGCTCGGAGGGGCTGGTTCCCTGACCAACCTGCTTTCAGCCATCGGCCTGGTCGGAAAGACACTGGCTCGAGACCTTCGGATTGCCGGACTCCTCAACATGTTGGGGATGACGGGAGAAACGAATGTCCAAGGGGAATCGGTCAAGAAACTGGATCAGATTGCCAATGAGACTTTTATCGAAGTGCTCCAGCGTGATGGTGTGGCGGGCGCACTGGCCTCCGAAGAAATGGAAAAGCCCGTCTTTGTTGCCTCTCCAGGGAGACCAGCCCCCTACATGGTGCTTTTCGACCCGTTGGATGGCTCGACGAACACGGACGTCAATATGCCGCTAGGCTCCATCTTTTCCATCGTGGCGCCGAAGAAGGCCGATCAATTGCCCGGTGACAGTGACCTGCTGCAGAAGGGAACCGACCAGCTCGCAGCTGGCTATTTCTTGTTCGGACCGAGCACCATGCTCGTGTTCACGACAGGCAAGGGCGTCTACGGGTTCACACTGGATCCCAACGTTGGCGAGTATCAGCTGTCCCATCCAGGCATCAAGATACCTTCGCGGGGGAAAGTGTATGCCGTCAATGAGGGTAACTATCTCAAGTGGCCCGATGGCACGAAGCGATATGTTGACTCGCTCAAGAAGTCGGACAAGGCTATGGGCCGGCCATATAGCAGCCGATATTCAGGATGCCTCGTTGCAGATGTGCACCGGTTGCTCTTGGGTGGCGGCATCTACTTGTATCCCGGTGAGGTCAACAAGCCCGAAGGGAAACTACGTCTGCTTTATGAGGCGAACCCGATGGCGATGGTCGTTGAACAGGCCGGCGGGAGGGCCAGCACGGGCACCGCGCGCATTCTCGACATCGAGCCGAAGAAGTTGCATCAACGAGTGCCTCTGATCATCGGCAGCACCGACGATGTGCGGGAGGCCGAACAGTACATGCAGGAGACAGCGGTACATTCATAACCAGTTTTGTGTTGAACCAGCGGAGAAACGACATGGCCGATCATGTACAAGAAATTCTGAGTTACTACACCAGCGACAATCCCGGAACCAAGACCAACATCGCACGGTTGCTTCGGAGCGGGAAATTAGCGGGGACCGGGAAACTCGTCATCCTGCCAGTGGATCAAGGCTTTGAACATGGGCCTGCCCGGAGCTTCGCTCCCAACCCGCCAGGGTACGACCCGTTGTACCATTTTCAACTGGCCATCGACGCCGGATGCAACGCCTACGCGGCTCCGCTGGGATTCCTCGAAGCCGGTGCCAGCCAGTTTGCCGGGCAAATTCCTCTCATTTTGAAGCTGAACAATCATGACGTGCTGCATGACGACAAGGATCCGCTGCCGTCCGTGACCGGGAGCGTCAAGGACGCGTTGCGTTTGGGTTGTGCCGCCGTGGGGTACACCATTTACCCAGGGTCGGCCCACTGCAATCTGATGTATGAGCAATTACGCGCGATCGCCGAAGAAGCAAAAGACAGTGGTCTCGCGGTCGTCGTATGGTCGTATCCCCGCGGGTCGGCGCTCAGCAAGGAAGGGGAAACTGCCATGGATGTGGTGGCCTACGCGGCGCAAATTGCCGCGCAGTTAGGCGCCCATGTCATCAAGGTCAAGCTTCCCTCGGCTCATCTTGAGCAAGCGGCGGCCAAGAAAGTTTATGAGTCGGCACAGATTTCCATCAAGACCCTGAGCGAGCGCGTCAAACATGTGGTGCAAAGCGCATTCGACGGGCGCCGCATCGTCATTTTCTCGGGCGGGGCGAAGAGCGAAGATAAGAATGTGTTTGAAGAAGCCCGCGCCATCCGGGACGGCGGGGGATTTGGCAGCATCATCGGGCGGAACTCCTTCCAACGTCCGAAGGCGGAGGCGGTGAAGTTCTTGCAGACGATCATGGGCATCTATGCCGGCGAAATACAATAAGGAACAGCGATGAAATTGGGTGGTTCAAGGTTAGTTCCCTATCTGTTATTAGCGTTGGGTGCGGTTATCGGCGTCGTCGTGGCTTCCGATCTGGGCTGGATGCCTTCGGGCAGCGCGGGTCCCGATTCGCCGGCCAATGGCATAGTCTTTCCCGTTGCGACCGCGCCGCAGCAGCCGGTAACGGGGGGCACCGCCAAGAGTTTCGTCGAGATTGCCAAGACGGTAAAGCCCGCGGTCGTCAATATCGCCGCCAGCCGAAGCGGCAAAGCGGGCGATGGTCCCCAAAGCTCTCCATTCGACGACCCGTTCTTTCGAAGGTTTTTCGGCGACGAGTTTTTTAAGCGTGACCAGCCGCATCGCGAGCGGAAAGAACGCGGGCAGGGATCCGGAGTGATTGTCGATCCCAACGGCTTGATCATCACCAATAATCACGTCGTCAACAAAGCCGACGATATTCGGGTGATTCTCTCGGACAAACGGGAGTTCAAAGGGAAGTTGATCGGGACCGATACCAAGACTGACGTGGCGATCGTCAAGATCGAAGCCACCGGATTGTCAACCATTCCCTTGGCAGACTCCGATCAACTCGAGGTCGGGGAGTTCGTCCTGGCTGTCGGCAGTCCATTTGGCCTGACGCAGAGTGTCACGATGGGAATCGTCAGCGCGGTCGGACGCGCGAGCATGGGTATTGCGGAGTATGAAGATTTTATTCAAACGGATGCGGCGATCAACCCGGGAAATTCAGGCGGTGCGTTGGTCAACATCCGCGGCGAGTTGGTCGGAATCAATACGGCGATCTTCAGTCAAAGCGGCGGCAACATGGGAATCGGTTTTGCCGTTCCGAGCAACCTGGCCCGCTCGATCATGGATCAACTGGTGAAGAACGGCAAGGTGGTCCGAGGCTGGCTGGGAGTTGCCATACAGGAGTTGACTCCGGAATTGGCATCGCAATTCGGACTTGTGGACACCAAGGGTGTCCTCGTCAGCGACGTGATGGACGACAGCCCCGCCAAGAAGGCGGGATTTGAGCGCGCCGACGTGATCACGGAATACGACGGCAGGCCCATGGATTCGCCCACCCATCTGCGCAACGCCGTGGCCCAAACACCCATCGGGAAGAAAGTCTCGATCAAAGTCATCCGAGACAAGAAACCCAAGACGATCGACGTGACGATTGTTGAGCAGCCTAAGTCGTTGGGTCAGGCCGGATCGGAAGACAATGGCGACTCCACCGCGCCGACCGGGGTGCTCTCGGATCTGGATGTCCGTGAGTTGAATGAAGACCTGGCCGCCCGCTATGGCATCAAGTCGAACGAACGAGGCGTGGTCATCGTCCGGGTAAAGCCCGGTAGTACGGCCGAAGATATGGGCGTACGGGAAGGGGACATCGTGCTGGAAGTGAACCGCAAGCCGGTCAGTTCCATCAAGTCCTACGAGCGCGCTGTCTCTGGGCTCTCAAAAGATCAAGCTGTGCTCTTGCTCTTGAAGCGGAAAGGCCAGACGATTTATTTAACGTTACGTCCTTAACGAGAGGAGTGAAGGTATGGTATCGCGAGCCATATTTGTCCTTCTCAGCGCGCTAGCGGGAATGGCGCTGTTCATCAAAGCGGACGGCTCCAGTACCACCTACTGGATGTATGGGTTCGCTATTGGAGCGATCACCGGTGGGTTAATCGTGGCCGGCGAATACGCCTTACATAATCTGTCATTCGGCATTATCGTCGGTGGAACGGCGGGGTTAGCGGCAGGTCTGGTCTTGACGGGGTTGGTCGAGTGGGTGGGAGGTGAGATTTTCGACGTCCAGACCTTCTTGTTTCATATCGGCGGATTGGTGTTTCTCCTGGGATTCCCTTACCTGGGGCTGGTGCTAGGCGCCCGGTTCGGAAAGGAAAAGCTCCCCAGCCCGCAGCAGAAATTCTTCGAACTCGATGGCAACACGGTTTGTCCGAAGGTCCTGGATACCAGCGTGATCATCGACGGTCGGGTGGCGGACCTGTGTGAAACCCGTTTTCTCGAGGGAACGTTCCTCGTACCGCATTTCATCCTGGACGAACTACAGCACATTGCCGATTCATCAGACTCGCTGAAGCGGGCGAGGGGACGGCGCGGCCTCGACATTCTCAACAAAATCCAGAAAATGGGTGACGTGGATGTGCGGATCATCGATGAAGATTTTCCACATGTAAAAGAAGTCGATGCGAAGCTCGTCGTGCTGGCTAAAAAAATGAATGCCAAGATCGTGACGAATGACCTCAATCTCAACAAGGTGGCAGAGTTGCAAGGCATCCGCGTCCTCAACATCAACGAATTGTGCAACGCCCTCCGGCCGGTCGTGTTGCCGGGCGAGGCTATTCGAGTGTTCGTCTTGAAAGAGGGCAAGGAAGCCGGACAAGGGGTGGCCTATCTCGATGATGGGACGATGATCGTCGTGGACAATGCCCGTCGTTACATCGGCAAGAATGTGGATGTTATCGTCACCAGCGTGCTCCAAACGACCGCGGGCCGAATGATCTTTACGCGCCTCAAGGAAGAGACCGAACGAGAGGAGTTGCAGATTACGCGTGGATAGCTGCGAACCCTCACACCTGCCGCAGCCACGGCGCTGAGTATGGCCGACCGGCCTCAAATTCAACCGGTCTTAGGCCAGGCAGTTCGCACCGTCGCCCTCGTGCCTGCTGCAGGCCTCGGGCTCCGCATGGGCGGCTCGGTCCGCAAGCAGTTTCGCACGGTCGGAGGGTTCCCCCTCGTCGTCCATGCCCTTCGTGTTCTTCAGTCTTCTCCCCTCATTGACGAAATTGTCCTCGCGGTTCCGGCGACGGATTTGCACTATTGCCGCACGGACATCGTCGAGGCTCATGGCTTCACCAAAGTGCTGCATGTGGTCGCCGGCGGGCAGGAGCGCCAGGACTCCGTGCGGCAGGCTCTGGCGGTTGTGGATCAGGGGGTGGACATCGTCGTCATTCATGACGCCGTACGCCCCTGTGTGACGGAAAAGATGGTGAAGCAGGTCGTGGAGGCAGCGAAAGCCGAGGGCGCTGCGATCATTGCGTTGCCCATGCGGGATACAGTGAAGCAGGTAGGACCGGGTGGCCTCATCGAGCGGACGATCGACCGAAAACCGCTGTGGCTGGCTCAGACACCGCAGGCGTTCCGTCGGGACTGGCTGCAGGACGCGCATCGAAAAGCGCATGCGGAAGGACTTGCGGCCACGGATGATGCCTATCTTCTCGAATGGATGGGCCATCCAGTCAAGGTCCTCGAGGGCAGTGGGGAAAACATCAAAGTCACCAGACCGGAAGACATGATTCTCGGAGAGGCAATTTTGTCCTCCAGGGCGACGCACGGTGCTTAGGCCCGCTTAGTGGTGAACGAAGGGAGACATATGCGGATTGGCTATGGATATGACGTGCACCCGCTGGGGCCCGGACGCAAACTGATTCTGGGCGGCATTGACATCCCCCACAACAAGGGTTTGCTCGGGCATACGGATTCCGATGTTCTTGTGCATGCCGTGTGCGACGCGCTGCTTGGAGCCATGGGAGAGGGCGACCTGGGGCGGCATTATCCGAGTTCCGACTCCAAGTACAAAGGCATGTCGAGTCTAAAGTTGCTGGAAGACGTCATGGCCAAGCTGAAGGCGAAGGGCTACCGAGTGGGCAACATCGATACGGTCATCGTGGCGCAGGCCCCGCGCCTGGGGCCTCACTTGGCGGCCATGCAAAAAAAAATGGCGGAGGCGGCGGGCATCGATCCCGATCAGGTCAACGTAAAAGTAAAAAGTGGAGAGGGCCTCGACGCGGTCGGCAAGGAAGAAGGTATGATCGCCCATGCCGTCTGTTTGATTGAGCCGGCGTGACCATCGTAAAATAGCGAGCATGTTCAAGGCGATTCGGCAAGACCTCAAAGCCGTGTTCGATCGGGATCCGGCGGCGACCAGCAGCTTGGAAGTCATTTTCACTTATGCAGGCTTCCATGCATTGATCGCCTACCGTCTCTCCCATTGGTTGAAATCCTGTGGCGTGCCGCTCCTGCCGAGGGTCATTTCGCAGGTCGCCCGCTGGCTGACCGGGATCGAGATTCATCCCTCAGCTCGCATCGGTACGGGGTTCTTTATCGACCACGGCATGGGGGTCGTGGTTGGGGAGACGGCCGAGATCGGAGACTTCGTAACGCTGTTCCAGGGTGTGACGCTGGGCGGGACGGGAAAAGAACGAGGCAAGCGTCACCCGACCCTCGGCAACCATGTTGTCGTCGGTGCTGGCGCCAAGATTCTGGGAGGTATCACGATCGGCGACAACGTCAAGATCGGGGCCAATTCCGTCGTGCTCAAGAACGTCGCGGCCAACTCCACAGTCATCGGTGTTCCGGCTCGCGTGATCAAGACGCAAGGCGAGCGGCTTCCTGACGCCACGATGGACCACATCAACCTTCCCGATCCCATCAGCGACCGGTTTCTGGCGCTCGAGCAGGAACTGATCGAACTCCGGAAGAAACTCGAGAACCGCGACGATTCTCCTCCCCGCTAGAGACACTCTACAGCCGCCCGCCGGTTTGTCCGATCTCCCTCCACCTTCGAAATCTCTTGGTCAAGGCGTTCTGCCTGAGGGCGACGTCTGCCGCATTATCATGTGGTCGAGGGATTGTCCGATGCAGAAGCAAGCTCTGGGTCGTAGTCGACGCGCAGGAGGAAAAGCCCCTGAGGGGGAGCCGTTCTGCCAGCGGCCGTTCGGTTCTTCGCGGCGAGGATCTTTCCCAGACTTTCTGGCGTCCGCTTCGCGTGGCCGATCTCGACAAGAGTGCCGACTATCGCGCGTACCATATGTTTGAGAAAACGGTCTGCGTAGGCGTGAATCGTAAACCGGTCCTCTCGTCGTGTCAGTGACAGCTGCCGAAGGTGGCAGACCGGATCTTCGTTGTCCGTCAAAGTGCCTTCGAAGGAAGAAAAATCGTGCGAGCCCACCAGATGAATCGCGGCCTGTTCCATGGCGGTATGATCGAGGGACTTGTGGACATGCCAGACATAGAATCGATCAAGCGCCGGCCGTTGCGGCCGGTTCAAAATCCGGTATTCGTAAAGTTTCCCACGGGCGGCGTAGCGCGCGTGAAAATCGTTCGGAACAAGATCCGCTGACCTGACGGCAATATCCTCGGGAAGCCTCGCGTTGAGCCCTCGCATCCATTCACGTGGCGTCCAGTCCCGTTCGATACGGAAGCTCGCCACTTGACCGATGGCATGGACGCCGGAATCGGTGCGTCCTGCTCCAATGACCGCGACAGGTTCTTGCGTCAATTGAAACAGTGCCGTTTCCACGGCTTCCTGGATCGTCGGCTGATCCGGTTGACGCTGCCAGCCGGCATAGCGCGAACCGTCGTATTCAAGGATGAGCCTAACAGTGGGCATGGCAGACCAGCAGGGCCGTGCGGCGCATCAGCGTGCCGGTGTCTTGGAGGCGGCCAGAAAGGCAGTCACACCCTCATGCAGAGACTCCGCAATGCGCGTCGTGAAGCCGCCGGTCCTCAACAGGTCCTCTTCAGCGGCATTGGAGATGTAGGCAATTTCCGCCAAAATGCTCGGCATACTCGTGAAGCGGAGCACGTAGAAGGGTGCGGTTTTCACGCCATGATCCACGAGCGCATAATCGCCGTTCAAGTGAGCGATCATCGCTTCTTTGGTGTTCCAGGCCAGCTCAAGGGAGGCTTCAATTTTTTTGCTTGTGAGGAGATCGGCCACGAGATACTCCCATCCCACTCCAGTGCTGCTGAGAGGAGTGCCGTTTTCACGAGCAGCTAACTCGAGAGCACGCTGGTCCTTCGCTTCGCCGAAATGGTAGATCTCGATTCCACGGACCGATCGTTGCGGATGCGAGTTGACGTGGATGGACAGGAACAGATCGGCTTCGTTGCCGTTGGCAAACCGCGCACGGTCTTCCAACTCAACGAATACGTCCCGCTCCCGGGTCATCAGCACACGAACAGTGGGGTCGCTCCGCAACAGGTCCCGTAATTTCAATCCCACCTTGAGCGTGATGTCCTTTTCTTCGGTCCCGCGTTGTCCATGCGCGCCGGGATCTCGTCCGCCGTGTCCGGGATCAATGACGATCGTCTTATAGGACTTGGCACGCGGTGCAATCGGTTGCGGTGGGGGGACGGAAAGCATAGATGAGTCTATGGGGTCTGGAACTGATCCGGACGGTTGCAGGCCAGAGGGAATGACGTCAACGACCAGCCGGGGAGGGTTGGTCAATGATAACAGGCTGTAGGTTTCGAACGAGCCGCTCGGCAGTGCGACCGTGACGGAGTCACCGACGGTTTGTTTGACGACAAAGCGTCCCTCTAGGACTCCTTGCGCAATCTTCGCCTGCGCCGACTTGGTCAAAGCGGCGTGGGGGATCTCGACAACCACTCCGTCCTCTTGGGCGGGACGGTGTTTTTTTACCTGCGTTTTGCGGTCAAGATCGAGCACGAGCCGGAGGGAATCCGGCAAAAAGGCCGTTCGCAAATTCTGGATTTTTGCGAGCGGGATCGTGTTCGGCGAGAGGCTGACATTGGAGTTCCGCGATCGCTTGAATGTCCTCTGATGTTCGCGCCGTTGGTCCTGCGATGCTGCGTGTGCAGGACCAAGCCAGGCGCCGTTTGGCAGGAAGCCCTCCGTGCTGAGAAGTCCCAGCACGAGGATTAAGGCGGCTACGCGACAGACAATTGCGGGCATGGGTTTCCACAGAGGCCGCGGGAAGAATATATGTATCTCTCAGATGTTCTGGTGGTTGTCAAGGGGAGCGACGTTTCTCGAGGTGGACTGCACATGATTGACACCTCCTTAGAGCGGGCGTAGGGTCTGATGGTCATGCATGTCATCATCGATGGCTATAATCTCTTGGCTGTTGTCCGGCCGCTGGGTAGAGCAGATGTGTACTCCGAAATGGGGAGAGAGACTCTGTTGCGGTTATTAAGCGGGTACCGGCATCGGAAAGGCCATGCATTGACCGTCGTCTTTGACGGCTGGCAACGAGGACAGCCGATCGAAAACAGCGAGCACCGTGCGGGAGTTCACGTCATTTACTCCAAGCGAGGCGAGCGGGCCGACCAGGTGATTCAGCGCTTGGCACGAGAATACGGCGTCGAATGCGCGGTCGTCAGCTCAGACCACGAAATCGTAAATTCTGCACAGGCGCACGGTGCGCTGGCCATCAGCGCGCGAGCATTTGCAGACAAATTACATACACAAGGCTCATCCGAGACCTCAGTCCCGTACAAGGAGTTGGATACAGGTGATGACCAGGCAGAGGGGCGAAGGCCGGAGAAGAAAGGCAATCCGAGAAAACTTCCGAAGAGGCTCCGTCGACGCAGCCGACAACTCAAGGGATTTTAAACAGTCGTTTTGCATTTGCGCTGGTCGTGTGCTCAATGTCCTCGTATGATAGGTCTGGACGGATCGCAGCCAGCTGCTTGGCGACATGCGGGACGAACGCCGGCTCATTTCGCTTCCCCCGATGTGGAACCGGTGTGAGATAGGGGCAGTCGGTTTCGATCAGGACCCTATCCAAAGGTGTCTGCTTGGCGATATCCCTGAGCACCGCGGCATTCTGGAAAGTTAAAATCCCGGAAAAGGAAAGATAAAACCCCAATTCCAGTGCATCCTTGGCCAGCCACGCATCCCCTGAGAAACAGTGAAACACCCCGCCAATTTCTGCGGCTTTCTCCTCTTTCAAGATCGTGATGGTGTCCTCTTGTGCCTCTCTTGTATGAATGATGACAGGCAAGCGTAACTCGCGTGCGAGTTGAATCTGTTCGCGGAACCGCTGCCGCTGGCTCTCAGGAGATGAATGGTTGTAGTGATAATCGAGTCCGATTTCGCCATAAGCCACGACTTTCCTGTGCTGCGCAAGGCGGCGAAATTCGTTGTACCACGCGCCCTCGAGGTGTCTCACTTCGTGGGGATGCACGCCAATGGACGCGAAAACGTCCGGATGGTGATCGGCTAGCGCCACGGCCGACCGGCTAGTGGCCAGATCGCATCCGATCGTCACGAAGGCTTCGATGCCGGCCTGCCGCGCTCGCTCGATCATTGCATCGCGGTCGCCGTCGAACCGAGCATCGTCGAGATGGGTATGGGTATCAATGAGCATGCCATCCCCGAGAGCAAGGACCTGTACGGTGGACGGTGAGGAGCCGGTTAGAGGGCCGTTGAGCGACTGCTTTGACCATCGAATCGTGTAGGTAACGCACGTGGATCGGCTATTTAAAGGATGTTCAAGAATCGAAGGGACTGTATCGTGTTCTTTCCCTACGCGCTAGCCTCTGAGCGAGGCGAGGCCTTTTCAAGCAGGTCGGGCGACGATGCTCTCGGCGAGCTCATTCAGGAGTGCAGCGGTATCGTCCCAACCCAGGCAGGCGTCGGTAATGGAAACGCCGTGCGCGAGTGCGACGCCTTGTTTCCAGGTCTGTTTGCCGGGATTGAGATTGCTTTCCAGCATCAGGCCCATGATTGATTGGCGCCCGTCACGGAACTGTCTTATCACTTCCCGGGCGACCAGGGCCTGTCGCGTATGGTCCTTGCTCGAGTTGTCATGCGAGCAGTCAATCATAATCGATCGTGCAATGCCTTCACCGGCTACCGCGGCCTCCGCTTTCGCCACATGCTCGGCATCGTAATTGGTCTTTCCGCCACCCCCGCGCAGCACGATGTGGCGATCCGGGTTGCCCATGGTTTTAATGATGGAAGTTTGGCCGTCAGCGTTGATCCCGACAAAATGATGAGGGGTTCGGGCTGAGGTCATGGCGTTCACCGCAACGTGCAGACTTCCTTCCGTCCCGTTCTTGAACCCGACCGGCATCGACACCCCGCTGGCCATTTCACGGTGCGTCTGGCTCTCCGTCGTGCGGGCACCGATAGCAGTCCAGCTAATAAGGTCGGCAATATACTGCGGGCTAATGGGATCGAGCAGCTCCGTGGCGCAGGGCATACCCGATTGATTGATCTTGAGGAGAGTGGTCCTGGCAAGTTCCATCCCAGTGGCGATATCGCAGGTGCCGTCCAAATGCGGATCGTTGATGAGTCCTTTCCAGCCGACCGTCGTCCGAGGTTTTTCAAAGTACGTCCGCATCACGATCAGAAGCCGGTCCCGAACGGCACCCGACAAGGGCTTTAGTTTTACCGCATATTCGAAGGCAGCTTCCGGATCATGGATCGAGCAGGGACCTACGATGACGAGGAGCCGGTCGCGGTCTTGTCCATGGAGGATCCGGCGGATTGCTTCCCGCGTTTCCACAACCAGCGCGGCGACGTCGTCGGTGATGGGAAGTTTCGTCTTGATGGCCCGTGGAGATGGCAAGGCCTTGATTTCTATGACGTGTTGGTTGTCGAGCGGTCGATTCATGGCCGGCCTTTCAGTTGTCGAGTGGCGCAGCATAGCGAAATGTTCAAGAAAAGTCTACATGATCTACTCTAAGTTGTTGAAAAGATGTAGCCCTGTTGCAAATCACCTGATTTTGACAGCGTTTACGACCTTGTGATACTTAGGCTGCATGTGTCCAAGAATGTCCTCCCGGCCTCACTCGCTCTGTCTCTGTCTCATCCTCTTGATTCTCGTGTTCGCGCCGTTCGCGGCAGCACAGGACATCCATCACGAGCTGGCGGCGGCTGATACAGATGGGCACGAACATTCTGATACCGATCTGTGTCAATGGGTGCAGCATCACACGTCAGGTCCGGTCGATCTCGGTGGGCCGATCTGCTCGGCTTGGCACGCTACCGGTCAGTATAACGTTCCTCCTCCATCGATTCTCTTCTCGCTCGATTCGACTGCTGCCGGCCCGTCCCGCGCGCCACCTCATTCCTAACGGGCGAATCATAGCGACGTCATAGCTTGGGCGGAGCATCGCCCCTATGACCTGCGTTCGGCTTCATCGCTCGTGATTGCGGAGGTGGGTATGCGACGGGGAGCGTCATGCTATTGCTGCCGTATGGCCTTGATGACAGGGGTCGCTTACTTGATCGCGAGTCAAACATTGCTTAGCACCGCCGCAGCCAAAGATGCAGGCCAGATAATTGTCGGCACGGTGCAGAATCAAGACCTACGACGAGTAGATCAGGCCACGGTTCAGGT
>Ga0075419_10000609_pt1 | contig 22789 bp, 18 predicted proteins | sample SoiMetdeltSBSDD3_FD_76900 | JGI IMG/M metagenome (GOLD analysis project Ga0075419, IMG submission 76900) | Bulk soil microbial communities from a Populus tree surrounding site in Tennessee, USA - Soil MetaG P. deltoides SBSDD3 | ecosystem: Environmental > Terrestrial > Soil > Tree plantation... | reverse complement strand
GGCCCCAGTCGATCGCGGTCTGGTCGAGGGTGAGCAGCGACCGCACCAGCGACCACTGCTCGGGGCCGCTCAGCGGGCGCGGCTCGCCGCGGTAGTCGAGCAGGTCGGCATGGCTGGTGACGAGGCCGCGGGCGAACGCGTACCAGGTCACGCAGCCGAGCTCGCCACCCGAGGCGCCGTCGAGGGCGCTCAGGAGCCGCTCGGTCGAGGCGACGGCGGCCTGCCGGCTGGAGGTCAGGAACCGGGCCGAGCCGCCCGGCTCGGCCAGCAGGTGGTGCATGGTCGCCTCGAGCAGCGCCGTCTTGCCGCTGCCCGGGCCGCCGAGGATGACCACGTTGCCGGGCGGCAGCACGGCCACCAGCTCCGCCGGCAGGCCGTCGGGGAGGGGCCGGCCGGTGGGCGACTGGTTCTGGGTGGGGATGCTTGGCCGGTTCATGATGCGGGCATCCTAGCGAGCCCCTATGACGCCGGGTACGGGTTGTCCCCACCCCATCTCGGCCAGCGGTGGGCGCCGCGGGCCGGTTGTGGATGGACAGGACGTGATGGTCGGGTCGGCGCCTATGCTTCGCGGCGCCCGGTGAGGACCGGGGAGATCGGACGACGTCGAGGAGGTCGATGAGCAACCGGCCGGGTCACCGTGGGGCGGGCTGGCGACGGCTGGTGCCGGTCCTGTTCCTGCTGGTATCGGCCGCTGTCGGGGCGGCCGGCTGTGAGGGCCATGTCGGGGGCGGCGGGGGCGGGGCGGGGAAGGCGCCGGCCGGCCTGGCCACCAGCAGGGCGGAGCGGGCGAGCTGGCCCGACCCGCCGAAGGGGGCGGTGGCGGCGGAGGTCCAGCGGGTCGTGGATGGCGACACGTTCCTGGCCACCGTGCATGGCCGGCGGGAACGGGTCCGCATCATCGGCGTGGACACCCCGGAGTCGGTGGACCCCAACCGTCCGGATGAGCCGTTCGGAGAGGAGGCATCCAACTTCGCCAAGCACTACCTGACCGGCGAGACCGTGCGCATGGCCGGGGACGCCGAGCCGCGGGACCGGTACGGGCGGATGCTGGCCTACGTGTGGCTGGCGGACGGGACGTTCTGGAACGCGCTGCTGGCCGCGGAGGGCTACGCCCAGCAGCTCACGATCCCGCCGAACGTCACCTACGCGGACCTGTTCCGCCGCCTGGTCAGCGAGGCGCGCCGGGAGGACCGCGGCCTGTGGGCCCAGGAGAGCCATCGCCGCTCGTGAGGAGGACGGCTCGTTCCCGACCCGCCGAGGCGAGCGGACGCGAGCCGGGAATCGGGTGGTGGGTGCGCGAGTTGGCGTCGACATGAAGGCAGCCGTCTACGACCGCTACGGCCCACCGGAGCTGGTGCGGATCGCGGAGGTGGCCAAGCCCGCGGTCAACGACCACGAGGTGCCGGTCAAGGTGCACGCGACCAGGGTGAACCGGACCGACTGCGGGTTCCGGGGGGCCAGGCCGTTCTTCACGCGGTTCTTCACCGGGCTGCGGCGACCAAGGGTGAAGGTCCAGGGCGGTGAGTTCGCGGGGCAGGTGGAGGCGGTCGGCCGTGGGTCACGTCCTTCGCGGTCGGCGACCGGGTGTTCGGCTTCACCGGGGAGCGGTTCGGCGCCCACGCCGAGTACCTGACGATCCCCGAGGACGGTTCGCTGGCGACCATCCCGACGGGCATGACCTACGAGCAGGCGGCGCCATCGGGTCGGCGGCGGTGCAGCTGCTGAAGGTGCTGGGTGCCCAGGTGACCGCGACCTGCGACACCCGGCGCATGGAGCTGGTCAGGGGCCTGGGCGCCGACCGGGTGGTCGACTACACGGCCGGGGACTTCACCAGGACGCCCAGGCCTATGACGTGGTCTTCGACGCGGTCGGCAAGAGCTCGTTGCTCCGCTGCCGGCGACTGGTGAGGCACCGCGGAAGCTACCTGTGGTCGGATCTGGGCCCGATGTGGCAGAACCTGTTCTTCTCCGGAGCGTTCAGGCCGCTCATCGACCGGCGGTACCCGCTGGAGCAGATCGTGGAGGCGTACCGGTACCTCGAGACGGGACGGAGGATCGGCAGCGTCGTGATCGACGTCGTGCCCGCGAGCTCGTGAGCTTGTCGTCGCTCGCTGCCGGCCGGAACGTAAAGGACGGCCTGCCGTCCGGGGGGTCCCGGTAGTCCCCCAACCACCGGTCCACAACCCGGACGGCGCGGCCGTCGCTAGGCGAACGTGCTTCCCGCGCCTCCCGTGTCCTCTCGGCCTAGGCCGAACGGCCCAGGCCGTCCTGCGGGCGGAAGTGGCCCTCTTGGAACGCCCCCCAGCGCCCGGTTGGACCAGCCCCGTGTTCGCCTACCTAGGGTAAGGGCTCGTTGCCGTTCTTGGCTCCCTCGTCGCCAAATCGTTATCAGCCAAAGTACCAGATCCGGTCGACGTGGCCCAGGTCGGACGATGCCGTGCTGGCCGTCTCCCCGATCACCCGCCGGGACGCTCGCCCAGGGTGGCCGAGATGGTGGTCTGGCTCCCGCTGCGGTTGACGGTGACGGTGACCTTGTCGCCGGGCTTGTGGTCCCGGATGGCGGCGACCATGTCGGCGGAGCTCTGGACCGCCTGGCCGTCGATCGCGGTCACCTGGTCGCCGACCTGGAGGCCGGCCTTGGCCGCCGGGCTGCCCGAGGCGACGTCCTGGACGACCGCGCCGTTCTGGCCGTTGGGGGCGTCGCCCACGGAGACGCCGAGGTAGCCGGACTGGACCTGCTTGCCCTGGACGATGGCCGCGGCCGACTTGGCGGCGACGTCGATCGGGATGGCGAAGCCGATGCCGACGTTGCCGTCGGAGTTGTCGCCGGGGCGGATGGCGTCGTTGATGCCGATGACCTGGCCCTGGCGGTTGGCGAGCAGGCCCCCGGAGTTGCCCGGGTTGATGGGGGCGTCGGTCTGGAGGACCTCGCGGCCGTCGTCGAGGACCCGGTCGGTGGCGCTGACGATCCCGGCGGTCACGGTCTCGTTGAGGCCGAACGGGCTGCCGATGGCGACGGCGAGCTGCCCGACCTGCGCCGGCTTGCCGAGGGCGAGCGGTGCCGCCTTGAGGCCGGTGCGGTCGATCTTGACCACGGCGACGTCGCTGCGCTCGTCGGTGCCGACGACCCTGCCGGTCAGCTTGGTGCCGTCGTAGAGCCGCACATCGACCTGGCCGACACCCTGGACGACGTGGGCGGCGGTCATGATGTAGCCGTTGCTGTCGTAGACGAAGCCGGAGCCGAGGCCGTTGTCGTGGCGGATCTCGACGACGGTGGGCAGCAGGGCCTTGGCCACGGCGGCGGCCGGCTCCTCGCCCGAGGGGACGGGAGCGGCGGCGATCGGGGCCGCGGCCGGGATGCCGGCCCCGGCGGGGGTGTTGTTGTCGACCGCCTGGCTGATGCCGTAGCCGGTGGCGAGCAGGACGACGCCGGCCACCACGGCGGCCAGCCACCGGGCCGGCCGGCGGCCACGCGGCGAGCCGGCGTCGGCCGGTGGGGCGCCCCAGGCGGGCACGGTCGGGTAGCCGCCACCGCCGCCGCCCTGACCCCAGCCGGGCTGGGTCTGGTCGGCGGGGGTCTCGGGGCCCCGGGGCTGGGAGCGGGCCGGGCCCTGGTCCGCCTGGGCCTCGGGGCCCTTGGGCTGGGTCCAGGAGGGACCCTGGGCGGCCGGGGGCGGGGTCCAGGCGGGGGGGCCGGCGGCCGCCGGGGCAGGGCGGTCGGGGGCCGCCGGGGCCTGCCCCCAGGACGAGGACGCCTGGCCCCAGGACGGCGGCCAGGGCTGGTCGGACGCGACCTCGGCGTCCTGGGGGCGTGGGGGAAGGGGTCGGGTCTGGGGGTCGGGATCCTGGATGTCGGAGTCCTGGGAGCGCGATGGCTCCAGGCCCTCGCGAGTGGACATCGATCGCCTCCTGCGCTCGAACATGGCAAACCTCGCTGTCGAGGCTAGGCTCCGGTCGCTAAAGCACCAGTAAGGCGGGCCTCAAATCGAGATAAGCGGGGCGGGGGCGCCGGGAAGGCCCGGCGGCTACTCCGCCGGCGGCCCGAACGAGGGGCGGGTGCGGGCGCGCTCGGCCGGGGTGGCGACCGGCGTGGGGGCCGGTGAGGCGGGCGGCCGCGGCGCCGGCTCGGGCGAGGAGCTGGCGGCCACCGGGAGCCAGATGACGAAGGAGGAGCCGACCCCGACCTTGGACCGGAGCCGGACCTGGCCGCCGTGGCCCTCGGCGATCTGGCGGACGATGGCCAGGCCGAGGCCGGTGCCGCCGTCGGCCCGGGAACGGCCCTTGTCGGCCCGCCAGAAGCGGTCGAAGACGTGGGGCTGGTCCTCGGGGGCGATGCCCGGGCCCTCGTCGGCCACGGCGATCCAGGCCTGGTCGCCCTCGCTGCCGGTGGCCAGGCGGATGCGGGAGCCTTGGGGGGCGAGGCGGACCGCGTTCTCGAGCAGGTTGGCCACGGCCCGCTTGAGGGCGTCACGGTCGCCGGTGACGACCACGCCGGGGGCGATGGCCCGGTCCAGGACGATGTTGCGGGCGGCGGCCGGGACCACGAAGTCGTCGCTGGCCTCGGCGACGGCCGCGCCCAGGTCGACCGGCTCGTGCTCCAGGATCGGCTCCTGGCGCCTGGCCAGGGCGAGCAGGTCGTCGACGAGGCGGGCCATGCGGTCGCTGGCCCGCTTGACGACCGTGATGGTGTGGCGCAGGTCCTCGGGGTCGGCGCGCGGGTCGGCCAGGGCGACGTCGACGTTGGTGCGGATGATGGCCAGCGGGTTGCGCAGCTCGTGGGAGGCGTCGGCGACGAACTGACGCTGGGCGGCGAAGGCGGCGTCCAGGCGGGCCAGCATGGCGTCGAAGGTGTCGCCGAGCTGCTTGAGCTCGTCGTCGGGACCGGGCAGCTCGATGCGGCGCGACAGGTCGGTGGCCTGGATGTCGCGGGCCACGGCGGTGATGCGCCCGATCGGCCGCAGCACCCGCCCGGCCACCACCCAGCCGACGCCGAGGCTGGCCACGAACAGCACCCCGAGGGCGCCGAAGGAGTAGTTGCGCAGCTTGGTCAGGGTGCGGGAGTTGACCACCCGCTCCAGCTCCCGGAAGGTGATGGGCTTGTAGCACTGGTCGTTGGTGAAGCAGATGAGCTTCTGGTAGCCCGTGGTGTAGGGCTCGTTGCGCAGCGACATCACCAGCACCAGGTAGATGGCCGCCACCACCACCGCGGCCAGGCCGAACAGCACCGCCGAGTACAGCAGGGTGTAGCGGAAGCGGATCGACCGGGCCCATTCGGGGAGGCGGTCGACCAGCCAGCCGGGCGGGTTCACGGCAGCTCGCGCAGGCGGTAGCCGCGGCCCACGACGGTCTCGATGGGCTGGCTGTCGCCCGCGTCGGCCAGCTTGCGGCGCAGCGTCATCACGGTGACCCGGACGGTGTTGGTGAAGGGGTCGGCGTTCTCGTCCCAGACGTGCTCGAGCAGCTCCTCCTGGCTGAGCACCTGCCCGGGCCGCGACATGAAGTAGCGCAGCAGCGCGAACTCCTTGGGCGTCAGGGGGAGGGGGTGGTCGGCGCGGCGGGCGTCGTGCCTGGAGCTGTCCAGCTCGATGTCCCCGACCCGCAGCACGGCCCCGGAGCGGCCGGCGTCGCGGCGCAGCAGGGCCCGCACCCGCGCCTTCAGCTCGTCGAAGTCGAACGGCTTGACCAGGTAGTCGTCGGCGCCCTCGTCGAGCCCGATGATCCGGTCGCGGGTGGAGTCGCGGGCGGTCAGCATCAGCACCCGCGTCGGCTGGCCCGGGTCGTCGGCCCGGATGCGCCGCACCACCTCCATGCCGTCGAGGCGGGGCAGGTTCAGGTCGAGGCAGACCACGTCGTAGTCGTTGACGCTCACCTTCTCGACGGCTTCGTCACCGTCGTAGGCGACGTCGACGGCGTAGCCCTCCCGACGCAGGCCGCGCGCGATCGCATCGGCCAGGTCGGCCTCGTCCTCGACGACCAGCACCCGCATGCCAGGAATGGTAGTCGCCAGCCATCAAGCAGGCGTAAGGGGGCTGCTTGTTAGACTGCGACATGGCCTCCGACACCCACCGGGCCGGAGCCGGCGTCCTCGTGGCCATCGGCGGTGCGGAGGACAAGCTCGGCCACCGGACCATCCTCAACCACTTCGTCCAGCTGGCCGGCGGCCGGGGGGCGCGGATCGCGGTGATCGCGACCGCCTCCTCGCTCGGCGACGAGATCCTGGGCCTGTACCGGCAGGTGTTCACCGACCTTGGGGCGGCCGAGGTCATGGCCCTGCGGCCGGCGACCCGCGAGGACGCCGAGGCGCCCGGCCCGGCCGAGACCGTGGCCCGGGCCAGCGGGGTGTTCATGACCGGCGGCAACCAGCTGCGGCTGTCGATGGTGGTGGCCGGGACCCGCCTCGGGGAGGCCCTGCTGGAGGCGCACCGGCGGGGTGCGGTCGTGGGCGGCACCTCGGCCGGGGCGAGCGCCCTCAGCGCCCACATGGTGGCCTTCGGTGGCCCCGGCGAGGTCCCCAAGCAGCGCCTGGCCCACATGTCGGCGGGCCTGGGCCTGCTGCCCGGCGCGGTCATCGACCAGCACTTCAGCCAGCGCAACCGGCTGGGCCGGCTGCTGCTGCTGGTGGCCGAGTCGCCCAGCCAGGTCGGCATCGGGATCGACGAGGACACGGCCGCGGTGATCGGCCCCGACGGCGTGCTCGAGGTGCTGGGCAAGGGCGCGGTCACGGTGGTCGACGGGTCCAGGGCCCAGTCGGACGCGTTCGAGGTCAGGGCCAGGCGGCCGGTGCTGGTGTCGGGCGTGGTCCTGCACTCCCTGCCGCCCGGCTACCGCTTCGACCTCGGCGCCCGGGTCCTGCTGCCCCGGCTCCAGGCGCTCGCGACCCCGAGGCGGCAGGCCCGCCAGGAGGCGGCCGAGGAGTGGCCGGCCGGCCGGCCGGCCCGGCGGCGCCGCGCCCGCGGCGGCCAGGAGCAGGAGGCGTCGCAATGAGTGAGGACCTGGCCGGCGCCCATGCGGCGGCTGTCCACAGCCCCCAGCCTCCCCCTCGCCCCCAGGCCGACGACAGCCCCCGGCCCGACCTGACGATCCTGGAGTCCCGGGTCTACCGCGGGCCCAACTACTGGTCGTACGACAAGGCCATCCACCTGCTGGTCGACCTCGGGTCGCTGGAGGCCTTCCCCTCGAACACGATCCCGTCGTTCACCGACGACCTGCTCGCCCTGCTCCCGGGGCTGGTCGACCACACCTGCGGGGTCGGCCGCCGGGGCGGGTTCGTGGAGCGGCTGCGCGAGGGCACCTGGCTGGGGCATGTCGCCGAGCACGTCGCCCTCCAGCTCCAGCGGGAGGCGGGCGGCGAGCAGCGGCGGGGCAAGACCCGCGGGGCCGGCAGACCTGGCCAGTACAACGTGATCTACGGCTACGGCGACGAGCAGGTCGGGCTGGCCGCCGGCCGCCTGGCCGTGCGGCTGGTCAACCACCTGGTCGAGCGCGAGCCCGGCTTCGACTTCGAGGCCGAGCTGGAGCGGTTCATCCTGCGGGCCGAGCGGACCGCCTTCGGCCCCTCGACCCAGGCGATCCTCGAGGAGGCGGCGGCCCGCGACATCCCCTGGCTGCGGCTCAACGACTACTCGCTGGTCCAGCTCGGCCAGGGCATCTACCAGCAGCGCATCCGGGCCACCATGACCTCCAAGACCAGCTCGCTGGCGGTGGACGTGGCCGGCGACAAGGAGCTGACGACCCGGCTGCTGGCCGCCGCCGGCCTGCCCGTGCCCCGCTCGTCCCCGGTGCGGTCGGTGGAGGACGCGCGCACCGCTGCCCGCCGCCTTGGCTTCCCGCTGGTGGTCAAGCCGCTGGACGGCAACCACGGCCGCGGGGTCCACCTGAAGCTCATGACCGAGGAGGAGGTGGCCGCCGCCTTCCCGGCCGCCCAGGCCGAGGCCAGGCGGGGCTGGGTCCTGGTCGAGAGCTATGTGGCCGGCGACGACTACCGGGTGCTGGTGGTCGGGGGGAGGATGGTGGCGATCGCCGAGCGGGTCCCGGCCCACGTGGTCGGCGACGGCGAGCGCACCGTGGCCCAGCTGGTCGAGCTGACCAACGCCGACCCCCGCCGCGGCGTCGGCCACGAGAAGGTCCTGACCCGCATCCGGGTCGACCAGGCCGCGGTCGACCTGGTCCGCGCCCAGGGGTTCGAGCTGGACGACGTGCCGCCCGAGGGCACGATGGTCAAGCTGACCCTGACCGGCAACATGTCGACCGGCGGGATCTCGATCGACCGCACCGACGAGGCCCATCCCGACAACGTCGAGATCGCCGAGGAGGCGGCCCGGGTGGTCGGCCTGGACGTGGCCGGGATCGACTTCATCGCCCCCGACCTGGCCGAGCCCGTCCGCGAGACCGGGGGGGCGATCGTCGAGGTCAACGCGGCCCCCGGGTTCCGCATGCACACCCACCCGACCGTGGGCGAGCCCCAGTACGTGGCCAAGCCGGTGGTGGATCTCCTCTTCCCGCCCGGCACCCCGTCCCGCATCCCGATCGTGGCCGTGACCGGCACCAACGGCAAGACGACCACGGCCCGGATGATCGCCCACATCTTCAAGGGGATGGGCCGCCAGGTCGGCCTGACCTCGACCGACGGCATCCTGATCGACGAGCGGCTGGTGGTGACGGCCGACGCCTCGGGGCCGCGCTCGGCCCGGATGGTGCTGCAGAACCCGCGGGTCGACTTCGCGGTGTTCGAGGTGGCCAGGGGCGGGATCCTGCGCGAGGGCCTCGGCTATGAGCGCAACGACGTCGGCGTGGTCCTCAACGTCGGCGCCGACCACCTGGGCCTGCGCGGCATCGACACCCTCAAGCAGTTGGCCGCGGTCAAGCAGGTGGTGATCGAGGCCGTGCCCCGCGACGGCCACGGGGTCCTCAACGCCGACGACCCGCTGGTCGCCGGGATGCGCCGGCACTGCTCGGGCGAGCTGGTGTACTTCTCCATGCAGGACGGCAACGAGCTGGTCGACGCCCACACCCGCCGGGGCGGGCGGGCCATCGTGCTCGAGGGCGGCCGCCTGGGCGAGGGGATCGTGCTGCGCCAGGGCCGGCGCTCGACCCTGATCGCCCCCACCGGGGCGGTCCCGGCGACCTTCGGCGGCCGGGCCCGCATGAACGTGGCCAACGCCATGGCCGCGGCCGCCGCCGCCATGGCCGCCGGCGCCCACGTCCACGACATCCGGGCCGGGCTGCGCTCGTTCACCACCTCCTACGAGGTGGCCCCGGGGCGGCTCAACCTGTTCGAGGTGGACGGCTACCGGGTGATCGTCGACTACTGCCACAACGCGGCCGGCATGCGCATGCTCGGCGACTTCGTCGACCGCCTGGCCGCCCAGCCCAAGGGCGGCGACGTCATGGCCCGCCGGCGCACCGGGGTCATCGCCAGCCCGGGTGACCGCCGCGACAAGGACATCCGGGAGCTGGGCGAGGTCGCCGCCCGCCACTTCGACGCCCTGATCGTGCGCGAGGACCGCAACCTGCGCGGCCGCCGGCCGGGCGAGGTGGCCGAGCTGGTCGCCGCCGGGGCCCGGGCCTCGGCCGGCGACGGGGCCCGCTGCCGCAGCCTGGAGGTCGTCCTGGACGAGCTGGAGGCCTCCCGCCTGGCCCTCGACCGGGCCAACCCGGGCGACCTGGTGGTGCTGTGCGCCGACCGGGTCGACAGCATCGTGGACGAGCTCCAGTCCCGGACTAGGCCTCCCGGAACCGCTGGCGCAGGGGCTTGATCCGCAGCAGCAGCCGCTCGGACTGGATCGGGTTGCGGTACTCGTGACCGTGGTACTTCATCGACAGCGCGTCGATGTGTGCCCTGGCCTCGGGGCCGGCGACGGTCTCGACGACCTCGCCGCGCACCTCGGCGTAGCGGTAGGGCTCGTCCTGGTCCCAGATGGTGACCGTGACCCGGGGGTCGCGGCGGACGTTCCTGGCCTTCTGCCGGTGGCGCTCGGTGTTGATCAGGACGTGCTCGTCGTCGCAGTCCACCCACATGACGTGGGTCATCGGTTGGCCGTCGGGCAGCAGGGTGGTGAACGCGGCGAAGTTCTTCCCCAAGGCCAGGCGGCGCACGCCTTCCTCCAGCACGGTGTCCTCCGGGTCGCGGTCGGTGTGAGGTCGGGCCCAGGCTACCCGGCCCGGGCCTCGACGACCCGGGCGCGGAGCTGGTCGGGGTCGAGCAGGGTGGCGCCCTGGGCGGTCAGCCAGGCCAGGATCGGCTCCCGCTCGGCCGGGGCCATGAGGGCCAGGACGTCGCCGGGGCCGGAGGAGCCGGCCAGGGCCTGGAGGCCGGCCAGCTCGCTCGGGTGGGCCGGCAGGTCGGTCATGCCGACCGTGGCCGCGCCCTGGCGCAGCAGCCGGACCAGCTCCTCGGGGTCGCGGCCGCGCAGGTAGCGGTGCTTCTCGCCGATCACGACCCGGTCAGCGCCCCGGGCCGCCAGCTCGCCCAGGGAGCGGACCAGCTCGTCGGAGCGGTCCCCGGCGGTGCCGACCATGGCCAGCACGCGGCCGCCGGGCAGGCGCAGGCCCCTGGCCACCTCGAGCAGGGCGAGCAGGCTGGCCTCGTTGTGGGCCATGTCGACGATCACCGCCCGGCCGCCCAGGTCGAGGATGTTCATGCGGCCCGGGTTCTGGCCGGGGTCGGGGCGGAAGCCGCGCAGGCCCTCCAGCACCGCCGCCCTCGGCAGGCCGGCGGCGATGCCGGCGGCGGCCGCGGCCAGCGCGTTGGCCACGTTGAAGGAGGCCAGGCCGGCCAGGGTGACGGGCACATCCAGGACCGGCAGCAGCCGGTCGACCCGGCCCCTGGTCAGCACGACCAGGTCGCCGTCGAGCACGGTGGCGGCGCGGCCGCCCTCGGTCTGGGCCTCGCGCAGGCCGGGCGCGTCCGGGTCGAGGCCGAACACGAACGGGCGGGCCCGCGACAGCCGGCGCATGGCCAGGGTGCGCGGGTCGTCGGCGTTGAGCACCACCCAGCCGCCGGCGCGGGTGATGCGCACGATCGTGGCCTTGACCTCGGCCAGCTGGTCGAGGGTGTGGATGCCGCCGAGGCCGAGGTGGTCGGCGGAGATGTTGGTGACCACGGCCACGTCGTTGTGGGCCACCCCGACCCCGCGGCGCAGGATGCCGCCCCTGGCCGTCTCGAGCACGGCCAGCTCGATGCCGGGCTGGGCCAGGACCCGGGCCGCCCCGCCCGGCCCCGACCAGTCCCCCTCCTCGACCAGCTCGCCGTCCAGGTAGATGCCGTCGGTGTTGGACCAGCCGACGTGCAGGCCCGCGCACCGGCCCATGTGGGCGATCAGGCGGGTCACCGTCGTCTTGCCGTTGGTGCCGGTCACCGCCACCGTCGGGATCCGGGGCACGGGCAGCGACGGGCCCGGGCCGGGCTCGACGTCGCGCAGGGCCGCCCCGCGCCGGGCCAGCCGCTCGTCCAGCCCGGGGACGTCGAGGGTGGCGGCCAGCTCGGCCACCGCCCGGCCCAGGGCCTCGGCGGCGTGCTGGCGCCGCCAGGGGTAGGCGACCACCACCTGGGTCGGCTCGGGACCGGGCCGGCTGCGCACGGCCAGCGCCCGCACCCCGGCCGCGGCCGCGGTCCGGCGGACCAGGTGGGCGAGCAGCCTGGTGGCGAAGCGGCGCCGCTGCTCGCCGCCGGGCGGCCCCGGCGACCCGGCCGTGAGGTCGACCTCGGCGGCCACCGCCCCCGCCCGCTCCTCGGGCAGCGACAGGAGCTCGGGGACGTCCAGGGTGAGCTTGATCGCCGGCCGGGGGAAGTACAGGTTGGCCCCGTCGAGCACGCGCAGCTCGACCAGGGTTGGCCCCGCGGTCTCAGCCATGGTCCGGACATTATCCGGTAGGGTTCGGCCATGATCGGGTCGGCGGCGGGCACCACCAAGGTCGCGGTGGTCGGGGCGGGCAGCGTGGGGGCCACGTTGGCCTATGCCTGCCTGGTCCGGGGGATCGGCCGGACCATCGCGCTGTACGACGTCGACGCCGACAAGACCCGGGCCGAGGTGCTGGACCTCAACCACGGGCTCCAGTTCGTCCCCCCGGCCACCGTGATCGGCTCCGACGACATCGAGGTCTGCCGGGGGGCCGACCTGGTGGTGATCACCGCCGGGGCCAAGCAGAAGCCGGGCCAGACCCGCCTGGAGCTGGCCGAGGCCAACGTCGCCCTGTCCCGGACCCTGGTGCCGCGGCTGCTGGCGGTCGCCCCCGACGCCATCCTGCTGCTGGTCACCAACCCGGTCGACGTGGTCACCTACGCGGCCCTGAAGTACTCGGGCCTGTCGCCGCAGCGCGTGTTCGGGTCGGGCACGGTCCTGGACAGCTCCCGGCTGCGGCTGCTGGTGGCCGAGCACTGCGGCGTGGCCGTGCAGAGCGTCCACGCCTACATCGCCGGCGAGCACGGCGACTCGGAGACCCCGCTGTGGAGCAGCGCCTCCATCGGGTCGGTGCCGCTGCTGGCCTGGGACGTGCCCGGCCGGCCGCCGCTGGACGCGGCCACCCGCGACCAGATCGTCCGCCGGGTGATCGGGTCCGCCGGGGAGATCATCCGCGGCAAGGGGGCCACCAACTACGCGGTCGGGCTGGCCGCGGCCCGGATCATCGAGGCCGTCCTCGACGACCAGCGCCAGGTGCTGCCGGTCAGCTCCCTGCTCGACGGCCGGGCCGGGATCGGGATCCACGACGTCTGCCTGTCGCTGCCGTCGGTGGTGGACCGCCACGGCGTCGACACCGTGCTCCCCGGCCCGCTGTCGGAGGACGAGGCCGAGGGCCTGCGCCGGTCGGCCGACACCGTCCGCGGCGTCATCAAGCGCCTCGGCCTGTGAGCGACCCGCGGGCCGAGCCTGCTGGCCTGCTGGTCCCGTTGCGCGAGCGCTACGACCGGCTGCTGGCCGGGATCGAGGGGCTGGTCAACATCGACTCCGGCTCCTACACCGCCGAGGGCGTGAACCGGGTCGCCGACCTGTGCCAGGCCCGCTTCGAGGCCGGCGGGTGGACGGTGGAGCGCCACCGCCACCGCCCGGGCCCGGACTGGGCCGGCCCGCCGCTTGGCGACATGGTCGTGGGCCGGCGCTCGGGTCGTCGTCCGGTGGCCGAGGGCGGGCGGCGCCTGCTGCTGCTGGCCCACATGGACACGGTGTTCGACGAGGGGGCGGCCGCCGCCCGCCCGTTCCGGACCCGGGACGGCCGCGCCTACGGACCCGGGGTCACCGACGACAAGGCCGGGGTGGTGTGCGGGTTCGAGGCGGTCGAGGTCCTCTGCGACCAGGCCGGCTTCGACGACTTCGCCGCCATCACCCTGGTCTGCTCGCCCGACGAGGAGATCGGCTCGCCCTTCAGCCGCCCGCTGATCGAGGCCCTGGCCGGCGAGCACGACGTCGCCGTGGGGCTGGAGGCGGCCCGGACCAACGGCGCCCTGGTCTCGGCCCGCAAGGGCATCTCGGCGTTCACCATCGAGGTGCGGGGCAGGGCCGTCCACGCCGGGGTGCGGCCGGCCGAGGGGGTCAACGCGGTCCTGGAGGCGGCCCACAAGACGGTCGCCCTCCAGGCCCTGAACGGCCGCTGGCCGGGGGTGACCTGCAACGTCGGGGTGCTGCGGGGCGGCAACCGGACCAACGTGGTCGCCGACCGGGCGGTCATGCAGGTCGAGGTCAGGGCGGCCACCACGGCCGCCTTCGACCAGGCCATGGACGAGGTCGGGCGGATCGTCGCCGCGACCACGGTCGAGGGCGCCCGGGCCGAGCTGCTGCCGGCTCACCGGCACCCGCCCATGGAGCGCACCCCGGCCGTGGCCGCCCTGGTCGGCGAGGCCCAGGCGGTCGCCCGCGACCTGGGGTTCGAGGTCGGCGAGGCGGCCACCGGCGGGGCCGGGGACGCCAACACCACCGCGGCCGCCGGGCTGCCCACGATCGACGGCCTGGCCCCGGTGGGCGGCGAGGCCCACGGACCCGACGAGTGGCTGGACCTCGCCAGCGTGGTCCCCCGCACCGCCCTGCTGGCCGGGCTCCTGGCCCGGCTGGGATCGGAGGGGTCGGGGGGAACCCGCAGCTAGGCACCTATACTGACCCCACCCATGGCCAGGACCCGAGCGCGGCTGGTCACGCCGGTCAGGCGCCTCCTTCAGCTCCTGCTGGTCGCCTTCGTGGTGATCTATTTCGTGCTGCCGCAGATCGCGGGGGCGCGCCGGTCCGCGCACCTGCTGGCCGGGGTCAACCTGTGGCTGATCGTCCTCGGGGTCGCGCTGGAGAGCTGCTCGATCCTCAGCTACGCCAACCTGACCAGGACGATGATCCACGGCACCCCGCCGCCCTACCTGACCCTGCTGCGGATCAACCTGTCCACCCTGGCCGTCAGCCACGTCGTCCCCGGCGGGGCGGCGGTCGGCGGGGCGCTCGGGTTCCGGCTGCTGACCAGGTTCGGGCTGTCGGGCACCGACGCCGCCTTCGCCATCGCCGCCCAGGGCATCGGCTCGGCGGTGGTGCTCAACCTGCTGCTGTGGGTGGGGCTGGTGGGGTCGATCCTGGGCGGCAGCTACAACCCCCTGTACGCCACCGCCGCCCTGGTCGGGGTGCTGCTGTTCGCCGGCCTCTCGGCGGTGGTGGTGCTGCTCATGCGGGGCGAGCGGCGCGCCGCCGAGGCGATGCGGGCGGTGACCCGACGGGTCCCGTTCCTGGACGAGGAGAGCGCCTACCGGCTGGTGCTGCGGCTGGCGGCGCGGCTCCAGACGCTGGTCGCCGACCGGCCTCGGCTGGTCCGCGGCCTGCTCTGGGACCTGGCCTTCTGGCTGTGCTCGGCCGCCTCCCTGTGGGTGTTCCTGGCCGCGTTCGGCTACCGGGCCGGGGTCGACGGGCTGATCGTGGCCTTCGCCCTGGCCTATGTGCTGGCCGCCATCCCGATCACCCCGGCCGGCCTGGGCGTGGTCGAGGCGACCATGATCGCCATGCTCACCTTCTTCGGCGCCGACCGGGGCACGGCCACCCTCGGGGTCCTCTCGTACCGGCTGATCAACTTCTGGCTGCCCATCCCCCTCGGGGCCCTGGCCTACCTGTCGCTCCAGGTCGAGCAGGGGACGACCGAGCGCCGCAGGGCGGCCGAGCTGCGCCGGCTGGCCGAGCGCTCGCTGCGCGAGGCCGAGGGGCACCGGGTGCACCTGGGCCGCCGGGAGCACCCGCCCGATCGCTAGGCGCGGGTGGCCCGGCGCTTGTGGGCGTACATCTCGGCGTCCGCGACCGACCAGGCCTGCGCCAGGGTGCCGCTGGACTGGCGGGTGGCGTGGCCGACCGAGGCGCGGATGCCGGCGGCCTCAAGGGCGCCCCGCAGGCGGTCGGCCAGGACCTTGGCCGCCGGCTGGTCGCACTCGACGGCCAGCACCCCGAACTCGTCGCCGCCGAGACGGGCGACCACGTCGGCGGCCCGCCGGGTCGAGTCGATCACCTGGGCGGCGCGGCACAGCAACCGGTCGCCGGCGGCATGCCCCTGGCGGTCGTTGACCCGCTTGAGCTCGTCCAGGTCGACCGCGACCAGGGACGCGACCGAGCCGTAGCGCTGGCAGCGGGCCTCCTCGGCCTCCAGCAGCCGGTCCCAGGCGCGGCGGTTGCCGACCCCGGTGAGCGGGTCGGTGAGGGCGTCGGCCTCGGCCAGCTCGACGCGCCGCCGCAGCTCCTGGCGCTCGAGCTCCTGGACCAGCAGGACGGCCAGCAGCCGCCCCAGCAGCTCGATGGTGGGCAGTTCGGCGGCCAGCTCGGGCCGGCCGCCGGCCGGGTCGACCCCGCACAGGCAGCCGAACACCGACCCGTCGGGGGCGAGCACGGGCACGCCGGCCAGGGCGCCGACGGGCCCGCCACCGCCCAGCGAGGCGCCGGCGTAGGCCGGCACCTCGGCCGCGACCCGGGCGACCCGGGGCCCGCGGCCGTCGACCAGGGCCCGCACCGGCAGCTCGCCGTCGGCCAGCTCCTGGTCGGCCTCGATGCCGTAGGTGCGGTCGCGGACGGCCAGCACCGACGACCCGCCGTCGGCGCGCAGGCCCAGCAGCATCCAGGTGCCCAGGCCGGTCCGGGCCGGCAGGCCGTCCAGGATGGACGCGGCCGCGTCCCGGAACGCCGTCGACGGGCAGAGGTCGAGCCCCACGTCACCCCCCAACGACGCCCCGGACCGGGGCGCCCGCTCCTCGTGCTGCCCGCCTGCCGGCCTACTCGCCGGCGGCCTTCTTGCGCCGCCTGGCGGTCGTCGTCTTGCGCTCCGGGGCCGGCTTGCCGGCCTTGGCCGCCTCGACGCTCGCCTTCAGCGCCTCCATCAGGTCGACCACCTTGGACGGTTCGGCCTCTTCCGTGTAGGTGATCTCCTCGCCCTGGATCTTCTTCTGGACCAGCTCCTCGAGCGCCACCCGGTACTCGTCGGTGAACTCCTCGGGCGTGAAGGCGTCGGTGAGGCTGTCGATCAGGCTGCGGGCCATGCGGATCTCCTGGGGCCGCACCTCGACCGACTCGTCCAGGACGTCGAACTTGGGCGTGCGGATCTCGTCCGGCCAGAACATCGTCTCCAGCACGAACACGTTGTCGCGCAGCCGCAGGGTGGCCAGGTGCTCCTTGTCGCGGAAGGCGACCTTGGCCAGGGCGACCTTGCCGTCGTCGGCCATGGCCTCGCGCAGCAGGTGGTAGGCCTTGACCCCGGTGCCCTCGGGCACCAGGTAGTAGGCCTTCTGGAAGTAGATCGGGTCGATCTCGTCGGCCTCGACGAACCGCTCGATCTCGATCGCCTTGGCCGTGGTCACCGGCAGCGAGTCGAGCTCCTCGTCGGTCAGGGTGACGTAGTGGTCCTTCTCGTACTCGTAGCCCTTGACGATCTCCGAGTAGTCGACCTCTTCGCCGTCGACCGAGCACACCCGCTTGTAGCGGATCCGGCCGCCGTCGGGCTCGTGCAGCTGGTTGAAGTGGAGGCTCTTCGCCTCGGTGGCCCCATACACCCGGACGGGGATGGTGACCAGACCGAAGGAGATCGCCCCCTTCCAGATCGTCTTCACGCAGCCAGGCCTCCTTTGACGTCGGACCACTCCGCGAGCGGCGGCGCGTCGGAAGGCGACGGTCACGGACCAGGACAACTGTACGCTGGCGGACACCGCAACTGAAGGAGGCTCGGGTACCGTTGGCCACCGCCAGGCGCCGCCGCCTGCCGTTCCCGTCGGCGCTGCCCGCCTCGCGGGCCGGCGACGCCTGGCGGCTGGAGGCCGACGGCCGTGAGCTGCGGCTGTCCAACCTGAACAAGGTCTACTGGCCGGACGACGGCATCACCAAGGGCGACCTGCTGGCCTACTACTGGAACGTGGCCGACCTGCTGCTGCCCCACCTGCGCGACCGGCCGCTGACCATGTACCGGATGCCGGACGGCCTGGCCGGCGCGCCGTTCTACGAGAAGCAGGTGCCGGCCCACGCCCCCGACTGGCTGCCCACCGCGGCCGTGCCCACCGAGGAGGACTCCCGGGTCGTGGAGTTCGTCCTCGTCCAGGACCGGGCCAGCCTGCTGTACGTGGTCAACCTGGGCTGCATCGAGATGCACCCCCTCCATAGCCGGGCCGGCTCCCTGGACCGGCCCGATTACGCCTTCTTCGACCTCGACCCCTTCGAGCCGTACACCTACGAGGACGTCCGCACCGTGGCCAAGCTGGTCAAGGTGGTGCTGGACGGCCTGGGGCTGCGCGGCTACGCCAAGACCTCGGGCGCCACCGGCATGCAGGTGTTCGTGCCCCTGGACGGCACCCACACCCACGCCGACGCACGCGAGTTCGTCCAGCGGGTGGGCCGGCTGGTCGTCCGCGCCTACCCGGAGAAGGCGACCATGGCCTGGCCGGTGGCCGACCGGGCGGGCAAGATCTTCATCGACCACCAGATGAACCGGCAGGGGGCCAACATCGCCAGCGTCTACTCGCTGCGGCCGCTGCCCGGGGCGCCGGTGTCGACCCCGCTGGACTGGGACGAGCTGGACGACGACATCGAGCCGGGCGACTTCCGGATCGACAACGTCTGGGACCGGTTCGCCGGAGGCGACCGGTTCGCGCCGGTCCTGACCGACCGGCAGTCGCTGACCCCGGCGATGGAGGCCCTCGGCCTCACCCCCGGCGCCTCCGAGGAGCGGGAGCGAACCCGCCCCCGGTTCCCGGCCAGGCGCACGACCCGCCCGGCCTCGCGGGCCAGCCTGGACGAGTACGTGGCCAAGCGCGACTTCCAGCGCACCCCGGAACCGCACCCACCGGTGGATGGGGCGCCAACCCCGGGCACCGCGGAACCCCACCTGCCGGTGGATGGGGCCCCAACCGGGAGGGTAGCCGACCGCGGGAAACGACGGGCTCGGCTGTCCACAGCCCCGGCGCCGGGGGCCAGGACCCCGGAGGAGGCGGCCCCGGAGGAGGCGGCCCCGGAGGAGGCGGCCCCGGAGGAGGCGGCCCCGGAGGAGAGGGGTGCGGGGGACCGGTTGCCCGACGGGCCCCACCCGGCCGGGCTGACCGAGGTGGCGCCGCTGGTCGAGGGGCGGCGGTTCACCATCCAGCAGCACCATGCCCGCCGGCTCCACCACGACGTCCGCTTCGAGCGGGACGGGGTGCTGGTGTCGTTCGCGGTGCCGAAGCGGCTGCCCGAGGAGCGGGGGGTGCGGCACCTGGCGGTCAACACCGAGGACCACCCGCTGGACTACCTGACCTTCGGCGGCACCATCCCGGCCGGCGAGTACGGCGGCGGCGAGGTCCGCCTGTTCGACCTCGGGACCTACGAGCCGCTGGAGGTGGCCGACGGCAAGCTGACGGTGCGGCTCCACGGCAGCCGCTACAAGGGCGCCGAGTACCATCTGTTCCGGACCAGGGACCGCGACTGGCTGGTCATCCTCGGCGGCCAGGTGTCGCTCCCCCAGCCGGCCCCGCCCCCGACCTACGAGCCGATGATGGCCGTGCTCACCGCCCAGCCGTTCGACGACGACGAGTGGCTGTTCGAGGTCAAGTGGGACGGCCACCGCTGCCTGGCCAACCTGGGCCAGGCGACCCGCCTGACCTCGCGGACCAGGCGCGACATGACCGCCCAGTTCCCGGAGCTGATCGACCTGCACCGCCAGCTGGCGGCCCGCAACGCGGTCGTCGACGGCGAGATCGTGGCCCTGGACCGCGAGGGCCGGCCGTCGTTCGAGCGCATGCAGGACCGCTTCCACCGCACCCCCGAGGAGCTGGCCCGCAACAAGGGCCGGGTGCCGGTCCAGTTCCTGGCCTTCGACCTGCTGTGGCTGGACGGCCGGCCCCTGCTGGAGCTGCCGCTGCGCGAGCGCCGGGCCCGACTCGAGGAGGTGCTGGTCGAGACCGGGGACATCCGCCTCTCCCAGGTGGTCGAGGGTGCCGGGACCACCTTCTTCGAGCAGGTCAAGGCGCTCAAGCTGGAGGGGATCGTGGCCAAGCGGGCGGCCAGCCCCTACCGGCCGGGCACCCGCTCCCACGACTGGCGCAAGATCAAGGCCCTCTGCCTCCAGGACTGCGTGATCGTCGGCTGGACGCCCGGCAAGGGCGGCCGGGCGGCCACCCTGGGCTCGCTGCTGCTGGCGGTGTACGACGACGGCCGGCTGCGTTACGCCGGCAACGTCGGCACCGGCTTCACCCACGCCTTCCTGGCCGACCTGCTGGAGCGGCTCCAGGAGCTCCAGGTCCCCGAGCCGATGTTCGAGGGCTTCGAGGGCACCCTCCGGCCCCGCGGGGCCCGATTCGTCCGGCCCGAGCTGGTCTGCGAGGTCGAGTACCTCAAGTGGACCGACGACAACAAGCTGCGGGCGTCGTCGTTCAAGGGCCTCCGGCCCGACAGGCCGGCCACCGATGCTCGTCGCGAGCACCCGGTGGACACCCCGAACTAGGCATTCGGGCTGGCGAGCAGGCAGAATGGGCAACTGAGGACGCACGCGAACGACGCCGCCCAACCGGCGGCTGGTCAGGACGGCGGGTGCATGGGCGCACACATCCTGGTCGTCGACGACGACCCCCTGCTGGCGGCGGCCCTTCGCCGACCGCTGGCCTACGAGGGGTTCGAGGTCGAGGTCGCCGTCTCCGGCGAGGAGGCCCTCGGCCGGGCCCTCGACCACCCGCCCGAGCTGGTCATCCTCGACGTGCTGCTGCCGGGCATGGACGGCCTCGAGGTCTGCCGGCGGCTGCGCCAGGCCGGCGAGGTGGCCGTGCTCATGCTGACCGCCCGCAGCGAGGTGCCCGAGCGGGTGGCCGGGTTCGAGGCCGGCGCCGACGATTACCTGGTCAAGCCGTTCGCCTTCGAGGAGCTGCTGGTCAGGGTGAAGGCGCTGCTGCGGCGGGGCCGCAACGGGGCCGGGTCGGCCGAGCTGCGCTTCGGCGACCTGCGCATGGACCGCTCCACCCACGAGGTCTGGCGGGGCGAGCGGACCATCTCGCTGACCCGCCAGGAGTTCGACTTGCTGTCCCTGTTCCTGGAGCACCCACGCCAGGTCCTGACCCGCTCGACCATCCTGGAGCGGGTGTGGGACTACGACTTCGGCCGCGACTCCAACGTCCTGGAGGTCTACGTCGGCTACCTGCGCCGCAAGCTCGAGACCGAAGGCGAGCCGCGGGTCATCCACACCGTCCGCGGGGTCGGCTACGTCCTGCGCGAGGACCCGGAGGGTGGGCGGTGAACGGGGGGGTCCGGGGAACCCCGAGGGGGTGCCCCAGGTGACCTTCCGGACCCGGCTCACCCTGGCCTACCTGGTCCTGCTCACCACCGCCCTGTCCGGGTTCGGGCTGTGGGTCTACGCCTACGTCGACCGCAACCTCCACCAGGAGTTCTACGTCTCGGTCCAGCGCCAGAGCGTGCAGCTGGCCCAGGTGCTGGCCGGCGACTACGACGCCGCCGCCAACCGGGCCAAGTACACCCTCGACCGGTTGACCACCGGCCAGGAGGGCGACACCTACGTCGTGGTCGAGACCCGCGTCGGCAAGGAGCTGGAGCTGGAGATCGAGGCCAAGCATCCCGCGGACGCCCTCAGCGGCGTCGACCTGCCGACCGTGCCGCCGGGCCAGGTCGTCGAGGTGCCGGCGTCGGCCAACGACCTCGGCCTGCCCCTGGCCGTGTACGCCAAGCCGTTCGAGGCCAGCAAGGTCATCCCCAGGGACCGGCCGGCCGCGCCCGACCAGCCGAAGCAGACCGCCAAGCTCCAGGGCCAGGTGACGGTGGCCCGGTCCCTGGCCGGGGTCGAGCGGTCGCTGCGGCTGCTGCGGACCATCCTGTTCGCCGGCGGCCTGGCCGTCCTGCTGGTCGCCGCCATCGTCGGCCTCGGCCTGGCCGCGGCCCTGCTGCGGCCCCTGGCCCGCATGCGGGCCACCGCCCAGCGGATCGGCGACGAGCGCGACTTCTCCCACCGCATGCCGGTCGACGGCGACCCCCACGACGAGCTCGGCCGCCTGTCGCTGTCGTTCAACCAGATGCTGGCCGAGCTGGAGCAGGCCAACCTCGGGCTCAAGACGACCCTGGACTCCCAGCGCCGCTTCGTGGCCGACGCCTCCCACGAGCTGCGCACCCCGCTGACCGCGATCCGCACCAACGTCGAGTTCCTGGCCCGGGTCCCCGGCGCCCGCACCGAGGACCGGGTCGAGGCCCTGCGGGACGTGCTCACCGAGCTGCGCCGGATGGAGACGCTGGTCGGCGACCTGCTGGCCCTGGCCCGGCTGGAGGCGGCCGCCGTCCGGCCGGCCAGGCGGACCTTCCGGCTCGACCACATGCTGGCCGACGTGCACCGCGACGCCCTGCGCACGGCGCCCACCGGGGTCGAGGTGACGCTCGGCCCGCTGCCGGAGGTCTGGGTCTCCGGCGACCGCGACGACCTGCGCCGGGCGGTCTGGAACCTGGTCGACAACGCCCTCAAGTACACCAGGGCCGGCAAGGTCGACCTGCGCCTGCGGACCTGGGACGGGACGGCCGAGCTGACCGTGCGCGACACCGGCATCGGCATCGCCGAGGGCCACCTGGACCACGTGTTCGACCGCTTCTGGAGGGCGCCGAACGTCCGTGGCATGGCCGGGTCGGGGCTCGGGCTGGCCATCACCAGGTGGGTCGTCCAGGCCCACGAGGGCACGATCACCGTCGAGTCGGCGGTCGGGCACGGCACGACCTTCGTGGTCACCCTGCCGGTCGTCAAGGGCCCGCCACGCCCGTCCGGGCGCCGCCAGGACGCCGGCGCCCAGCCGGTGTCGGCCGGGTGACCGGTTCGGGACACCATTCTTACCAGCGTCCTAAGAGAAACTCAGGGTTCTCTCAGGGACGCCAGATACAACCATGGCCTTCGCGGCGGACGGGCGCGGGCGGCCGTGAGGCTAGCCGCCCGGCCGCTGCGGCGACGACGCCCGAGGCCTGCATGGTGGGACGAGGCCGGAGTCCGCTCCGGCCTCGGGGCCTTGGGGGCCCGTCCCGTTCTGGCCGCTAAAGACCACCCACTGTGGGTAGTGCCGGATCCCGCGGGGAACGCTAAGGTGGAAAAACCGGCCGCGCTCGGTGTGGCCACCCTTCGGCCAAGGAGCCCGCCAGGTGACCGACCAACCCTCCCGCCTGGCGCCGGTTGCCGACACCCCTTTGCCCCGCCAGCAGCTCGAGGCGGCGTTGTTTGAGATCAAGCGGGTGATCGTGGGTCAGGAGGGCATGCTGGAGCGGGTCCTGGTCGCGTTGCTGGCCGGGGGGCACCTGCTGTTGGAAGGGGTGCCCGGGCTGGCCAAGACCCGCACCATCGCCACCCTGGCCCAGGTCCTGGGGGGG